>CEQV01000278.1_pt1 | contig 20315 bp, 10 predicted proteins | sample 530971 | NCBI WGS metagenome assembly CEQV01 (sample SAMEA2621173, study PRJEB7988) | marine metagenome | biome: marine biome (ENVO:00000447); feature: deep chlorophyll maximum layer (ENVO:xxxxxxxx); material: "saline water (ENVO:00002010), including plankton (ENVO:xxxxxxxx)" | depth 100 m
CCTCTTCCAGCCATTGTTAACTCGTCAACAATTCGATTGTAATTGCTGTACCAGGGGCAGATGTACCACCTGTTCCGGCATTGCTTACCACGGCATAGCTAAGAGCTGTACCAAATGCAATGCCAGGGTCAAACGCATACTCAACGCTTGAGCTTGCTTCGACCGGGAGAATGACGTCTGGAGCGTTTGTTCCAACGGTAAGACTCGCTGTCGTCAAATTGTACAATTTGAGATACAGTTTGGTAGCGTTAGCTGTATTGACAATCCGGACCTGATGTACAGTGATCGATGAACTCGAAACCTCGACTTCTCCAGAAGATGCAGCAGTGTCTGTCCATTTTACAGACGATACACTGGCTGGTATAGATGTTTTAAATGTAGCCATTATGCACCCCCAAAAATTGTTACTGCAAGAAGACTCGGTTGCGTGTCGCCACCAGATCCTGTGCCACCTGCTCTTGCAGCGGCCATTGTAGCTGCTGTACTAAACGTAATCCCTTGGCGGCACTGTACACTCATTGTAGTGTCGGCAGCCACAGGTACAACAAAACAAGGGTCGGTTGTACCATATGTAATGGAGTACGCGTCGTACATTTTAAAATGCGTGATGTTAGCACCATTCACCAGTCGAACGTGGTGCACAGTGCCTGTAGTGCTGGTCAAAATGTTTGACACGCCATCTTTTTCAAGGTCAGATTCCTTGACATACGTGTCAAAATTTGGTTGGCCATTGTTTGTAGTCGTAGCCATTTCACTTACCTTTGGTATCGCGAGCGATATCTTTTATGCGCAGTTCCTGAACGGTAGTGCTCAAGACCTGCAATTGATTTATAATTTGGTCAAATTTCTTGTCGACGTCCTGAATGTGTCTTTCTAGGGCGTCGAGTTTTTGAGAGAGTAAAGCAATGGTAGCCTGACTGTCGTCTTTGATTGCCTCTTTTTCCTTTTGTAGGTCAGATATAACGACATCATACCGTTCTCTGAGAGCCAATTCTCTCGTTTCAAAACGTTCAGTCAAGGCCTCCGAGCGAGCCTCTGATTTTTCATTTATTTCATCTACTTTTTTGGTCATTGCTTTATTTTGCACGACCAAATAAATAGCAAACCCCATCAAAGGGCTGCTATTAAACAGCAGGTCTATTAGACTCGCTTGATCCATAATGCTACTCCAGAGCATCAGCAATCGTCTCTATGAGGGATGGCAAGATGCTAAAACTCGCTTCTTCGGCGATAGCCCACTTTTCGGACTTGGTTACTCTACGGCCTCCATCAGAACTCTCTTCCTTCGCTTCTTCGACCGAGCGAAGCAGTTGTAGAATGAGTGGCATAGTTTTACGTACGATAGCTATTGTAAGACGAAGGGCTTGGCGGTTCATTGTAATCTCCTAAATTACGGGTTCTATTGATACTATAATCAATAGATAATGGGGGGGCTACCCCCCCCATCAGATTACATAAAAATTATGCGATATAAACAGCGTGCAAAATGTCGTTGGCTTCTGGGTTAGCCCCGAAAGTAACACGACCAACACCACCACTACCACCAGTAGCAGATACAGCATAAGAATCGTTATCACTGTCACCATCTTTTTCCATCAACAGACCGTTTTTGTACACAAGTACTTCGACGTGTCCAGCATCTAGAGCTACTGACAAATCGAATGCTGCTGTACTACCATTGGCAGTAAAGACATCACGACGAATACGAGCAGCCATTTTAGCAGGAGTAACCGCATCATCAGCAAGCTGAGATGTACCAACACCAGCGGCTTTGATACTGATTGTTCGAGCAGCAGAACCATCGAAAGTTGTTCCAGAGTTCAAAGCTACAGTGCTGTTGTCTACAGTCAAAGCATCAAGACTTGCACCAAGAGCTTTTCCGGAGATTGTGCTGTTCGCGAGTTTTGCATTAGCAATTGACCCGGCCAACATAGCGTTGGTAACACCATTGTCAGCAATTTTAAGACCATCCGAACTCAGCCCTAAAGATGAGCCATCCAATTCGATTGCCAATCCACCGCCAGCATTAGCTATACCACCAACGCTGTCTAGAGTAAGTTTTGCAGCATTAATAGACCCAGCCAACATTGCATTGGTAATCCCAGACGCCTTAACACGAAGAGCATCAGAACTAACCTCAATTGAGCTGTCATCCACCCCAACATTGAGAGTGTTGCCACTCTTGGTCATAGCTGCTCCAGCAGTAATTTGGCCGGCCCCAGAGAACTGAGTAAATACCAAACTGTGAGTACCTACTGTATCGGCAGAATCGTTAGTTGTACAAACGAAACCATTGTCAGCATTTACAGTACCCTCTTCGATGAAGAAGAATGCACCAGAAGCGTGTTCGCCAGCTGACAGGTCAGCAGCACGTGCCCAAGAGCCTGCTTTACAGAGATAAATACCATTTTCAGAGGCGGTGCTTTGATTTTTTACCAAAACACGCTCATCAGCACTAACTGAAACACCATCGATGGTTTGTGTTCCACTCAATGTAATGTTAGCGGTTGTAGCTACACGACAGGCATCTTTAACGTCAAGCCCTTGTTGTACAGAATCAACATATGCTTTTGTAGCAGCGTCCTGTGCTTGTGTTGGATCAGCCATTCCAGTAATCTTTTGGCTGTTCATCGCTACAGCAGCATCTGGATTAGCAATCTGATTGCGCTTTAATTGATTAGCAAGAGTATCAGCAGCCAAAGATCCACCCAAAGAGATAGATTGTCCAGCAACGGTCACAGCACTATTAGAAAGCTTTGCGTTGGCAATTGACCCAGCGAGCATAGCGTTGGTAACCCCAGAGGCTTTAATGCTGATTGTGCGTCCAGCAGAACCATTAAAAGTCGTACCAGAATCCAACTGGATCGAACTGTTATCAACAGTAAGATCGCCTAGGTTAGAACCAAGAGCAACACCAGAGATTGTGCTATTTGCCAATTTGGCATTGGCAATTGAGCCGCCGAGCATAGCATTGGTAATTCCGGAAGCCTTAACGCGAATAGCGTCAGAACTGACTTCGATAGAAGAGTCGTCTACTTGGACATTGAGAACTTGACTCGAAAGAGCAAGAGCAGCACCAGCAACAGCAGACTTTATACGTAGTCCTGTAGAATTTTCAAGAGCAGATGTTCCAGCGAGTTGTACAGCCGAGCCGCTAACTTTGTTGGAAGTTGAGATTGTGGCGAGTTTAGAATCTGAAATACTACCAGCGAGTTTTGAATCGTCGATAGCCAGAGCCTTAATCTGCGCCCTAGTAATTTGTATAGCCATAATTTCCTCAATTTGGATAATAATCGACTACAATATAGTCCCCGTTTTCTGGAGTGAATGTAGTCTGAAACGTTGTTTGTGAGTTTTCGGTTATTGATACGCCAGTAATTTGGCGCAAACCGTTCCAGTAAACCCGCAATGATCCAGATTGATATGCCTCAGGCACAGTAAAAGAGGTGGCTGATCCGTTTACCTGTGAGGTCAAATTTGATTGTTTCAGATCACGCATTGTGCCGTGTACAACCAGGTTGCCATCGATCGTCAGATTACCAGTAATTTTGGCAGTGTCTGATTGACCAATGACGCGACGTGTCACATTGGTGGAATCGTACCCAATCAGTTTATAGTCGTTAGGCATAATCCCTCCAAATCATTGCAGAATTTGAAAGAACGATTACCATAATCTTGCACATAAACTGTTGAATGACAAACATAAGACTCACCCAAGATAAACAACAAATTGAAAGTTTAAAACAACGTCTGGAATTATGCTTTGTCCATTGGCCCCGTAGAGGTAGCCTATTTTAATAACGTTGCATCCAGAGGCTGTAGGGGCGGTCAGGGAGGCTACACCATTTGTATTCTGACTGAGGTAAACTGGCTTCCCATTATCACCTACAGCAGGCACTTGATCCATCCGAACGCGACATAGACCCTCTTGAACAATTTTAACTCGGTTGCCCTGTTTTTGAGTTTGTAGTGATACCCCAATAACTTGATTGGTAGCTACACGTGCCCTACGAACTTGACCAAAAAGCCCATCCGGAAAAAATGCTAGGATATGACCCCTGAGGACATCTTCGTTGATGTTAGCGTGGAATTCAACGTTTTCAGCAGAACCTGATTCTCCCCTGAAAAATTTGTTACGCTTAATACCCACGTTTGCTCCCTGTAATCCCTATACTGTATATATACTCCTAAACCGGGATGCGCATCAAATTTACTCCTAGAAGCAATCTTGCCAGCCAGAGCCATTATGACACTGCAATTTGTTTGTGCTTGTATTATAAATCATAGCACCAGCCACCACATTACTAAGTGCATTGCGTTCTGTTGTTGTCATTTTCGGAGCAGGACGCGCAAACCGAGTTGTTGTATTGACCTGGAAAATAGCACCGTGCGCACTGGGATTCGTACCAATTGACACGGTGTCATTGCCTCCATCCGTTCGGATTAAATTATTAACGCCATCACCATAGACAATAAAATCCATATCAGTAGCACCCCGATTAATTGCTAGTGCAAAAGTATTGCTACCATCCTCCATTCCGATAGCCAATGCTTCAGTTAATGTGCCATCGTCCATTACGGATAGGAAAAATTCTCCACCCTCTGAGCCATCAGTGATATCAGACGCTCCAGCTACCATTTTCACATACTCCACTGGCTCAGGTGTTCCAGCATCATTTTCACCATAAAAAGATAACGCACCAATGTCCATATCATCAGAGGCGTGTCCCAGTTTATTAAACCGTAGCATCGGTGGTTTGTCTGCACTATCATTACTGTTAATCAGCTCAACCAGTGGGTTTGTTTCCGCTGCTGTACTTTCAATGATTACAGATCCGTTGGAAGCTATGGCGTCATTTTTCATTTGCAGAAGGGTTGTACCAGTCGCTCCTGTATTGTCATTGGTAATGTCGATCAGTGAGCGCACGCTGTTAGAGGATGAATCGGATTCAATTTTAAATACACTACCATCAGTCAGGGCATCTGCAGTTACAGTCATCACAGCACCTGTGGTCAATGCGTCCGCTGTAATGTCTATGACATTGGCTGTAGTCTGAGAGGCGTTGATATCAAGGCAAATCTTGTCGACATCTAACGAATTGAGTTGTAGTAGTGGTACACCAGTATCTGCATCTCCAGTGACCTCTAGAAGGGCTGCAGGACTATCTGTGCTCACACCAATAGATACTCTGTCAGTGCTGGCCTCAGCAAAGATAAGATTGGCATCAGTGTTACCCTCAACTCGAAAATCAACGTCACCAGACAGGTCATTGATTACAAACTCATCCTGTGCGCCCTCAGAGCATCTAGCTATCTCTACACCACCAGCCTCAAACGCAATGATGTCTCCAGCGTTGAAAAACACAATCCTGGTATCTGTGTCTCCATTGTGAGTGAGGTGTTTGTCAATCAATACATCATTGGTTGACATTGTAATTGTTTTGTCATCAGATATGGTCAGGGCTGTAGCAAAACTATTAAGGGAACTTCCTCCGCCCCCTTCATTTGCCACTTGGAATATGATGTCTCCACCAGCTCCAGAACCTTTACCTTGTCCACCCTGAATGGTCAGAGAGCCACCAGCAATGTTATTGGTTGTTCCGGCCGTGGTATTACCAGCCCGAATGACAACGCTTGTACCAGCAACATTGTGAGCGGTATCAGAGGTAGTAAACAAGTCCATAGATGTAATAACCAGGTCTCCACTACCAAACGCAACGTCAGATAAATCATCCAGTGCAGAAGCACCGCTTGCCGCCAATCCTGTACCAGAGGTAATCTGGATATCGTCACCTGCATCGGTTGTAAAATACAACTGATTGGGAGTCGCTGTCTTGACCCACAGTTGACCATACGCAGCAACATCAGCATCGGCATTGGCCTTTTCCTTCATCGACACAGAAGAATTAAATGTAGCTGACCCCGCCTCTGACATATCCAGTTTCAACGCTGTTACGCCACTACCACCATCATTACCAGTGAAAATCAGGTCCTTGTCTTGAGTTTCATTGTGTAGTGTTATGTCACCACTACTGTTCTCAAAATAGGCTCGAAGTGTCCCGGCTGTCAGGAACTTCCAAGTATTTCCGGCGGCATCCAAGTGGACATCATCTGCAGCATCCAGAATGAGGTCGCCACTTTGCCCGGTTGCGATGGTTGTATGAGAATCGTTTGCCACTGTAAACGTAGCAAAGCTGTCTGAATCGTAGCTCAATTTGAGCTGCGTAGAGGTAGCCAGTACCTCCAATTCAGAGTCAGGGTCAGCCACCCCTATACCAACTCGGTTGGATGAATCCACATAGATTAAACCAGCATCACCAACGTCAACGGTAAGATCTGGAAGATCTGATACTAAATTTCCCTGGTTAATGCCCATTTTTTATCCCTTTGATAACTCATACCAAAACAGTCGTGCTCTGTGTAAAATTGGATTACTGAGATTGAAATTACGAGTAGTAACCCAACAATGTATGGTATTTGCTGAACCATCTGAAGGTAAACTCGGGACCATATCCATATCAATGGCAGCCATATAATAGTCAGTCGTAGTGGTACGTCGAGCAACCATTCTTATAGCCGCACTTGGACCTGCACATATATCATTGCCATCAGAATCCCAAGTAAAGAAAACTTTGCATTCTCGGTCTGTCTGATTGGCTGTATCGTCTTCGATAATAATTTCCAGATGACTCCAGCGCACTCCTCCAGTTGGTAAACCAATTGCAGAAGTTGCCGTAGTGTCAGCATTAAGAGTTACCTTGACGAAGGTGTTACCGTACGTGGTAACACCCCCAGCCGAAGTTAAAGTTACGTTTTCGCTGTTTTGTAAAAATCCACTAGCCATACTAGCCTCCTATTCTGAGATTAAGAAGGTTAGGTAGATGGATTTACGATGTCTACTATAAACATTTCTAATTCAACATCATTATGGTCGTGGTTAGCTGACCACTGAGAATCAATAGATAAGACTAAAGCTGCTGTTGTATCAACCGCAGCAGTACCAGAAATGGTAGTTGCAATTTTACACTTAACTGCTTGATCATTTGGCTGACAGTATGTCCACATTGCATAACCAGTTGCTGTTGCTCCAACAGTCCTGAATTGAATAGCTCCATCAATCACACAAAAATCACCATCAGCTACAGTATCATCATTCGTACTCAAAAGTTGGTTGTTGCTGGCAGGTGTTGTCGTGTTAGCCCCAAGACTTACAAAAATCTGCAAAGTATCAGTTCCATTTTGATCAGAATTTCGTGTAACGGCACGAACACGAATGGTAGAACCTGCAACCAGCGTGTTGGCTGGAATAGTATAAGACCCTAGCATAGTATGGACTGATGTATCGTATGTAGATCCTTCTTTGGCAGCCTGTGCTGTAATCGCGTGGGCTTGTCCACCAACGTACATTTTAGCTGAAGAAGTTCCTCCGTGATCAACTGCCATTGCAATGCCGTGCTCTAAGGCTCGGCCACTCATTAATTGTGGAATCTGTGACATAATAATCTCCTATAGGTTGTCGTCTATATCTTAATTTATTTTTTACTTAGTTTTGTTTAAAGCTTTAGTTCTCTCTTTAATTTCTTTATCAAGAGCTTTGATTTCACGTTGATCTTGAGCCATCTCAGTTGGCAATGCTCTCGTTGTTACGGACATCAAACCAAGAATGGTTTCCATTTCAGTATAGCCAAGAGGTATATCAGAACGCTCACCCAAAACTTTACTTTCATAAAGGTCTATAATAGTTTTGGTTTGTCTTTGTGGTCTACCAAATACCAGATTAGTTCCTGGGAGCGTACTTAAGACCTCCAGTGCTAGGTATAGCTTGAAAACCTCATACTCATCTTCTGGGTAGTAATATACTTCATCACCCCTTACTTGGTCTTCGTAACCATATTTAGACTCTACCAAGGTTATAAGTCCTTCATTCATTGAAGTGTCCGAACTGGGTACATTGAAAAGAGGGTAGTTAGCGTTAATTAAATCTATTTGAGTTTGCGAAACCCTCATTCTTTCAAGCGGTAAATCAGCAAAGATTTTTTGTTGAGCAGCTAACTCATAGGCCATTTGCAAAGGAGGGCTGGCTTGGCCGGCGAAGTATTTTGTAGTAAAAGCAGCCGACTGGAAAAACGCAAGACCTTTCTCTTCCAATCCTTCAGCCTTAAATATATTTATCAATCCATCAATAGCAGGTCCTGTCATCAATGCAAAATCGGCCACACCAATCATTGGATATATATGGACTTTTTGACCGTACAGATTTTCATAATAATAAACATCGTGTCCGCCTTGAAAATCCATTGTTCCTGCAGGGCGAAGCAGTCGGGAGCGTAAATAGCTTGGTAGCTTCCTATAGTCATAACCTCTTTCATCTTGAGATGTAGCTTCCCTTTGCGAGTTCCGGATAAAACGAAGAGTTCCCATTACCCTGGCAGGGTTGTCTCTCAGTGCTCGTAAAACCTGAATTTGATTCTTTCTCATATAAGCATAGAACAAGAAAATTTGTCGTAAGTATTTCTTTTCAGCATCGGTCAAAGAAGCATAGTCATAATACGCATCTCGAACCGTTTTGGCAGCGTCAGCCCCTGACTTACCTTTGTTCAGCTCATCCATAAACATTGCCAATCTAAAGCCATTGTCTGTGGCACTAGCCAAATCAGACCAAGTGTCGACCCAACCCTTTCCAATGCCAATAGCCTTATCCACTCCTCCAAGGCCGATAAACTTATACATACCTTCAGGGTTATTGCGTCTAAGGTCCTCTACAACGCTTTCCCCCAGTTCTGTTGTAATAAACGCTCCCCCAATACCGTGCTTCTGAGCTTCGTTGGCTAAAGTTTCAGCAGTGTAAATTCTACCATCACTGGTAACGAAAACCTTTTCGCCTCTTTTTCCTCTTCTGCCTAGTCCACCTAGTTCAGTTGGGTACAAGTAAGCAAATGCCTGTGTATATATCATAGGGTTGGTAGCTGCAGTAGCAAGATTACTACTAAGACCCTGTATACCACCCTCCAAATAGCCCTGAAAAATAGCACCAAACATATTGTTTATATAGTAAGCCGCCGTTGGAATAAACATTCCTGTAGTAACAAGACGCTTCTTCAGCCTCATATAGGTTTCTATAAAATCCAAAAACATACTGCTCTTGCTAAATCTTTTTGAGACTGCAAATCTTTTTATACCAAGAGCCAAAAAGTTTTTCAAGTCGTTAACAAAGACCCGAGTTCTATTTTTTGGTTCAAATTCAGGAGTAATACGATCTGGGGCTGCATCATAGTCTGGTTCGGCCTCTTCAGTAACAAGTTTCTTTTGCTGTTGTTTTATGTATTCAGACGTCAACTCAGCCTCTGCTAATTCTTGCTTTATATTCAGCTGGAATGTAACCTCTTCACCTAATTTGTATTGTCTACGAATTCTCGGCAAAAGATTATTCACAGGCGGCAGCTTATCTAACAAAGGTCTTCCCATTGTTGTTTTAAGGTATTCTTCCGCAGCCTTGCTTAATGTTTCACCAAACAACTCGTCTATTTCAGCATTTTTAATTTGGTCTATGTTGTTCATAGATTGTCGAAGTTTTGGATAACTAGGGTCTTGCTCTATGATATACGCATCCACTAAAAGTCTTAAGTCTTTCCTGGCCTTCTCTAACTGTGGATAATCATCAATTATCAATTCGACCATCTTGTTTTTTATGTCTTCAGACCTAGCTAAATTTTGCTGCATTCTTCTTGTGTTTGATTTCCTTTCGAAGATCTCTTTTGGGGATATCATAATCTTATCTGACGCAACACCAACTGGAGCAACTTGGTCTGTTAAATCTTCCAGAAGTTTATCGATGCCTTCAGGAACAATGTACTCTACACCATCTGGAGATGTAAACCTTGCCATCTTTTGTTTTGAGCCAGGGGAAATACCATACGTAGATATAATCTCACTAGCAACCTGTTGTGCAGCTAAAATGCTTGGTTCTGGAGGAGTTTGATGTTTGTAGGTTAAAAGGCCTCCATCCAACATCAGTTTTGGATTCGCCCCTTGAGTTACCCATTGTTCAAGTTCATAACTAACACGATCGATAAAAACCTTTTCTTCAGATAGAGGCTCAAAACCTAATTCAATCATCTTCTCACGGGCTGCTTTTTGTAAATCACCATATACGTGAATTTCAGCAATTTTAGAGGAGGCCTCTGCTAGCTTTTCTTCAGCCATCAAGCGCACAACCATCTCAAGCATAATCATACCCATATCGATTTTTGGGGTCTGAGAAAGTTTTACATCTCCACGATCCTTGGCCATTCCGATAAGAGTCGCTCGGAAAAATCCTGTGTCTTGTGGTGGCATTCTAGAGACTTCATTTGAGTATTGAACAATCTCATCTTCAGTAAGCTTTGTAATGTCCTTTATGCCGAATCTTTCTTCTATATCAGCCCTTGCGTTTTTACTGGCATCACTTGCTTTTGCTTCGCCTTCTCTATAACCAAACTGCTTGTATATGTTGATTAAGTCGTGATGTGTCCAGCTGTCACCGTTAGGGGGCTTGTCTAATTCAAACCTGTTTGGACTTTCCATCCTTTTGAGGTCCAGATCACCTATTGCAATTTTTCCTTGGAAGAACATTGTATACGCGCGATAAGCATCTTCAGGGTCGATAACCTTATTAAGATCTCTAAGACCACTAGCTGATTTAAAGAGCAGTTCTCCTTTTCTGCGAACCTGAAAGTCTTTTCTCTCTAGAGCCGTAAGAAGTATTGATATGTTTTTTCGCACTTCTTTGGTCTGCTCTGGAGTTAACGGTTGCTCTTTGTTATACCCAGCCAAAAACTTTTCAAAAGCTATGCTGGCCTCTTGCTCGACGAATGTTTTATCTGGACCAAGAATACTATTAACTTCTGCTAGAAATCCACTTTGCCAAGTCTCTAAACTTAACACTTCCCGAGTAGAGGATATCTGTCTATATCTTTGCACGAGTTGATCTTGTGCATCTTCCAGAGCATTTAATTCGCTATCTGTTAACTGTAACTTTTGATTTTGATCTTTATTCAAATACTGGCGGATTACTTTGTATGGTTCAGTCATTGGGTCGCCAATTTTTTCCAAGGCGTCCATCATAGTTTGCACCTTAATACTAGCGTCTTCTGCGTCCAGTTCGAGCTCAAAATCCCTCGCGATTACACCTTCACGAATACCCTTTATTCTGTTTACAATGTTACGTAGCTGAGGAATTCTAACAGGGTCAACAGGAGCGTTAAGCATTCTCTGGAGACGTCTACTTGTTTCCATCATCCCAACACCAATTTTCTTCAGGTCCTTTTTCTTAGCTGGTGTCAGGTTTACGGAGAAAACCTTTTCTGCCCTTTCAATTGCTTTGAGCGTGTTCTCCTGCTCTAACAAACTCAAAATCATTTCTATCTCTTGTGGCAATGCTCTAAGCTCCGCCTGTAGATTGTTGAGTACTTCTAAAACCCTAGGATCTATATTTCGGACATCTAAGTTTTGTGTTCTAGCCATAGACGAAATTCGTGGATTATATTTCTCAAAAAGGAAATCAAAGGCTACGTTGTCTAACAACTTGCTCGTCACTTTTTTGTTTTTGAAAACCAAAGAATCAATTGTTTTCAATATACTGTGAACAGCAGTTACCGATCCTGTCTCTAAAGAGTTGCTTCTTCTGGCTGCAATCGGAGCAGCATTATCAATAATGGTAGGTCGTATGATGTCTGTGATATCTGTGATGTATATCTTTACATTGGGGTCTTCTGAATTTTTAACTCTGTCAACAAAATTACCATCCATAAGAGTACGACCAGGTATAGAATGAGTAACATCAATTAAGTGACTCAGTCTTGCTTTGACATCAGGTCCAAGTTCCACATATGGTATGTTTTGCTTTTTCTGCTTTTGTCTCTCTGCAGAAGATAAGTCTGGTAATTCATCATAAGCAGCATCTTTTCCAAACCTTTCAGCTAAGTCATCCATACTCTCGCCAAAAATTTCTTCCATTTTAATTCTGGCTCTCTTGCTGTATTCTTCGCGCTGTTCTTGTCGTACAATTGTTCGTTGGGTGATTGCACTATACCGAAGGTTTGCACTTGCTTGGTATTGTCTAAAATCAGCATACGACTCAATGCGAGCATAGAAATCTAATAAATCAACTGGCTTGCCTTCATTTACCAAATCAAAAAATGCCAAGTCAATTTCTTCTGGAGTGACGTCTATATCTCTAACCTGATCAACTTCTAGACCTTCACGTTTTGCTATATTCTCTTTTGCTCTTTGACGAGAAGGACCTAGCTTACTTTTGTCTCGAATAGAAGGATACTGGCTAGGTCTAAGATCTCTTATCAGTTCATCCTGACTGGTTCTGTATACCCTTTGTGAGAGAGCATTGGTTGCTCTTTGAAGTTTGGCTTCCTGCTCGGCCCTCATCGCTCCATCTCGAATAAACACATCTCCAGCCTGTAAAAAGGCTTGTTTAAAAGGTATAGGGCCTTCTGCGGTGGCTTTTGCAATTCCTTCTACTGCATCAGAAGTTATCACCCCTTGAAGCTTTTCACGAGCGATATCTATGTTCATCTTGTTGTTAGGTTTCATAACCTGTTCGACTTGTCTGTTGAGTAGACTAAAAGGTATTAAATCACTGAACAGTTTCTTCATTCCATCAGACATTTTACCAAGAGCACCACGGGAAACTCTTGCACTTTCAGTCAGTAGTAAAACCTGCTGAAGGTTTGTTTTGGTTTCCTTCATAGCTCGTTGTATAACCGGATCGGCAGAGTTAAATTCATTCATCTGAGTGTGCTCAAACGCCTCAGCAAACTGCTCCTCTCCTCTCCTTGTCATCCTGGCCTTGCCGTTTACAACAACGTGATCAAAACGTCTTGCTATCTGATCATACTGTTCTGGGGTAAGAAGATGCCTGATAAGGTGTCCGAACTCGTGGAAGAAGGTAGCTACATCAGCTAACTCTCCAAGACTTATTTTTAAGACTTCACCAGTGTTGATAAAAGACCCTGCGACTGTGCTTTTACCCTGTCCATCATCTACGGTTTGAGTAAGGCCACGATCGATAAGAAATTTCTTTTGCTTGGCTTCAGTTGTTCCATTGGTATATCGACTCACATCTATATCGTAGTCTACTGGGAGTTCTGGAAGTTCTTCAATTGTTTTGCCTGTTATAAACTCTTGCTTGTTCAACACCTCAGTCAAAAAGTCTTTGGCTCTGTCGTCAGGTATTTTTTCTAGTACTGTTTTAAGAACCTGTAGCTGATACCCATTTAAAGAGTTTGGACTTAGTTCAATAGCGGCTCTAAATTGCGTCAATGACTTTTGCAGCCCTAGAGGTACACTCATTGACTGCAAAAGGAAATTAAACACGTCACTGCCCATTCGTGTGTTGATTTCTTGAAACCCTGCATACATAGCATTCTGAGCTTTTTCTTGGCCTATGTATTTTTTCATCGAAGACCAAACCATTTGGTGAATAATTGCTGGCCAGTTTTCATCAGGAAGCTCAATACCTCTTTCCGACAAGGATTGTCTTAGTCCTTTGAATCTTTCCATAATAGCATCTTGATAGACCTGATCAATGGTTCTGCCATCAAGAGTCTTGCCTCTTGTTCCTGCCTCGCTGAAGCTAGATATATTTGTTCTGATCTTCTTATTCTTCTTAGCGTCTACAGTAGCAGGCTTGCCATCCGGATCTAGTCCTATAAGAGCACGAATTTCTTGAGCATCTGCGGTTACCATTACACCAAACCCAAGTTGCATAGACAAAAACGGAGCTTTCACTTCACCAATACCACGCAAGGTTCTGGAAGCGTTATGCACTTCCATTGCAAAGGGAGAATCGTATTCAACTCCTCCAGTATACTTTTTACCTAAGATGTTCATTCTGTCGGTGGTCTGAATAATGTGATGCGCTAGCTGGTAAAAATCAATGTGCTCAAACTCAACAACTTCTAGTTTTGCAGAGTTAAGTATTGCGTTCATTTTGTTATCAACATCTTTTCTACTGCTTTCTTCAAAGTCTATTTGTCTAAGTATGTCTTCTGCATTTTTATCAGTAGCTTTATCCAAAGAAAGGTTTAAATCATCTAACCTGTTGCTTATTGCATTGTATTCCTGTTGCAATCGTGTAAACTTAGTTTGATTTTCTGGGGACAGTTGAAAATCAATGTTGGCGTTTTTATCCCAATACATTTTTAAGTTGTTAGAAGGGGTAGGGTGAGCAGACCGAATGTTGTATAAATCTTCAAGAGCAGAAAAGCGAGATTTAGGAATAATTTTTCGCAAACGATTTACTTGTGCTATATCCCCTTTGGGTGGATGCTTATAAAAAACCTCTACAGTCTCTTCTTCTGCTAAGGCAGGTAATTTTGATTCCTCAAGTGCTTTTAACCTTTCTCCAGCCAAAAGCTCTCGTTTGCTTGGAAGGGTATTCAATAACCCCAAACGTTCTGCATCTGACTTCTTAATTGTTTTCTTGGTAGCTACTGTTGCTCTTTGAAGTTGGTTGTTCATAAAGTGACACAACATTTCAAAGCTATCTAAAAATGCTTGGCCCTTTGGAGTAACAAACCACGCTCCTGCCATATCCTCCATTCGCACAGTTCCTTTGGCATCAATAAATCCAAAGTTTACACCAGTCTCTGCGCTGATTGTTTGACCGAGCACAGCGTTTAAAGCATTTAGTTGGTTACGATCCGCTAAAGTTTTTTGCAATTGCTCCAGTGGAAGTTCAGCAGCCTGTTGAGACATTACCGATGTAAAGTAAGCAACCAATGTGTCTCTATAAGACAACTTACCTTCTTTAAATTTATTGAGGTTTGTAGATACATTATCTGTTATTTGCTGTATGAAATCCGGTATACCCTCTTCAGGTAAATCAAGCATCTTCTCATAATGCTCTACTCCAGCAAATGTATAATCCCGAACATTCTTGCTTCGATACGCTCTACGCAACTTTGAGCGTATTTGGTTTTCAGATTTTAATATGACTCTGGACTTTTCTTCTCCGACGAGACTGGCGAGCTTTTGCTCTTTAAGTTTCTTCTTCTCAGTCTTTCCAGTAGTAGTTCCAAAACCTTCTTGTTTGAATTGGTAGTCAAGATCAAGAGATCCTGTTCTTTCTGGCTTAGTGACATATGTTCCCTCAATGTTTTCAAATTTATGTTCTTGTATTGTAACGTCTAGACCAGTGGCTCTCAACTCTTCGGCTAAAGCATCCTGATATCGCTCTACCAGGGAAGAACCAATGTCTACTCCCTCAGTTGCGCCTTCTGGCATATCATCAATAACTTTATTCAAAAAGTTATTCATTGTATCTGACTCTGCTGTAGTCAAAGAATCGAAGTCCTTTTCCAAAACCCTGGTCAGCTCAAAAAAGTTTGCGTCAGGGTTCGTTACCTCTCCAGAGATAGAAATCTTCTTTGTTGGAGTAGCTAAGATCAGTGACTTTGCACCACTGTTACGAAGTAAATCTATTTCGGACAAAGAAGCAAACTGACCATCTGCGTGATTGATAACCACCGTAGAACCCTCTAGGTATGATTCTTTTGTAGACAGTTCTATTGTTCTGGAAGCCAACTCTTGCTTCTTACGAGCAATCGCCAATCGCCGTATCTTGCCTTCTGGTGTATGTATAACCACGTGATACAAAAGCTCTTGATGTAAAATCTTAATGGTTTCATCAACAGACTTTACTATTGGCATAACACCAACAAGGTCCGTTTCATTTGTATTAACCAATCGTTCGCTTTTAATCTGATCGATAGCTTCTTGCTTGGATGCTCCCGAAAATTTTCCAGTGCGACGTGTAGTTCTCTTTCCATTTTCATAATCAGCTATTCGCCAAACATCATTTTTATCTTGGTAGATTATTACATCTTCAGCAAAATAATTTGGTCGGTACATTCCGCCAGGTATGCCATCATTATTTGATAAAGTGCTTCTTTTTTCACTTGCGCTCAAATGATATAGAGTAGTCGGGGACTCTGCATAAAACTCCAACAGGGCATCTACTCCATCAGTCTTTGCAAACAGTGGGGTCAGTCTGACAGGAGCGGCATAACTCATATTCTGGTTAATTTCCAAGCGCATTACTGTGCCTTCAGTAGTAACTTCTGAATCAAAGGCTTCTTTCAAAGACTCTAGTGTGGACCTAGCTTCTGGAACTTTTTCCACGTTAAAATGCACAGCACTTCTACCATCTTTGGTAGCCTCAAACACAATGTTTCGAATCTGAATGTCATTCATTTCTGCATCTGTGTTAATAAACAACTCGTTGTTTGAGACATCTACAGAGAACTGAGTTTCTACCCCATCCTTTACAAAAGCATAGTTCTGTGTAGTTGGAGTTGCGTCCATATAAGCTTTCATTTCCTTAGAAATTTCTTCTGGTATTGTCCCCTCATCGATGCGCTCTTGAATTTCTTGTCTGCTAAAACCAGCATACGTGTCTTCATAGATGGTCGAAATTAGTTGTCGGTTTTGCTCTAATTTAGCAGTCAGTTCATCTACATCTGCATCTGCAGCCAAACCAAGCCAATTCTTTACATTTACACCTGATTGTTCTGGCGTCTCTGTGCTTAACAAAAACTCAACGTCTAAGCCCAAAGAAGACAAAGCCGGGTCAAGGTCTGGAGGAACAATAGGAAGGCCCTCTGTGGCCAACTTGTTCTGCATAAGATCTGTTAAAGAAATGATTCTAAACGGAACACCATCAGGGTCTTTGATAATCATCTCTTTAAACTCAATCCCTGCTTGCTTCAGCTCCGATCGGATTTTACTACCATACGCAAGATTGTCAGCTTGGTAACCAATAAAGTCAGGCCTGTCGTTACTCTGGAGTAGTTCTCGAAGAGCCATTCGAGCATCTCCAAATAAATCATTTAACTCCTTAGGAGGATTGATAGCTAACTTGCTTCTGGCTGAAGAGAGTTTTGACCTCAACTCTTGAATTGTTTTATCCCTGGTCTTCTTATCACGGATAAGTTTTGCAATCTCAATCTCTGCATAGATTGTAGATATGTCAACGATACCACTAGAAGAAGGAGTGTTAACCGCATCCAAAAACATTATTCTGCTATTATTGAATTCTGCTTGTCGAAATAACAGATGAGAATTGCCGTTCTCCATTATTATTTCATTTCTGGTTCTTCCCCTGTAGAATTTGCTTTCTGCTGTTACTCTTGGGCGGCCCTGTGCTAAGTCAATCCCTGCTCGTTTAATTTTTGTATAAGCCTCTTCCCACTTCGGCTCAAAAGACAAAAGGTCCTCTTCCAGTATCTCTATATGTAAATCAGGATCTACGATTTCAACTATGTCTATTGCTGATTCAACACGTCCAGCAGCCTCTGATATATTTTTTGATGCTTTTACTTTTGCTTTTCGAATGATGCTTGACACTTTTGTTAAAGTGAGTTCTTCCTTTACAGCTTCAAAGCCTTTTTCTTCTATGTCTTTTTTCAGCTGATTGTAATCAAATATATTCTTGTTTTTTCCAAAGTATTTTAGAAGCTCAGAGTCATTTTTGGTCTTCTTTATTTCGTCTACAAAGGACTGAGCACTAACACCATCTAGCTGTTCCAAGGTTTCCTTATTTTGTAAAACAATGTCTGATTGATTAATCATTGCATCAGCAATCATATTTTTATCTAAGTCTTGTCTTTCAACCCTTGGATGCACGGGAAGTTCTGCTGCAGCCTGAACATAAAAAGATTTCCCAACATTTCTAGGATTGCGAGTCCGAATGCCTTCCTCTACTTGCATTACTTCGATATGCTCCAAGTAAGATTCTATTACCTCTGAACTGATACTAGCACTACGGCTTTTCCCAGCCCCTTTAAAAAACCGGTCTTCCCTTGTCTTTCTCGCAGTAAAGTTGTCAAAGTATCTTCGTAGCATAAGGTCGAAAAGTTCTTTTTGTTTTCCTGCTGGTTCTTGAAGTTGATGAAAAACATCGTCAGTGTCCCAACCAAACTTGCTTTTTCCTTCTTTCATCTTTTCTGCTGTAAGAATTTTGGAAACACGTAACCGAAAATCTGTGTCTTCTTTCGGGCTTGCCATTTCTTCTGGCTTCGAAATATGTATTTCGCCAAGCTTAACTCTCCCGTTTTGAACTTTGTAGAACACGTGAGCACTGTTATCACCGTATTCAATAAACGCTCGATTGTAGCCCTTCATCTTTTCAGAAGGAGCGTTGTAGTCAACACCAGACCGAACTTTAAAATCATAGTTGTCTGTAAACGTGTAATCCTGAGCATCTTTAATAAAGTCAAGGACTTGTTGTATTTTAATTGAGTCTTGTTGAAGTAGACCATCGAGGTGGTCATACAGCCCCAATGACTTGTAGTAGGCTTCTTCTCTCCACAACACAGTAGCGTCAAGCGAGTCCAGTAGATCTTTCAGAGAAGCACCTTCTGGAAAGGTTTGTCTAAGCAATTCAAAATCAATACCTGTGAAGCCTAACTCATCAATTCGAAAAGACTTAAAAAACGCTTCAGGGTCTACTCCAGACAGATATGCGCCAACCGCTAATTGAGCCAGCTGAAAATCTGTATTACCTATGTCATTACCAGTTCTATTGGCTACAGCTATTAAATCGCGCTGGGCCTTCTTGTAGCCATTTGTTTTCTGTAGACCTATGTACATACCAAATAAGCCTTCAAAGCTCCCCAAGCCCTGTTTCTTTCGTTCTTTGAAACGTTGATCAAGCTTATTAGAGATGGCGTTAACAATTTGCTCGTCTCCCCTTATCAAAGCATCAGCCAAAGTCATAATGGTTCGCTTGTTTGCAAGAGCAAGGTTTTGTAATTCAACTGCTGCATCTGTTCGGTTCAAGCCTGTCCTGTTATAGATGACATCAATTAAATCGCTTCGCTCAAAATCAGATGTGCTTCTTTTTCTGTTGGGGTTGATACTATTAACAATATAATTTTCGCCACGTTCAAGAGCCTGATCTCTGTACAAATAATTGTTGTCCATCAGTAAGCCTTCCACGCCTAATTGTTGGTAGTATTTATCGAGTTTACCAACATCGGTTACGTCATATAAGTGGAAAAAAAATCTTGAAACTGCAGGGTTAAACATTGCAGCCCCTAACAACATCCCTGGCGTCTCACCAATAAAATACCCAATTGCTCCAGAAGTTATGGTTTCAATGATTGGTCGTGCTACCCCATCAAAGTAAGTATCATTGTTAATACTGTCAACTACTCCTTCATAGACAGCAGTATTTCTTGCAACCTTTCCAGTAACAGGATCTGCTGGACCAGCAACCTCAAGAAAAAAACCACCAACCAAAGGACTAAATTCATATAGTCCTGCTCCAAAAGCGTTTACCCCTCGCTGAGCTCTAGTTAAGTCTGTAGCTATCTTGTATGTACTACCACCAGCCAAAGACACTCTTACAATGGTAGATGCCGCCCCAAAAGCCATTCCTTCATAATCCATCATAACTGCTTGAGCATTACCCAATGCTGTATAAGTGTTGTATGTCGGACCAGAGGAAATACCAAACCCACGTGCAATCTGTTGCTGACCTTGCATCATATCGCCATCTAAATATGTTAAAGAGTCTACTAGCCGAAAAAGGTAATCAGTGCTTAGATCTCTTGTGGGGTTGTAATAATCTGCAGCGTATCTTTCCATATGGTATTCCATACCTGCAATACCACCAATAGGAATTCTGGTGTTTGTACCAGGAATAGTTAATACTCCTGAAATAGCGTACGGTATATGGTCAAGTATATTTGTACCGGAAACAGCTAACTCAGCCCCAAACAAATCATAAGCGTTTTCCATAAAAGGAAGGGATCTCTCATAGTGTTCTTCATAGTTGATTCGAACAAACTCTTTTGTCCACTCCATCAGTTGATCATATGAAATCTTAGGCTTGATATCAAAAGTTTCTGTTTGGCCCGTTAATTCTAACTGTTTATTATAATTGTCCTTGATGTATTGTAGAAGTTCTTCCCCCACTTGTGCGCTATCAAACATCCAAGACATAGGATGAATGGGGTTTCTATTGCCATCAACGTAACCGCCAGCTCCTCGTCCCTTAAGTTCAGTTGATCTCCTGGCCCACTCATCCATCCAAGAATCCCATCCTCCACCTTGAACATCAGCCATAGATGGTGCTCCAGGAAGAATGTTATCGCCGAGGTATCCCAACGGATCATATATATCATCAATACTCAAAGCATACGGAAGCTCAGATACCAAAACTTCAAAGCCTGACAAGCCTGTTTCAAACATAAACATACCAAGGCTCGGCTTACTGGTAACTGTACCAGCATCTAAGTCAATGGTTTGGTTTAAGC
>CEQV01029500.1_pt1 | contig 20252 bp, 32 predicted proteins | sample 530971 | NCBI WGS metagenome assembly CEQV01 (sample SAMEA2621173, study PRJEB7988) | marine metagenome | biome: marine biome (ENVO:00000447); feature: deep chlorophyll maximum layer (ENVO:xxxxxxxx); material: "saline water (ENVO:00002010), including plankton (ENVO:xxxxxxxx)" | depth 100 m
GCATAACTGTCTATTACACAGTTATGCAAACACGTTAATCACTGCGACGCAAGGCATCTACATGTGTCCAGTATTTAATTATATTTTGTCCAATAGATTAAGCCTGTTATATATCAATTAGTGAGGCACATTAACTATTAATTAGTATAAACAATATTATTCGATAAAATATATTTAAGGTAGGGGTACCAGGGTACTGCGAAAAATATGAGAGATCTATCTATATTACCTATTCTAATTTAAGAAGCCGCGCGATTGAATTCAATGCTCCTATTGCATTACTCAATTGCCGGCCTGTTACTGACTCACGATAAACATGATCTAATCTCGTTATCATTTCAGTAACCTTAGCTTCGCGCGTAATATCCAAATCACGTTGTAACTGAGTGAATAAAGCCTTACGATATGAGTCCACCTGTCTAGGCTTAAGGCCGTAGTTCTTCGCGCAATACTGTACCATTTGATATCTGTTATAGCCTAAGTTATGGAGCTCCAGGAGCTTGTTAAGTCTTTTTTGTACTGTGACGTTATCGGCTTTCTTTCCCACTGTAACCGCGTGTTTTGCTGAAAGTATAGCCGTAATCAATGAATAATAGGGATCTTATATAAGTTAACATTGACCAAACAATAAAAAAGCTCCCATATTTGGGAGCGTTTAAAAGTGGTTTTATTTGGTCTTTTTTCTAAGTGTGATAATAGCCGTCAGGTTCTATTCCAAAAGTAATACTAGTTCTTCCTTTACTGTCACTAACATCAACCATTGCGCAGTCACTAGACCCTAATAAGGGGTACGGCTTGCCAACATACTCCCATCGTTCTCTAAGCTTGTTTAGGCTTTCAGTCTGTTTAATAGTTAGCTTCATTTACTTAGCTCCTGGTTAATTGGTTTAATGGTTTCTAATTTGTCGAATATAGTTTTTAATTCTTGTTCTTCTTGGTCTGTAAGAGTTTCACCCTGTATTGCACTTTCTAAGTAAAAAGTAATAGTTTTGGCTTCTTGACGAGTGAAAAGATCTTGATTAAGGCATTTCATTATGCTACTACCTCTACACTAAATTGATCTCTTACCATTTGGATTAACTTATTGTGATCCGTGGTAAAGCGGTCTGCGATAGTTGAGAAGTATCTTTGTTTAATTGGAAAACCGTCGCTAACTCGTATGTAATAGCTATAAAGATTATTTGTCATGGCTTCAGATATTCGGAATGACTCGCTAGTACTTGTGTTATGCGTCCAGTCTTCGGGGGGTAAGACGTTCAAAGAATAGAAAAACTGCTCTTCTGTAGTCTCTTTAATAGTTCCTACCTCGTATTTTTTAGCGTTGAAAGCCTCATATAATTCAAACGCCTGTTTAAAAGGTAAGAGTTTAAAGGTTGGGTGCTTTTCTAAGTATTCGAGTGTGTTTTCTTTAGCTCCATAGCCTAAAGGCGTTTTTTTCATGTCTAGGCTTGCCATGTCTGAACACATAACAAAATTATCTAGATAGCCGTATTTCGTATCAAAGAAGAAAGGCGTTGAATCTGTAACTTTAAATTTAGGCATCGTTTTAAATAGGTATAGAAAAGAAAAGAGCCCTATTAGTTAGGGCTAATAAGATTAGATAAAGCTAGGTAATGAAATAACTTTTTTTACTGCTTTAAAAGTGTTTTGAGTATCTTTTAAAAGTGCTTTAACTTCTTGGTTGTTGCGTTTAATGCGTTTGTTGATGTCGCATATATATTCACTAGGTTTAATGAATTCCGACGTTACTAGCTGAGTTTTTGATTTTTCTTGCTCTACTTGATAGGCAAGAATGTATTCAATTAATTTTGCCTTCTTGCAATAATTAAGACTCTTAGCAGTTGTAGGAATGTTAGAGAAAGACATTGAAATAGAATAGAAAAGAAAAAAAGGCGTAAGGGTGAAAACCCCTACGCCATAAGTGTAAACATGCAACTTGTATAAGTCAAATCATGTTTACATATCCTATTCAAGTGAATTGTAAGAGCGTACTAGTCACAGCATTAATGGCTTTACCCTGGCTCCCATGATATAAAGACCTAAGTCTATTAGATGTTTTAATAATCCTATTGCCGGCCCGGCCATGGGTTAACTCTTCAGTTGTCGCGCAGCATAGTTTCCATAGGTTATCAGTGGGGGTGCTCCATCCTTCAGTAAGATCAGCTCCTAACAAAGTGTTGTTCCTTACTTTGCTCTTTATCCGGTTAACCTCTGGAATGTCACTCAAACGTCTCTCTCTCTTTTCACCAGTAGTTTTATCAGTGATAGGTGTTTTCATACGATCCGAAAATATTGTATTAAACAAAACTGTCTCTATATATTCGGTGCTTCTTACCTTTGATAATTTTCTAAGGTTAGCCATATCAGTTTCAAAAGTTCCGGTGGCTCTGTCTAAGACATCAACGATGCACCTAGCAAATCTATCAACCCCCTTAGAGTGCTTGAGCCGTATTCCGTGGTTATCGCGCATCGCATTATTAGCAACGGATCCGGTAAAATAGCCTAAAGCATTGGCACAACTTAACCTTGAGTAGCTTGTGAAAGCTTGTAATGAAGTTGAACCGTTCTTACTATCGCAAATATGAAGGTATTGCCTAACATGATCATTGTCTAAAATATCCGCTTGATTCATAGGCATTTGAATGTATATATTGCCGTCTTTCAATTGCAAAATATTTTCTGGCTGTTCTGTAATACCTCGTTCGCATAGTTCTGTTACTAACTCACATATAGTTTCATTTTGCACTGGTGTGTATCTGTTGGAAAAGTTTCCTAGCCACTGACCTGAGTCCTGGTTTATCAAACTAATGAACTTATCAGTCTTAACTACCTCACCTACTTCATTTTGATAGTAGCCGGGAACTTTTTTCGCATGCCATAAAGCTTTAGCTGCTTTAAAAGCATCTCTAACAGTTGGTTGATCGTTAACCATAGTTCCTTCTTTGGCTTCGTTACTTGTGAAGCCATAACTTTGATCTTTGTATTTACCGTAAACCATTACGGTATTACCATCTTTATTGCTGTATTGGTCAGTGACCACATTGTTTTTGAATACCATTGGAATTAAATAGAATAGAAAAGAATTGAACAATAACCCAATTAAGTTGGGTTAATAGTACTTATATAGGACGCCACAGCTCATGGCAAGTAAATAAGCGGTTAAATGTTTACATTGATAGATAATTCAAAGAAAAAAGGTATCTATATATAGAAGCAGTTCCAACGCCTATGACTTAAATGTAAACAAACTATACGCGTAATGCATTGCAGCAGCTAGGGTTTCAAATGTTTGAAAGCTCTGGCTAGTTTCATAGTGCTTGCAAACATTCCAGCGGTTTTGACTGTCCTTTATTATCGTTAATCCTTTGTATTGAGTAGGGTTAGATGTCGTCATTTTTGAGTACCTAGTTAGTGACCTGATTATGTATGAAATAGTGACCCCTCTTATATGTTATTTAAAGGGTACGTTAATTTATATTTAGTGGGATTCTTATGTGTTACTTAGTGAACCACTAAATGTAAACAAATAGCCCAAAAAATATTTTGGAAAATCGCTTAGGAGGTCTCGGAATTTTTCAAACCATATAATTCTGTGTGTGAGTGTATGTATATAACCGTTTTTGAACAAGACTCATTTAACTTTTTTTGTACAAGAGTCAAGCTAAACTCTTTTTGCTCAAGAGTCAGGCTTGCATAAAACTATTTTACTTCAAGACTTTAGCTTTGCATTTACTTTTATGAAACTCTTCAACTCTTTCCATAAAACTATTTTTATGACAGTCAAGTACAAACTTACCCATACTTTTAAGTTCTAACTTATTTTCTAATCCAATAACTAAACAAGCATGATTAACTCGTACTCCATAAGTATGTAAAATTCCAGCCCTATATGCAGATAGTTGGTCTTGGTAATCTCTTAGTAATAATGGGTTAGCTAATCTACTCTTAGTACTGGTCTTATAATCTATTAATACAGGGTTATCCCCATGTTCCTTTGTATAGGCTAATAAATCAAAGGTTCCACTAAATCCTGCAGGATGCCATATTGGTCTTTCCATTGCTATAGGTTTAACAATATTTGCTTCAACCCATGGCAACATTTGTTCTAAATAGGGACCAAATAAACTGTACTCAAATCCTTTTTTATAGGTAATCCTTGTATAACATTTTCAAGTTGCTGATGGACATAGCTGCCTCTTCTACAAGACATAGATACGAGTCTCTTTTTCTCTTCGCGATTGAAGGCGTACCATCTTTGTAAGGCTTTTTTTGCATCTTCATCTTTGGTTTCTGAAAGGATAGTTGTTACACCAGGAAGTTTTCCCCCTGGTGTCATGTAGCTTGATCTATCTTTAGATCGCTTTATCTTAATTGGTCCTTCTTTAAACTCAATCATTTAACTTATCTTATATAAGTTAATTATATTCTATCCTTCCGGTGAAAATGGATCTCCATTATCAATTAATGCAGTGATGTCGTATCCCGCTTCTAATACTTCATCAAAAGCCGCTGCAACTTCTTTATTTACTTTCTCTTTCATACGCTTGCCTGGTACTATTAAAACAGAATAGGTAACATCCTTATCATCCTTACCACGATGCGCTTTTAGTCTTAAATCAAATAAATGTGGTGTCTTTTTACCTTCCTCATCAGTTAAAAAATCCATTATTGGATTAACTATACCTTTCTGTGAAAATTCAAATACTTGTACTTTACTTTCATTATAATTCCATACTGTAAAAGCACATAGTTGATTTGCTACTGCTTTCCCTTTAATTGTTAGTCCCTCTTCCTCTGCTCTTTCTTTAATCTCTTCTTTACTAGGTTTCTCAGTAAACTTCATAGGTTTACGCTCGTCTGTCCAAACAATATATCTCATTAGAACGTGCTCTTCATCTCCTAAAAGAGTAATGACTGTACTTTCATCGTTAATTTCTTTTGTATTAAGATAGTTTGAACTACCTCCAGATGCAGCAGCTTCTTTACTAGCTTTAAAAGCTTCTTCAATTGACTTGGATAATAAGGCCATGAGTCGAGTAACCTATAGGTTGTGTGACTTCCTTATCCTAGCTACTTATATAAAACATGTAAACTTAAATAAGTTAGGATTGCTTCTGATGTATTTTTAAATATCTATTCTTGTAATATATTAACTCTTCTTTATCATTTTCAAAATATCTCAAACATAGTTCTATTACATTACTCTTACTGGTATTTAATAATTTAGCTAATCTCCCTGCTATATCCCATCCATCTTCTGAAAGACTTGTGGATGTTATATGTTTTTCACCAAATATAGTCTTAGGCATAGTTGGTCTCGCTGGATCTATTTCATACTTATTATGAGCTGGTTTATAACTTGTATATTTCATCTTTATACTTTATACCTTATATAACTCTTATAGCATAGGTGTGACAATTAATTGCCATAGGTCTTCCGCTGATTCTTTACTGATATTTGCTATCTTATTAAACTGATTTACTATCTGTGTTCCTTTAACTGGTTTTCCCATTAATAAATTTTCTGCTATAGGACATTTCTTATTTAATTCCTTTACTCGATCTAACCAATCATAATCTTGTCTTTGTAAACTCATCCTTAAATGTTTTCCTAATGCTTTTGATACTAACTTTTCTTTTGATACTGGTATTTCCTTAGTTTCTCCTATCTTTAAATCAATAAGACCTGCAAATATAGAGAGCATTATCTCAGCTCCAATAGGTTTACCATTATTATCTCTCATATAAACTTTATCTTGCCATAATTCTTTTATTGCTCCAGGGCATCTTATTCCATTACCTACTGATTTAATTCCTTGACTTCTAGCTATAGCTTCGTTTAATTCTCCTAATGCTACTACAGGTTTCATACTAGCATCCCTTAATGTACCTTCAGAAAATCCTTTAATTTGTGTACTGTGGATACATCGTTCTCCAAATGTAGAACTAGCTAATTTTAAAAATGCTGGTTGTGACCATTGATTAAAAAAAGGTCTAGCTATTTTACTCATTTGTTCTCTACCAAAAGCAACAGTTTCACTAATATTGCGTTTTTGTCCTGGTGGTTTTGCTTTAGCTGCCTTATTTGTTGGCATTAGTTAAAACCTTATATAAGTTGGGACGCTTAACTTAGCAGCGTTAACTTACTACTTCAAGATAATTTATATAAATAAAAGTAATAGGGGTGAGTAGTTTAGTAGTTCATAGAACTATTTAGTACCTATTAATCTAGTTATACCAACCGATTACAAGGAAAATATACGAGTATCCACTTCAGTATCCACTTACCTAACATGCAGTATCCACCTCAAACAAACTGGATACTCCTCTAAATTCTCTCTATTCTCTTCCACCCCAAGGGATTACAACAATCAATACCTCTTATGAACTACTAACTACTGACCACCCCCCTACTTAATTCGATAATATGCATACTTACTTTGTCCCTTACCTTTAATAGGTATCCTTACAACTCCTGTTACTTCTCTACGATCAACTAATGCTCTTAACTCTTTAACCATTGCTTTATTGCTGTACTTACTTATACCCTCTGATGCATGTAGCAATTCCTTAGTAATAGCTGTCTCAGGACTCTTATACTTACCTAATACCTTATGTAATTTCTGCTTTAACGTATCTAACTCCTCTATAGGTTGTTCACTTTCGTTATGTTTAATTAATTCAAATGAGTAATCATCTGCATTACCTCGTAATTCAAACTTATCTCCATCTTCAGTAATACCACTCCTATCCTTTAAAACCTTCAATATTAAAGTGGTACTATCATCATTCTCCGCACCAAACTCAGGTCTAGCTTCCTTATATAAACCCCAACATTGACTTGCACCGTTTACTAAATAAGCACTGCCATACAATGAGTTCTTAGTTACTACTCTCGCTCTGGGTTGTCCATCTCTACCAACACCGTTCTCTTTCTTTAAATGGTGGGTAATAACAATACTTACCCCTAAATCTGAAGCAATCTTATTCAGGTGATACATATATAACAAACCAATCTCTGCATCGTTAAGACTTGCTCCACCACCGCCTAACAAAGTACCCAAACTATCTAACAATACCAACTTAGCTTTGCTTTCTATAATCCATTTCCTTAACTCAGGAAGCATACCTACATGGAAGTTCCACCGAACATGAAACATACCTTTGCCCGGTTTTAATTCCATCCTTCTCCACTTCACTAAAGCATTAACTTGGCTTTCATCCTTCTGAACCATTAACACAGGTTGTGCTTTAGGTACTTTGAAAGCTCCAGCAAAAGGCTTACCGCTACTTACGGCCTCGCTTAATCTATACATCATTGAGGTCTTACCTGTACCACCTTCCGCCGCTAATAAACAAACGCATCCAACTGGTATAAGTCTCTCAACTAATGGCTCAGTAACTACCGTACTCTTCATTACATCTTCAAATGATGTAGATCCTGAATTGTCATGTAGCTCCTCTTGTAACGCGGTTATTACCTCTGCTAATTCAGCCTTATTTATCCCTAAATCCTTTCTTAATCCCTGCATCGCTAACAATCTTTGAGTACTAGATACATCTGCCTCATCAATCTTCTTTAATGTTTCGCCTAGTTTAGTCGTAGTTATAGCAGTTTGTTTCAATAAATCCTGCGGATCGCCTATCTCTCTTGGAGGTAAGCACCATTCTGGTACTTGCCAACCTCCCTTAATAGCAGAATCAAAAGCACATCCCCACGGTCCTATTTTCTTACCTTCAGTTTTAGATTTAAGTAGTGACTGTATCCATTTAAGAGGATCACCGCCTGGTACTCGTTGCGCTCCCCTTTCTCCTGTCCAATCGTTTTTCTTATCCCAACTAGATCCAATAATCCATAACTTAAATGTCTGTGGATCGTTAATCCCACGCCATAAACTTAATAAAATACCTGCAATTTCATGGTAATTACCTCCTGGTTCCCAACGGTACGGCCAATATTCCATCATCTCTTTAACTAGCTTTCTTTGCTTGCCTGGGTCTAATAAATCCATAGTTCTTGGTTTATCTTTATTAACCTCTCCTCTTTCCTCGTCTTGTTTAAGCAGCTCTAACTTAGTCCTTGTTATATGCCTAGAAATACCATTAATAACTTTAAAAGGTAAGTCTGGTATCGGTATGTCTGAAGGTGAATAACCTTTTTTCCAGTGATATAACCAATTTGGATTATCTGGGTGTGGTCCTTCAATTACTGCATGAAAACATTTACCCCCTTCCTTTTCATATAAAATTTCAAAAGCGTGTGTAGGGGTACATTTTCCTACAACTGAAATACCTTTAAATTCCTCGCCTACATATTCCGGCATTCTAAATAATGCTCTAAATCTTGTGGGTTTACCACTTAAGCAAATAGGGCTTTTTGGTAGCCTTGATAAAGGCATACCTGTAAACCATTCAAAATCTAATGCGGCTGATTTAATTTCCCCCGTTTCCTCATCCTCTGATTCCCCATCAAAATCAAGCCATACCAAATTACCTGTTTTACGACCTGTTAATAATCCAATACCAGTGCATCTATCGTTTAAGTTTCTCTCTTTTATAACTTGCTCCTGAGTTAGCCAAGTACTTGGATCTTCATTCCATCTCTTAGTAATTGGTTGCTTACCTAGTACTGGTGTAAATCTTGCGTTTCCGGGTAAACCTTCTAATGGCCCTAGATCTGTCAAAACTTCTATTCCTTGCTCCATATCTTGTTTCATCTATCAAATACAGGTTTACCGAATATATATGAGGCAGCTAAACTAAGCTAGGTCATACTTAAGGCATGTATAAAAAAGCACTTCTTGTAACTCCTTTCACTGCAATGTGTTTACAGGTTCTTATATAAGTTATATATTAATTTCAGGTGAGCCTTAACTCACCTCCTATCGCATTCAATTTGAGGTTTTCTAATGAATTTAAACTCTTCGACGTTAAGCCTAGACACTCTTAAAGGGGCTCTTTTAACAAATACAAATGGAGCAGAATTCCGTCTTGTTGGGTTTTGTTTTCATGCCAGTGACCCAACAAAGGTCTACGCAAGTATTCAACAATATGACTTAGAGACAGGAAAGCTTGAAGAGCCGGTATCTAACTTATCTTGGGCTTCCTTAGCTGACTGGGATATTCAAGTTCAGGCGGTGGCGTGATGGATGATAAAGATAATTCCTTGATAAATACAAAAAAATCTAAGAAAACCTTAGACGATTTACGAGTTAGTGTTTTATTAGATGAAAACCATCCAGGCGGTGAAGGGGAAAATGGACGCTATCAAGAATCTTTTTTAATACGAGACTCCGATCATTTAACAAGATTGATAAATTATCAATCTTCTAAAAAAAGGGTTAGAGGAACTATCCGCATAACTGATATGACTGCGCCTTTTCAAAAGGAGGCAGTTGAATGACTTTCTCAGGTAAGCCTTGGTTAGTTACTTGTGCTACTCGTATCTCTCCAGAGCACCTTAAAGAATTAAAAAAAGTTAGTAAAAGCACAGGTAGTAGTGTCTCTACTTTAATTAGAGAAGCTGTAATTGATTATTTAGAAGAAAATAAAGCGATAAAAGCTCAAAAAGCAGATTCTTGGATTTTTCAAGAATACGAAGAACCTAATAGAGGTGCAGATCCTTGATCCCTTCACTTGAACGAGTAACCGTAAATTTAGATGAAGACCTTTGCGTTTATACCGTTTGCTGGAGAAGAAAAGGTGAACTCACAGGGACGGTAAAACTTTGCAAGGATTCTTCTAATAGATTTGAAGACAGTTGCTTACCTCCTGATGTACTAGCTGAAGTCCAAAAACAACTACACATTTAATGAAAGCTTTAAATGACATCTTGATTCCTTTCTTACAAGGTAAACAAGACATAAAAACTAAATTAATGATTTTATTAGGGGTTGATAGCTCAACTGCAGATCAAATGCTTGATGAGGTTATCGAAACTCAAACTCTCGATTGGGCAAACCTTAAAAATAAACCTCCCAATGATTGAATCTTTTAAACACCTATCGGTTAGAAAAGGTCGTGCTCGCTTAACTCAGCATTATCAACTTCTTACACATAACGATAGACCAAGTTTTAAAGGGAAACTTCTTAAATGCCCAATTTGTTTTTTAACTCATAGAGCATATACCTTTTCCTTCTCTTCTAAAGCTTGTCCTCGATGTAGGGCAGTAACACCAAAACAAGATTGGTTGCTAGATCAACTAAGACTTTAAAAGTTTTTGTTGATTTATATAAAAAGTTCATTTATTGGAGATCTTAATGCCTAGCAGTTTTTCGGGTTCACGGTTTAAAGAAGCTAAAAAAGCCGCATTTGCTTACCGACCTTCACACCTAAAAGAAAAAATATTACTTTTTATGGAGGCTTTTATCCTGCATCATCAAGGAATTATCTCAGGACAATACATCGAACTTCAAACAGTACTTGAAACCAATAGACAAGATCCCAATTTAACTTTAACTATTGCTCAGTACTACAAAAACTTAGCTGCAATTGAGGGTGATTTAAGACTTTTAGAGGAAGTACACACTATTTTATCCACTATTGATGGTGACTTTGATCCTATTGCTACGGATATTTTAAAGCTTACTATTAGCAGCGTTGAAGAGTGTGCAGAAGCTAAAGATCTAGCAAAAATTCGTGCCGATTTTGAAAAATTACTTTAATCCAATGACTTCTTATTTACCTTATATGAGCGAGGAAAATTCTCCTCCCGTTCGTAAATTACATCAGTATTACATAGCTGAACCTTATAAAAAAGGACGTTATTTGAATTATTGGGGATATAGCAAAGAAGAGGCTAAACAAAAAGCTAAATTAAACAACCCGACAGCAAATGTTATTCTCTGGAAAAAAGAACTATGAGCCACCATCACTTAGACCCCGATGAAGTTTATCTTAAAAGTTATCTATTACAAAGAGAAATAAAGCTGAATGAACTAGACAATCTTTCACAAGATGAACTTGATTATATTATGGCAGAAGCTAAAGCAAGATTAAGTGAGAGAGAAACTTATAGAGAGCTTAAATTTATATGCAGTGTATTTTATGAACTCGGTATGATCAAGACCCTAGCTAGAGAAAGGAGGATTAAATATGATCTTAAGTAATACTTTTAAGGCTGATATTGAAAAGATAGGAAACTGTTGTGCTTGTGATACAGAAACAGCATTTATTCCTGATGCTTTTAAAGGTAGAAAGAATATTCGTCTTATTCAGTTCCATAACGATAAACATGAGTTTAGTATTGACTTAAAGAAGGCAAGTGATGATGATTGGACTAAGTTAAAACAATGGATGGAAAAACCTGAGAATAAGTTTATATTTCATAATGCCTCTTTTGACGTAAGAGTATTAGGTAATTGTGGTATTCATTTACCACCTAATAACTTTGAATGTACTCAGTTAATGAGTCATCAAATATATAACGGAAAACTTAATGTTGGTCATTCTCTTGCAGATGTAGTAAAGCGAAGATTAGGAGAAATTGTAGATAAAACATTGCAATCGCAGGATTGGATGAACGCAGAATTAAATAAGGAAGATCTTGAATATGCAATGAATGATGTTCGATTTACTTGGCGTGTCTACTGGGACATGATCGGTCAAATTATTGAAGACGACTTAGAAATTGTGTATGAAATTGAAAAGATGACTGTCCCTGCAATAATTCAGATGGAGTCTAGCGGGATAAAGATAGACGCAGAAAAAACTGATGGGTTAATCGAAGAGCTTAAAGAAGTTGGTAAGTCTTATCAAAGGAGGTTTGTAGAAGAGTTACATGGGGAACTGCTTAATAACAACTTAGAAGGTTTACCCTTGTTACAAAATGGCGAGCTGAATTTAAACAAGACCCATGTTGGATACAAAAGAAATAACACATATATACCCGCCGGATTTAACCCTCGCTCTCCTAGACAAGTTCTAAAGCACTTCAACTCTTTAGGTATTGATCCTAGAGATATGGATGGTAAGCCTAGTCTCGATCAAAACTTATTAACGCAATTCAGAGAATTTTCAATTGTAAGAACCTACTTAGATTGGAAAGTTAAAGATAAGTTATTGCAGATGTGTGTAAGTTTGCGGAAACACGTAGATATAGAAACCGATAGGATTCACCCTCGTTTCTTTCAATCAGGTACAGCTACAGGAAGACTAAGCTGTAGTACTCCAAACTTACAAAATGTCCCTAGAGATAAGGCTATTAGAAGTTTATTTATACCGGAAGAAGGTTTAGCTTTTGTTGTGGCTGACTTTGAAACAATGGAATTAGGTGGAGCTGCATGTGATCGCATAGCAAATGTACCTCGTATGAAGAATGCAATTAATAACGGTGAAGATCTTCACAAGCTAACTGCATCTTTAATGTACGAGTGTGAGTTAGACGAAGTAACCAAAGAACAACGGCAAAATGCTAAGGGAACCAACTTTGGAGCCTTGTATGGCGCAGGTGTTCAGGGGTTAGTTAAATACTTCCTTGGTCTAGGAAAAATTATCTCAAACAAAGAAGCGGAGGAATTTTTAAATGCTTGGCACAAAATTTATCCAGAAATCGGCCAATGGCATCAAAGAAATAAAGAAAAGGTTAGACGAGGTGAACCAGTGCGGATGGTTGACCTACGCCGTCGCTTTTTACCTGGTAAATCAGCAAAGTTCACAACCTATGGAAACAATGAGGTACAAGGATCATGCGCCTCGGTGGTAAAGATAGCAATGAATTCAATTGTTAGAGAGCTACCAAAGATAGATCCTAAAGCCCGTCTAGTACTACAGGTTCACGATGAGATTGTCGTCGAATGCTCTGTTTTACGTTCAATAAAAGTACTGAAAACTATGGAGAAACTTATGTCTGAGGCAGGTAAAGAAGTCTTTGGTGACTCAGTGAAATTTGGTGCTGATGGCGGCGTTGGCTTCAATTGGAGTGAGGCCAAAGGATGAGCATACAAAAGTATCAAATTAATGATCGTGTAAAACGATTCAATAAAAACTTTAATCTTACTAATCCCAAAAAACGTAAGGACTTATTAAAAAATAACGGTATATCTGATTGTAGATATGGCGTGATTACAGAAGCGGTTTTAAAAACTGATAGCAAAAATAGAGCTTCTTATTACTACTATGTCAAATGGGAAGATGTCGAGACTATTTCATTACACAGCCAAAACACGCTAAAACCTAATGAGTAAATATGAAACCCCCCGCTAACTCACCACCACCCGCTTGTCCAGACTGCGGAGCTTTTTTAAGCAGAGTAATCCTTACTAAGAAAGACGCGAAAGACATTGATTTAACTGTAAGAAGACGACAATGCTTAATTTGTTCTCACCGTTTTTATACCACGCAAGAAGTTGCACCCCCTGAAATTCCTGTTAATAGAGGTCGTATTGGTTGGCTTGATTGTGGCAAATATGTATTTGTGAAGCAAGCTGCACACCCTCAAGACCTATGACTCATCAAATCTTATTAAATAAGATAAATACCATTTTGCTTTTTGAAGTGAAACTAACCCTCCTTTAATTTTCTCTCTCCAAAGATACTTAGCAATATTACCTTTTAAATAACCTCTAAATTCTTCTTTAGTAAGTTGGGCTTTAATAGCATCTATACATTCAATATCTTGATCTAATGTATAGTGGCTAGGACTGTTAACCTCGTCATCTGTCATTTTTAACCTATACAAGTATAATAGTACTGAGTAAGTTAGCAGGTTTTGGAGTTAAGCCCTCGGCAAACTGTACTAAAGATGCTAAGAACAGCCGTCTCTAACGCAACTCTTGGTGAAATACATAGAGCTGCAGATTTTTTAGTAGAAGCAAGAAAAATAAGACTAGGTAAACGTAAGTTTAGAAACGCAAAAAAGAACGCTCATTTTAAACCAGAGGTTACATTAAGAGATTTATAAAAAACTTAAAGTAGTTACCATTCCCTTATCTTTTTAAAGGGATAGCGTAGCCGTAAATACAAAATAATATTTACCCGAATCATATGAGCCTTGCAAGAGCACAAAAAGACACTTAAAAGTAGATTTTATAGCTTAAATAGTTAACTTAGCTTTACTTCGATTTCGACAAAGCTGCCAAACATGAAACGCATGACTGTGAACATACAGGATAGTTGCCATCACAAGCTTTCTGTATTTGCTGCGTACACACAAAAGAGCATAAATGACGTAGTGTTAGATGCGCTTAGAGAACATATAACAAAACACCCTAGTTACGAAATTATCGCTAAAGATTTACTACAATATCCAGACCATAATTGCTGTGATACGGGTATTTGAATTTATTTTTTATATAGCTAAGTAACACTTATCCGTGTCAATCGGAGAAGTCCTTATATCTCTAATCGAGGATTTTAAGAAATCTAAATCCGCAGAGAAACCTGAGTCACCTGTTTTGGATTCGCAACCGCCTTCAGAACAAACTCAAGATATATCTCTCGGAGACGGTTATCGGGAAGAGAGGCAGCATGATCCCAAAAATCACTGCTTGCCATCATCTGAGCACGTTCTTTCATAACTGGTGATTTAACGAGCAATAAACTCGCTAGCTTTTCCTTTTTTCTTGTGATTGCTTCTCTTAAATCCGGGTCGTCTAGCTTACTCAACATATCTATTTCACTCCTAACCTTAATAACTTCTGGGGGTTCCTCTTTAGTCAGACTTGCTAGTTCTCCTGACCGCTTCGCTAAAGACTTGTTAATAGCTTTTGTAATCAAAGACTCCTTTACTAATTTCATGTAATTGCTGCACTTAAATGTGTTGCAACGTAAGTTTAATTGGTGTGTTTTGGCTTTCCTACTTGCATACCCCAACTTGTGATTACATTCACCGCAATAACAAATGCCTGTGAGTAGCTTTGGTTTTACACCTGCACTTCTGCCCCAAGTACTCTTATTCAAATCTAATAGTCTTTGTATAACAAACCAATCTTCATGCATTATTAAAGGTTCATGTAATCCCCAGACCACCCTTTTGTATTTATAAGTAGCGTATTTTTCAAAACCCATTCCACCCCTAAGAACGGGGTTGGCAATCCAAGCTCTAACACTTGATGGTGTGCTTAAAGGTATGTCCTTAAATTTCTTTAAAGTGACGTTAAGACGATACCCGTTCTCTTTTAGTTCAAAAAGTAGTTCTTTTGCTCTTTCACCTTCTATTGGATGTAGTTCTACACACTTTTTACCTTCTCTCTCAACTTTGTGATAACCCCAGGGCAACCTTGATCTTGGCATATCCCCATCTTTCCACTTTTGCTCAAGAGCTTTTTTAACCCTTAAGCTCAACATTTTAGATTCCATCTCGGCAAGACTGGTTGAGATCCGAGACATTAGGAACCCTGCTGGAGTCTCTACGTTAACTATTCCTGTATCTATTGTTCTAATTACCACGTTCTTTTTTGACGCTAAGACAAGTGCGGCATCGATGAACGTGGCATCTCTTCCAAGTCTGTCGTACCTAGTAACTACGATTTCTTTTATCGCTTTTTTATCGATTAATTGGAGCAATTCGTTAAAAGCCTTTCTATCATTGGATCTTCCACTCTCAACATCGCAATAAACTTTATCAACACCCACAGCCTTTAGCCTGTTTTTTTGTGTTTCTAGAGAAGAAAGCTGCTCTCCAGACTTAGTGCTAACTCTTGCGTAGCCGACACTATTTAGATTCAACATATTTGACATTAGTAGACTTTATAGTAAAAATGCTTATACATATCTCTTCTAGCTAATCTAGTATTTCGTCGCCTTGTTATGAAATAATCCTTAGATTGTTCAACTACAAGGCGACAAAAATACTAAAAGGGGAATCAGATATGCATGACCTACATAAAACACTTATAGAAAAATGAGTGCAAGATTTATTACTAATTCTTCAGATAAAGATGAGGATTTTAAGATGTTAAATGTCTGCGAAGCAATGACTAACCTTAGTGGAGAAATGTATGAAGGTATTGAACTCTTAGGGGCTATTTCTGATGATCCAAACAACGAACAGCAACGCTCTGTAGAGCTTCAAGATATGATCTTAAGCGTCCGTCTAGCACTTCAAAAAATTAAAATACAGGCAAAGAAAAGTAAAGTTACTTAGAAAGATAAATGCAACTTATACAAGTTACTAAATAATACTTAAGCAATTGCACCTTATATAAGGTTAAACTGAAGAGGTGTTAACCAACTCTTATGGATGACTACCAAGAAATACCCCAAGAAAAAGAAGAAAAAGACGAAGAAAAACCGTCTCTGTTAGCTCAATTCATACAGGTGACTGTAGTGTTTTGGGCCTTGGCAGTAATTTCTTGGAGTTACTTCAATCCAAACCCTACTAGGCAAATTGATACCACATTCTGCGCCGGATTATTGTCATCTGTTCTGAGTCAAGTAGCTGGCATTACTACAAAGAAACCCGGTACTGGTAATGGTAAAAACAACACCAAATCTCGCAAAGATCCTATAACTGGTAAAAATATTGGACCCGACGGCAAGCTTCAATAATGAAAAAATTACTTCTCCTACCACTGGTATTTATTTTCGCTCCCACAGCTAAAGCAGAGATAACGGCTAGTTACACCACCTCGGCCCAGATACAGGTTGAAATGCCATACGTCATTACTAAAAAAGCTGGTAGCACATATTCATTGAGTGGTTCAAACATAACGCCATCGGTCACGATTGGAGATACCACAACATCAAATAAGATTGGTGGCTTGAATCTTGGAAGTCTTAGCGATGGAGTTCCCGCCTTAATTCAGACAGATACGGTTGTGACAAGTGCAGGCTCCGCATTCGAAAAAGTTGAGTCAATTTTTGTAGGAGATAGTACCCCGTCTACCGTTACACCGTCGTCAGGTATTGCGGCCCTGCCTGTATTAAGCGGTCAGACAACCATAGGAAGCGGGGGTACAAAAGGTGACTTGGCCTTAACGAGCCTAAGCTCTGGAATTACGACTTGCAGCGGAGGTGGTTCTGGGACGCTGTGTACTGCTAGTACTACGATTACGATTCAAATTGATTAAATGGGTCTTACTATTGAGTACTTTAATAGGGGGCAGATCCCTATTAGCTACGCCCCTGGTTCCCGCATTTAGGACAGGGACACTCACGCAAAATTCATCCAGTGAACAAATAATTAATGAGACAGTTTCGATTTCTACTTGGCGTTCAGCATATTCGTATTCTGCATCTGGCAACAACATTAAGTCAGATACTTATATCAATCCCTCTGCAATTAAGGAGAACGAGCAAACCCATGATGGAGTTAAGTTTTCATGGACCTCACCAAAGATGGAGAGTATTCCTAGATGGACTATCGTAAACGAAGGCCAGCCTTTCACTCTGGTCGAATCGATAATCACTCCGGGATTGGATTCAGTAACAACAGTGACGAGACAAATTCAGACCTCAACCAAGACCGAATCTATAAGTGTATTTGGACAATAGCATTATTAATAGGAATCCAAACCCCAGTATTAGCCAACACTACTGTATCTTCTCCAAACTCTACATCTACTGGGGTTGTTAATAACAATGCCACGATGATCACCCCAGGAATGTGGCCTGTTTCGAGATACAGTATGGGTATCCAATGTGTCAGTCCATCCGTTACTTTCAGTCCTTATATAACAGATGGTAGATCATGGCAAACACCTAGAAAAGATATAACTAGAACACCTATCTATGAAGAGGATACTGGTAATGTTCTTTACTACTCAGAAATACCAAGATTTGAGAAAGACTCGTTCAACTTAAATATGGGTGCAAGCCTTCAGTTCAATATCCCATTAGGCAAAGGAGTTGATCTATGCCATCAAGCCGTCAAAGTAAATATCGAAAATCAAAAGCTCTTACAACTCAAAACTAAATACGAAATAAATCTCCACCGACTTGCCCAATGCTCAGCGCAAATCAAGCTTGGGGTTCGCTTCCGAAAGGGTTCAGACAGTGCAGTTACCTGTCACGATGTTGAAGTAGTCGTACCAGCTAATCAGGTTTTGCCCCATCATCATTCGCTTTCCTCTTCCCAATAAGTTTCTTAATTAAATTTTTTACAGCAGGTTTAATAACGTTTAGAAGTAAAGGTGCAGTTGCAGCAATAACAGCTATTCCCGCCGTTGAAATTGCTACTGGAGGGGAAGGGAAGTAAGTATTTATAAAAGGAACTTTCTCCCAAATAGCACGACACTCTCCATTTACCAACTCAAAGCCTACTATCTTTTCTAAGCGGTCTTGATTAGCGAACCCACCTACGCGCAGCGGAGAGGCCGGATCAGGACAAGGTTTTGTTTCTGGAGGTGGATCAGGTGGAGGTATTTTTATCTTTGGTTTAGGTGGCTCAGGTATATCACTTTCTTTATCTGTTACCTTCGGCTCTTCTACTGAAATTTTTAAATCGTTATCCCACTCCATTGGATAGAAATGAGGTAACTCGCCTTCAGTACATGTGCTATAAACGCCATTCCTATCTACTAATAAAAGGTCAGCATTACCAGTACGTTTTAAATCTCGATGAGTGTATTGACAACCTGGGATAATAACGGGGCTATCAGGGATATGTAATACAGGTATATCAATATCTTTTATATGGATGTCGGGAATGTCCAATTAGCAATAAACAGAATTAACTTAAAAAGCTTGTTTAAAAGAATCGCCAAAAACAAAAGGCTCTTCCTCTACGCAATCAATATGAGTAATCGGCATATAATTAGGTCTAAACGAGTTAGATAAATAAAAATAAATTCCTATAATTGAAATAGAAAGAACAGAAAAAGTATTAAAGATCTTTTGCATAGTTTAATTATGGCTCAGTCGGCCAAGTGATGTTATATGGATCAGTTTGTGTTTGAGGTATGGAACGTAATTCAGCTCTATAGTTTTTCCAAGCATCGCTCATAGTTAAATCACTTGAAGCACGCCAATCGGTTTCCTTAAGTCTCTCATTTCTATCTTCACGCACCTCGGACCATTTTGCAGATGTTAATTGCGCTATCTCTTCAGTTGTAGTTGATTCAACTTTGATTGAATAGCATTTACCTGAATCTAAGTAAACATCGACATTAGTGAGTTTTTGACTTGGTTCTGTTATAGGTATCCATTCAATAATTTCAACTAAGTTATTAGCACTAATAAACGATGCTGTAGGGCCACTCTTAGGAAATGAGGTATTTGGAAATAATTCAAAGATAGTACCAGTTTTAGTAATTGTCGTACCATCAACAATTGCATACTTCATAGGTTAATGTCCAAAACGTGATTTTTGAGCGTTCCAGTTGGTCGTAACCTCTGAGGAAGTCAGTGCTTTACCTCTATAAAACCTAAATATACCAAACCTTGATAAACTATTTTGAGGTTTCCATGTATCAAATAATGCCCCGTACAAAAGATGACTAAAATCGGCGTTATCTGTTCTAGTTAAAACAAGGCTGTTATTAGCGTATAACTTGGTATCATTTGTACTATTGCTATTTCTACTATAAACCAAGTGAAGCCAATCACTCCAACCTGAACCCGTTGAAGGTATCGCATCTGAAGAGGAATACTGTATTGAAGGATAAGGATTTTGAAATTGAGTTCGTATCTTTCTCCTGTGACTAGCACTGTTACTATATCCAGCACCAGTTAACCGAAGATAATAATTACACTTTGCTGCAAATCCAGTCGTTTCATCGTCTCTTTTGGTTCGTATTTCGTAAAGAAGTCTATGGTCATACCCACCTGTATAAGAATCGTCAATATAGTATCTAACCCAAGTTTCAAAAGTAAATGGACCTGTGCCTATACCGTAAAAAAGATTGTCTGAAGATGTTGCGCTAACCGTGGGAGGAGAACCCCAATAAGATGTAGATTGACTTCCAGGTATATATATAACCATTCTTTGTGAAAGCATAGTCGGCCAACCTGTAATAACACTAGGGTCAATCTCAATACATCCACCACCATCGGATGATTCATAAGAGATCGCCGTTGAACTAGAATCGTTCTGGTAAGTAAAACCTGAACCAGTCCTAGATCTGATTAATGCATCGTTATGATTATGAGCTAAGTTGTAGACTGTGTAATCTTCTGTGTCCGTACCAGTAGTTTGATTCCAAGAATCAGTATCACTAAAATCGTAATGAACAAATAAGTTAGTGGTAATAAAACTATCTCCACCACCTCCTCCAGTCGCAACAGACTTAGTTAGCAGTGTTTGATAAGTAGGGAATATAAGCACAATTTTTAAGTCGTATAATCTACAGCGGCTGAACCACGCCAAGTCGTT
>CEQV01011546.1_pt1 | contig 20176 bp, 23 predicted proteins | sample 530971 | NCBI WGS metagenome assembly CEQV01 (sample SAMEA2621173, study PRJEB7988) | marine metagenome | biome: marine biome (ENVO:00000447); feature: deep chlorophyll maximum layer (ENVO:xxxxxxxx); material: "saline water (ENVO:00002010), including plankton (ENVO:xxxxxxxx)" | depth 100 m
TCCGAAAGGAAGGGGACTGCGGCTGCAGATTCTCATAAACATAAAAGTCAAAATAAATCGCGCATTCTGAAATACGCCCGGGAAGCTTACTCCTTTTTTTGCAGGGAGGATCTGGATTCTATAATGTCATTAATCAATGATTCATGGCTGGAGAAAAAAAACATTTCTCCGCATATTTCCACTGAAGAAATAGACTCAATAGAAGCATCTCTTAGAAGCCTTGGGTCCAAGTCAGTTAAGCTGCTTGGAGCAGGAGGGAGCGGGTTTCTTTTGAGTATTTCCGACCCCGATACTAATAAAAAAATTAAAAAAAAATTCAACGGTAGAGCGCTTAATTTTAAATTAGATATCGAAGGAACTACTTGTATTTTTAAAAATTAAAATGAAAGCCGAGCAAATAGAGTTTTACTGTAAATGGTTTAATGAGGTATGCGATGAAATAAAAGATTCTTGGATTCTTCCTGTAAATTGTAGGGGAGGCACCGTTATAGATTGCGGAAGTTGTGTTGGAGGTTTTCCTACTGTTTTTAATGCACGATTTGATAGATACATTTGCTATGAAGCAAATCCTCTAAACCTTTCCTTTTCTAAACACGCACTACAAAACGTATCTGAGTACAATATCGCTGAGCAGCAAAAAGAACGAAAGTTCCGGAAATTCCTTAAGGACGAAAAAAAGACAGACCTCCCCAACCCTATCGATGGAACTTACAATTATAATTTATACCAAAGTTGTGTTTTTGAAAATAAAGCGTGTCATGGAACTGAAGGAATTAAGGTTCCCATCTATAACCATTTAAATAATTGCCCCGGAGACTGCAGTATATACCTATCGGACAACCATGTAGAAAAAAATCTCGTAGCTCATGTACCCACAATTACCTATGACCAAATAAGGGAAAAATATTATTGTGAAAAGTGTCAAGACCCCATAGAATTATTAAAGTGCGATATAGAGGGTGCTGAATACGATTTCTTAATAGATAAAGATCTTTCTATTTTTAAATTTATTTTGCTAGAACTTCATTATCGTAAAGAAGACTCAAAATATAGTGAGATTTTAAATCTTATTAAGAAGACTCATGACATTGTTGGAACAAGTGAATGCGATGTTTTAATAATGGCGTCTCTAAAAAGTGAATTTTATTATAAAAATAACTCTAAGCACAAATGAAAAATGTAATTATAACAGGCATACTGGGTCAAGACGGTGCGAATATGGCCGAATACCTTTTATCTCTTCAAGAGGATATAAAAATTTACGGTATGATGCGTCGAACTTCTAACGTAAACAAAGGTAACGTAAAAGAATTTGAAAACCATCCCAATTTTAAATTAGTCTATGGAGATTTAACGGATGACATTTCCATTGATAAATTAGTAAAAGAAATTAAGCCAGATTACTTCATTAATTTTGGCGCTAATTCTTTTGTAGGTTGCAGCTGGGACATGCCGCTTCAGGTTTTCGATGTCAACACATTAGGAGTAATTCGATGTTTGGAAGCGATTAGAAAATTCAAGTCTGATTGTCGATTTTATAGCGCCGGAAGCTCCGAGGAGTTAGGAAATGTTGATTACAGCCCACAGGACATTAATCACCCAATTAAGCCACGAAGCCCCTACGGAGCTTCTAAAGCTGCATCCCGCCACCTTGTAAAAGTTTATCGGGAATCTTACAATCTTTTTGCGGTTCATAGTATTCTTTTTAATCACGAAGGAATAAGGAGAGGAGAGGAATTCGTAACAAGAAAAATTACTAAGGGAGTTGCTGCTATCAAGGCGGCAATCGACCAAGGTAAGGAGTTCCGGCCACTTCAGCTTGGTAACGTAAATGCCAAGAGGGACTGGTCGGACTCTGAAGATTTCGTAAGAGCAGTTTGGCTAATGCTTAACCAAGAGGAGCCGAAAGAATATGTGCTGTCTAGCAATGAAACTCATAGTGTCAAAGAATTTGTGTCGCTAGCTTTTCAAGAAGCAGGGATCGCTGGTTTATGGAGCGGTGAAGGATTAAATGAAAAATTTAGAATTTTTCAAGAAAATAAAATTTTAGCCGAAATAAACGAAGAGTTTTATCGTCCAGCAGAGGTAGATTTACTTTATGGAGACTCTAATCCTATCCGTCAAGAGTTAGGATGGAAACCTAAGTATTCTTTTAACGATTTAGTGAAAAGAATGGTGGAGAAGGACCTTGAAATAGAGAAAAAACGAGCTTTTTCCCCCTGAGCCCCCTCCTTTCAAGTTTTTCAAAAATACTAGACTTGACTTTCCTCCCCCTGTTTCCTATTCTATATTTCATGGCGGCTAAAAGGAAACGGCGGCAAACCTTAAACCAGTTCATTATTAATAAATTTTTAAATAATGCTAATATTATTTGGAAAAATAAAGGTGTAGTGGCCAAAGAAATGAAATTTACTAAACAATTAATTGAAAAGTACCCTTTGCGTCCTTTTTGGGAAGCGCTACCTCTGAAGTTTGCCATGGATAGTTTATCTTTTTTTATTGGGGAGCAAGGCGAAGCTTATTTAAAAATAGAGTATGCTAAATTTTGTCTTGACTTAAAGCCCCCAAGGAAATATGATTTAGCAGACGTTAAACAACAAGAGGACAAACGTATTCCTAAAAAAATCCGAACAGTAAAAGATTTCATTAAATATGGCAGCAAAAAAGAAAACAATAACTGATTCATTTACCCCTACCGACCAGATTCAAAGCTACCTTAAAGACCACAAGGATGAGCATTTTAACTTTGAGAAAGAGCCCCATTACATTGTCTCAAGCGGAAGTCTTCTTTTGGACAATGAAATGTCAGGAGGGATTCGCCCGGGGATAATACGAGCATCCGGAGTTTCAGAGGGAGGAAAAACTTCCTGCGCACTTTCTTTTGCTCGTAATTTTCAACAGAGCGTTGAAAATAGTATGGTGATTTATATAAAATCAGAAGGTAGGCTTTCTCCTGAAATGATAGAACGATCAGGAGTGGACACTTCTTCAGAAAAATGGTTTGTGTATAAAAGTAATATTTTTGAGAGCGTTCTTCAATTAATGAGGGAGTTAATTATGAATAATCCTACCGACTGTAGGTATTTCTTCATTATCGACTCTATGGACGCAATGGTTCCTAAAAAAGACCTTGAGAAAGGTTTTGACGATCCAGATAAAGTAGCGGGAGGCTCTGTTCTAAGCTCTACCTTTTTAAAGAAAATGGCTTTAGGCCTTTCGACGAAAGGTCATATCTGCTTTATGATTTCTCAGGTTAGAAGCAAGGTTAGCGTTAATCAATACGAAAAAACTGATCCTAAACTTACTAACGCTTCTGGCGGAAATGCATTACTGCATTATTCAGACTGGATTCTTGAATTCCAACCAAGGTATGGAGGAGATTTAATTCCAGCTAAAGCAGATAAACCCGAGGGCCATCTATGTAAAGTTACTTTTCGAAAAAGCGCTAACGAGAGAACCGGAGAAACAGTTAAGTATCCTATCAAGTATGGTAGAATTGGAGGCAAAAGTGTGTGGGTAGAATATGAAGTCTACGGTTTCATGAGCCAATGGGAGATGATTGATAGTAAAGGAGCTTGGATAATTGTAGACGATTCAGTAATAGAAGAATTAAAAACTAATAAAATTGAAATGGAGCCAAAGCACCAAGGGAAAGATAACTTTGTAAAATATCTTGAGAAGAACCCTGAGGTTACTGCTTTTTTATTTAACAAGTTTAGGAATGCCTTAACTATAAAGTGAAGCTTTACGACATTCGAGGAAAATTAGTAAACAAAAGCGTTGCTAAATATAGAGTAAAATGGGATGAAGAATGCAGGTCTAACTTTCAATTTGAAGTTAAGCAATTTTTTAAAACTTATTGGTATGGACAAATTTGCTACGAAGAGTTCCCTGTTTACGGAACGAGAATGAAAGTCGATCTTATAAATATGACCAAAAGAATAGCAGTAGAATCTCAAGGGCAGCAACACGAAAAGTTTAATAAGTTTTTTCATAATAACTCTCGAGCTAATTATTTGAGGTCAATAACTCGGGATCATGATAAAATGGTTTGGCTAGAAAACAATAATTTTAAAATTTTGGAGATATTTGAAGATGATTTAGCCTCTTTGTCCAAAAAGTACATTTTGGATAAATTTGAGGTTTCGATATAAAATAGTGTAATAATAAATATGATTATTAAGGAGACAAATAGGATACCAGATAGCATTTTAGACCAATTAAGCGAATGGTCATGTGGAGGCTTTATGCTTTTCAATTTTGATGAAAACGGTAATCCACAAGTATATTCTAAAGCTGAAGACGAAAGAAATGCGATGTCTTTGCAATATCTAGTCAGCCATTGGTCTGACGCAATGGAGCAAATGAATTCTTCTAGTTTTTCTAAAAACTTAGATCAAGCTTTTGCGCCAGAAGACGAAGAAGGATTTGAAGAAGATGAGTGATACAAGCATAAATGATTATTATCCCGAAGAAGGAACGCCTCCTTCTCTAACCGCCGGAGAGGCCCCCGATACGCCCCCCACCGATCCGTTAGCGTCTGCTCCGGCAGAAGAAACTCAACCTTCTTCTGAAGTAGAGGATCTAGGGATTGACCTTCCCGATATTCCATTACCAGATGACGAGCCTGTTGAAGACGGGGTAAAAGATAATTTTGACGATGCAGCTTTTAATTTTGCTATTGTTGGAGTAGGTCAGGGAGGTTCGCGTCTCGCAGAATCATTTTGGAATTTAGGTTATCGTCGAGTAGGAGTAATAAATACCGCTCAACAAGATTTATCCCTTATTAAAATACCGGATGAAAATAAACTTTTAATCGGTGACGGTGGAGCAGGTAAAAATCCAGACGCTGCGGACGAAGTTTTTAGAACTCGCTACGAAGACATTCTCGACTTCTTAAAAAAGACTTTCGGTACAGGCTACGAAAGAGTTTTGGTTTGTGCTGGGGCTGGTGGAGGAACCGGAGCAGGAGGGGTGTCTCGTGTTTTGGAAATATGCCATGATCTTAATCAATCTCTTGGCAAGGAGACTAAAGACACAGATGCTAAAGTAGGATGCATACTTGCCTTACCTACTCGTGGAGAAGGCATCAAAGTTCAAGAAAACTCCAAAAAGACTGTTACTAAAGTTGTCGATCTCCAAAAAGCTGGAGTAGTGTCACCTTTAGTTATACTAGATAATGAAAAAATTAAACAGCTTTATCCTAAATTAACTGTCAACCAGTTTTGGGGTACAGCTAACAATAGTATTTGTTCTATCTTTCATCTTTTTAACAAAATTTCGGCGAAGGAGTCAGCATATACAACTTTCGACAAAGCGGATTTAGATACAATATTTTCGTCAGGTATAATAATGTTTGGCGCTACGCCAATCAAAGATATTACTGATACTGGAATTTCTTATGCTGTCAGAGACAACCTACGCAAGAATATTCTTGCCGGTGTTGATGCGGCGACAGGAAACGTTGCGGCTTGTGTCATTATAGGTGATAAAGAATCTTTGGATAACATACCTCAATCCAGCCTTGAGCACGGTTTTGAACAACTTAGCCGCATGATGGGGTCTAACTCCACCGTTCATCGGGGAATTTATGCTGGCGCTAAGAAGGGTTTAGCTGTATATACAGCGATTGGGGGCTTGCAGGCTCCAGATAATCTTTTTGATTATTTCTTTAAAGTAGACCGTTTTTATAAATAGATAAATGCCCATATTTTCTAATCAGGTGGAGAGGCATGTACTCTCTGGACTCCTGAGGCATCCTGACGTTATATCAGAAATTGATTCTTTTATTACCGCAGGAGATTTTTATCATGACGTTCATCAAACTATATTTTGCGTAGTAAGAGACTCGGCACTTGCTGGAGAAAAGATAGATAAAGTTTTAGTAGCTAATAAAATTTTAAATCTAGGTATTGCTTCTAAAGATGATATAGAAATCTATGAATATATAAACTCTCTTTGTTATACTCCAATCACCCGAGAAGCTGTAATAGAAGCGTGTAAAGAGTTGGTTAAAGTCAGGATTCGCAGGGAGCTTTTTGAAACCGCGGAGCAAATAAAAAACCACACAAAGTCTTGCTCAAACGACAACCTAGAAGAAATAATTTCTAAATGCGATTCTATCTATAGCGAAAAAGTCTCAAGCTATAGTTTTGACGATAGTCCTGAAAACGTTTTTGACGAAATAGAATTCAAAATTGAAGAAAGGGGAAATAATCCTACTGACGATACTGGTCTTTCTACTACTTACGGTGAATTTAATCGTCTTTATGGAGGCTTAAGAGACGGTAATGTTTACGCGATAGTGTCTCGTCCTGCGCAGGGAAAAACTACTTTCATAAATGATTTATGCCTTGGAGCAGCTATTAAAAATAACGTTCCTGTTTTAGTCTTGGACACAGAAATGACTACTGAGGAAATTCAGTTTCGGATGGCTGCGGCTAATACTGGGGTTCCCCTCTGGTATTTAGAAACAGGAAAGTGGCGAAATAATGCGGAGATGACAAAAAAAGTAAGAGGCTATTTTAATGAAATTAAAAAGCATCAATATTTTCATTATCATGTGCGTAATAAAAATGTAGATGAGATATGCGCTCTTATACGTCGCTGGCACATGAAGCATGTTGGAAGGGGAAAGAAGTGCGTAATTGCTTACGATTACGTAAAACTAACTGGAGAACGGGTAGACAAGAACTGGGCGGAACATCAAGCTATTGGCGAAAAGATAGATAAGCTCAAAAGAGTTTCGGAGGAAGTTAACGCGCCTTTAATCACCGCCATGCAGATGAATAGGCAAGGAGAAAGCTTTAACCGTAATTCTAGTAGCCTCGTAGACGATAGCTCTGCTATATCCCTTTCTGATCGACTCCAATGGTTCGCTACTTTTGTAGCTATTTTCAGAAGAAAGACGTTAGATGAAATAGCGTTAGACGGCGAAAGGTTTGGCACTCACAAACTAATTCCTCTTAAAACCCGTTTTCAAGGGAGAGACGCCGCAGGGCATCAAGATTTAATGAGGAGAAGAGTCACAGAAAGCGTTAATGGAAGAGAATCCACTAGCGAGAAATTTGTAAATAATTTTATCAATTTTAGGGTCGAGAATTTTAAAGTAAGTGAGGAAGGTTCCTTAGTGGATATTATAGCACACGAAGAACAGTCTTTTAACGTTCAACAAGACGATGGGGATTCTGACGACTTTTTACTATGAGTGACGAAATAAAAGATATCCTCACTGAAATAGGATATACTCTTCGAGACTGCGGCAACGAATACAGGGCAAAGCCTCTTTATAGGGATTCTGATAACCCTAACGTACTATGCATTAAAAAAAGTAACGGTCTTTGGTTTGATTTCAAAACAAGTAAATATGGAAATTTAGAAGAATTAGTTAAAATAACCTTAAACTTAAAGGATATAAATGAGGCTAAAGATTTCATAAAAAATAAATTTGATTTTAGTGATGTAAAAAGAGTAAAGGAAAAATTAAAATCTCAAAAAATATTCAATAAAGAAAATTTAAATCGTATTATTCCTAATTATAAGTATTGGAACGATAGAGGAGTATCCTCAGAAACTTTAAAAACCTTTCAAAGCGGCATAATGGAAGATGGAAAGCTTAAAGATAGATACGTATTTCCCGTGTTTGATAAAATGGATAGGTTAATAGGAGCTGCAGGGAGAGACCTTTACGATCAAAGCCCTATGAAGTGGAAACTACTGGGTGAAAAAAGCCTTTGGATTTACCCCTTTAAATATAATTATTCTTATATTAAAAAACAAAAAAGTGTTTTTTTGATTGAGAGCATAGGCGATATGCTTTCTTTGTGGGAAGCGGGAATTCGCAATACATTAGTTCTTTTCGGATTAACCGCCTCTTCAAAGATAAAACAAATTTTAATCTCATTAAATCTGGAAAAAATTAGCATTAGCCTTAATAATGATGACGTTAATGGGGCAGGAAACAATGCCTCAGAAACCATAAAAAAAGATCTTCTAAACTACTTTGATGACCAGCAACTTCAGGTCAATCTTCCGCCAAAAAACGACTTTGGCTGTATGAATACCTCCGAAATAGTAACATGGAAAAAACAGCTAAAGATGTAAAAGAAAAAATACTCTCGGCCTCTAGGCTAAAAACTCTCGAGACTTGTTCTTGGTCTTATTGGTGCAATTACCACCTAAAGCTCCCCCAAAAACAAAACGAAGGAGCCCTTCGAGGAACCGTATGTCATTTAGTGTTCGAGATGCTGGTTAAAAAGAAGCATAAAAAACATTTTAATAAAATTTTTAAAGAAGGCACTATAAGGGCGAGTAAAGCCGTCTACCGTATGGTCATGAAACATTTGATCCAAATGGAAAACAGCTTTGACTTACCTATGACTAACGAAGAAAACACTGAGTTAGTAGACGATATGATCGTTGTTGGTTTAAATTGTGACTTTTTTGGATGGGGAGGTAAAGTAGATAAGCCGGAGCATGAGTTCTTACTAGAAAGTAAAGACCCCGAATATAAAATAAGAGGTTTTATTGATAAACCTATCCTTTATAAAAAGGGTAAAAAAATTAAAATTGTAGATTATAAAAGTAGTAAATATAAATTTCGCGGCGAAGAATTGCACTCAAACGTGCAAGCTATGGTTTATACTTTAGCCGCTCAAAAAGAGTGGGAGGGTTATGAACCTACTGTAGAATTTCAGTTTTTAAGGCATCCTCGCAGCCCATTACAGCAACTTCAATTTAATAAAGATCAACTTCGGGGGTTAGAATATTACCTAGCTCATTCCTTCCAAATAATAAACAACTTCACGGAGGAAACAGCCACCACAAATTACGCATACGATACTAAGAAAAATTCATGGATGTGTAAAATAGGAAAGTGGAGATGTCCATATATTGATCCCTACCCCTATTTCGTAATTGTAGATAAAGAAGGGAACGAGATTCACAAGTCCCTAAAAAGAAGAGATCTTAAAAATAAGCTCAAGGAGGGGCAGGAGATTAAAAAGAAACAATACGAAGGATGCCCCCGCCACAAAGGGATGAGTCAAGATAACATACTTGACATGTTTGCCTAAGGCTACTACAATCATTTCTTATGCAAGAGGTAATACCGCTTTTTAAAAGCCATTACAGCCTTGGGCGCTCCATTCTTACTTTGGATATGCCTGATGAATCTTCCACTGATGGGAGCTCTGATTCGATTTTCGATATTGCTAACGAAGCCGGAATAAAAGATATTTTTTTGGTTGAAGATACAATGGCTGGATTCCTAGAGGCTTATACTCACGCGAAAGACTTAAATAAGAAATTAATATTTGGAATTCGCTTAACTTTTTGTCCCGATTATTCAGAAAAAAGTGAAGAAGGTAGAAAAAACTCTTTTAAAAATATAATTTTTGTCAAAAACGCCAAAGGTTATAAACAGTTGATAAAAATCTGGACACTCGCCGCTCAAGAAGGTTTCTATTACGAGCCTCGTTTGGATTTCAAAACTTTAAAAAGTTACTGGACTAAAGACCTTATGCTGGCGATTCCTTTTTACGATTCTTTTCTTTACAATAATAAATATACTGATTCCCAATGCATTCCTGACTTTTCATTTACTAATCCTGTTTTTTTTATTGAAGATAACGACACACTTATAGATAAAGACATGGCTTCTTCCATAAAAGAATTTTGCGGGGATAAATACGAGACGCTTCTTGCTAAAAGCATTTATTACAAAAGCCGCAAAGATTTTGACGCCTACCTTACTTTTAGATGTATTAATAAAAGAACGTCGGTGGAAAAACCAAATTTTGACGGAATGTGTTCAAACGAGTTTTGTTACGAAAGTTATTCGGAGGTCGTAAATGGATAGTCATTTAATAAGATTCCAAGAGAAGAAATTTCTTTTTTTGGATTTTGAAACTTTTAATTTAGCCCTTCACGATTCTCTTAATTTGCCATGGCAAGTGGCGACTATATTAATAGAAACGTCCAAGAACGAAAAAGGAAAAATTTGTAGTAACGAACTATCCCGTAATGATTTGTATCTTAAATGGGATACTGATCTTAAAATAGGGAAAGGAGCTCGCGATATAACTGGATATTCAGAAACTCGTTTTCGTCAAAAATGTATCCCAGAAGAGGAAGGGTTTGAAATTATTTATAAACAGGTAGAGGAATGTGATTATCTAGTGGGTCATAACATTTTAGGATTTGACATTTTTTTATTAAGAAATTGGTATAAAAAATATAAAAAACCTTACGATCATCTTCCTTATAAAGTTTTAGATACGCTCTCCATTGCAAGGTCTGTTGTGTTAGATTACCCTTACAAGCCCAATGAAGCTAGCATTTTGGATTTTCAGATTAAAATGCTAAACGTTAGAAAAAAGGGCATGAAAACATCTTTAGGAGCGCTGGGGAAATCTAACAATATTGAGCATGATTATAAAAAATTGCACGATGCCTTAGTGGATTTAGAGTTAAATTTTAAAGTTTGGGAAAAATTAAAATATCAAATAGATTTTTAAATATTTAATTAGGCATCTATAATTTATAAATGCCTAGTTTAGATTTTGTTTATGATTTAGTAGAAAAGTTGGATGAAGAAAGACTTGATTATCTTGTCATTACCATGCGTGAAGGTAAGTCAGAAAATAAAGTGGATGTATTTTTTAACATCAATACTGAAGCGGAAGACACCTTCGACGCTTCTTTAAAAGAAATTAAAAATATATTAAAAGAGAGGAAGGGGAAAAATGAAAACATCAAAAAACCTAAAAGAAAAAGAAAAAAAAGAGGAGAATAGCTTTTCTAGCCGTTTTCACAACTTGAACCTCTCCCTCCATGGAGTAAGGCTTCCAAAGTTTCACATCGAGGAGAGGTACATTAAAAGATTAGGTCTTCACTCCGATATTAATACTTATGATTTTTTAAGAGAAATCTGTTTAAAAAGATTTGCCGAGTTAAAATTAAATGAGCATAAAAATAAAGAAACCTATATCAAAAGAGTAAAGTACGAGCTTGAAATTTTACAAGAGTTAGATTTTACAGAATATATACTTCTAGTTTGGAAGGTAGTTTCTTATTGTAGGGAAAACGATATTCCTCTTGGTTTAGGGAGAGGGTCAGCCGCAGGGAGTATGGTTTTATACCTTTTGCAAATTACTCAAATAGATCCAGTAAAGTATGATTTATTCTTCGAAAGATTTGTTTCTAGAGCTCGTGCAAAAAAGAAAGTTGTAGATGGGGTAACTTATTTAGACGGTTCTTTGATGTGTGACGTTGACGTTGACGTTTGTTATTATCGACGGCAAGAGGTTCTTAAATATTTAAAAGAGGAGTTTAGCGGCAATACTTCAAAAATACTTACCCTTAATACACTGAGCGGTAAACTTGTTATGAAAGAATGTGGTAAAGTTTTTGGTGGTAAGGAGGAGGTGGAGATGAGTGGAGTCACTGCGCTGATACCTAAGGTTTTCGGAAAAGTAAAAGACATAACTGAAGCCTATGACGAAGTTCCTAAATTTGCTGAATGGTGTGATAAGAATCCTAAAGTTTATAAAATCGCCCTCAAACTTAGAGGGCTCGTCAAAAATAAAGGAGTGCATCCTTCGGCTATATTACTCTCCCATAACAAGCTAGTAGAGAGTTGCCCTTGCGAGCTTGACTCAAGCAAAGAGCCTGTTTCGTCATTCGATATGGATTGGTCTTCTATATCTAACGTGAAACTAGATGTGCTTGGGCTTAGAACTGCATCAGTAGTTGATGCTTGCTGTAAAATTTTAAAAAAGACAAAAGGAATAGAATTAAAGCCCGATGAAGTAGACTTGGATGACCCTTTTATTTATCAAAATCTTTTTGACCTTAAACAGCGCCATGGATTGTTTCAGATTGAAGCCGATGCGAACTATGAAGTATGCCGCAAAGTTAAACCTAAAAATCTTGAAGAGCTCAGTGCTGTATTAGCGTTAGCGCGTCCCGGCGCTTTAGCTTTTGTTGACCAGTTTGCAAGTTATACAAATAATGATGTTTACGAAGCTATACATCCTTTTTTTGACGACATACTAAAAAGCACAGGAGGCGTATGTCTTTATCAAGAGCAAATGATGAAAATGGCTCACAAGATTGGCTTTACCCTTGATGAAGCGGAAATTCTTCGTCGTATAGTAGGCAAGAAAAAAGTTAATGAAGTCAAGAAGTGGAAAAAGAAGATTAAAGATAAAGTTAAAGAAAATAATTTAGAAAAAGAGATTGGAGATATCTTATGGCAAGTATTAGAAGACTCAGCAAATTATTCTTTTAATAAATCTCATTCAATATCCTACGCTTCTTTAGCCGCGATAACTACATTTTTAAAATTTAAATATCCGCAAGAGTTCTTTTTAGCGTTATTACAAATGACGCGCTACGAGCCAGACCCAATGACAGAAATTTCTAAAATAGCTCGAGAACTACCCAAGTTTAATATTAAGCTTTTGGGTCCACATTTAATGAAGTCTGCAATGGATTTTTCTATTGAAGGCGACAACTTACGGTTTGGATTAACGTCTATTAAAGGAATCGCGGAAAAGTCGATAGAAAAGCTTCAGTCCTTTAAAGATCAATACTCTAATAAATTTGAAGTTTTCCAAGGAGCAAACGAAGCTGGTATTGGAGTAGGAATCTTATCTGCCCTCATACAGGCTGGAGCACTTGACGGAACATTCAATAAGCCCCGTAGCTACATGGTAGCAGAAGCTCAACTATGGAATCTTTTAACCGCCAAGGAAAAGACCTGCGCATTTGAAGTAGGTTCTCGAAAGTCTTACGATTTGAGAGAGGTGGTAAAAATAATGAACGAAGAATTAAAGGACGAAAAAGGTAAACCTATCATAAAAGATTCACGATACGGTACAATTAAAAAACACTTTCTTCCTTATAGGGAAATTTATAATAAAAATAAAGCTAATGAAGATTTTGCTAATTGGTATTACGAAAATGCACTGCTGGGTTATACGCATGGTAAAAAACTAAAAGAAGTTCATAAGGATTATTCTCACTTGGAAACTGTTGAAGAGTCATTGGACAAGGCCGAGCGGTCTAGTGTTAATTTTATCGGAACTGTGGAAGACAGTTTTGGAACCAAAAAAAGCAAAAAGGGCACCCCTTATCTTAAAATTCAAGTCAAAGATGAGTCTAGCTTATGCACTGTCATGATGTTTACTAATAAGCATAAAGATAATATTCAGATTTGCCGTGATACCAATGGAGGAAATCTCCCCAGTAAAGGAAATATTGTTATTGTTAAAGGGATGCGAAAAGATGGAGATACCATTTTTGCCGACTTAATCAAGGTTCAAGATCAAAAAATTTATATGAAGTTAAGCGAAATAAAAAAAGCTTGACTCTACCACCGAAAACCATAATACTACAAGCACTGAGAGGAATCTCCATAATACATAACCACTAAACAAAAGAAAGGAAATAAGATATGTTACAGTTCTATAAGCCTAATGCAAAAAATACCGGTTCCGCCTGCTCTTTTTCTTACAATAAAAAAGATAAGGCTCTTTGGGTTAATTTTGTGAGACAGGCATCTTGGAATAACCAAAGCAAAACAGGAACTTTTAAAGGCTCTGGCCCCGAAAAGAAAGCTTCTTCTAAATTCAGCGTCACTGAACTGGCTGGACTAGTTCACGCCATTGAAACTAACGGAGAATTCGGTAATTTCCACGGCACGAAGGAAAGGAATACTACTTTCAAGTTTTCTCCTTACTTACGAGAAGGAAACCAAGTAGGGTACAGCTTCTCTTTGAATCAAAACAATTCAGAAGAAAATGTTAAAAAATCTTTTATTATTGGGTTTAATTTTGCAGAAGGCCGTATGCTAAAAGAATATGCTCTTACCGTCTTAAATAATTATTTTATGGACAGTATTGAAGAAAATCAATTTAGTAACAATAATTCTGATAACCGTAGAAAGACTCAGGAAAAAGTTGAAAATACGACTCCTACCCAAGATAATACCACAGAAGACGATGGTATTCCTTGGTAATGAAGAAGCTTTTATTTCAAACTGATTCGAGTTTAGCTAAGACGGGCTTTGGCAGAAATGCTAAAGCCCTCTTATCTTATCTCTATAAAACTAAAAAATATGAAATAGTTCAGTATTGCTGCGGGAGTTCTTATTCCGAGCCTTTATTGCAACGGACTCCATGGAAATCCATAGGAACTCTTCCTGACGACGAACATGAACGTCACCGCGTTAGTCAAGATCCCGGGCAGGCTCGAATTGCAAGTTATGGCGGGTATCTAGTAGATAAGGTCATACGGGAAGAAAAGCCAGACTTTTATTTTGGCGTTCAAGACATATGGGGGACGGAGTTTGCTGTAGACAAACCGTGGTTTAATAAAATAAATTCTGTTATTTGGACAACTTTAGATTCTCTTCCTATTTTACCTTCCGCTATTAAAAACGCTCCTAAAATTAAAAATTATTGGATTTGGAGTTCTTTTGCGGCAAAGGCTCTAAATAAAATGGGCCACAATCATATTAAAACAATGCATGGATGCATTGAAACTAAATATTTTTATCGACTAGAAGATAAGGAACGTCTTAAATTAAGAAGAGACAATAATATAGAAGACGATGCTTTTATAGTTGGGTTTGTATTTAGGAATCAGCTCCGAAAATCTGTCCCTAATTTATTAGAGGGGTACGCAAAATGGAAGGAGCAGGAAAAGCCTAAAAAGAAAACATATTTACTTTTTCATACTTTTTGGAAAGAAGGGTGGAATATTCATTCATTAGCCAAAGAGTATGGAGTTGATCATTCTGAAATTCTAACTACGCATGTTTGTAAAAAATGCAATGGCTACGAAATAAAACCGTACAATGGAGAAAATCAGAATTGTGGATTATGTAAAAGTGAAAAAGCTCAAGTTACTCCTAATGTCGGACTTGGGATTACAGAAGAACAACTTAATGAAGTTTACAATTTGATGGATGTCTATTGCCATCCTTTTACTAGTGGGGGGCAAGAAATTCCGATTCAAGAAGCAAAATTAACAGAACTTATAACTTTAGTCACTAATTATAGTTGCGGCGAGGAAAGTTGCGAAGAAGGATCTGGGTCTATTCCCCTAGATTGGACTGAATATAGGGAGCATCAAACTGAGTTCCGAAAAGCATCCACTTGCCCTTTTTCTATATCTACTAGTATAGATATGGTTTATAATATGTCGAAAGAGGAAAGGGAGGAGCAAGGGAAAGTTTCGAGGCAGTGGGCCATTGATAATTTTTCAGTTGAGGTTATTGGTAAAAAATTCGAGGAATTTATAGATAGCACTCCTTCAACTAATTACGATTTTTCAGATCAAGATGCTAATAAGCAAAAAAGAAATTACCCAGACGCATACGTTCCTCCCATAGAAAACGATTCGGAGTGGGTACTAGCTCTTTATAAGAATATACTCAATACTGAAAATCACGTTAATGATGATGGTTATAAAAATTGGATGACTTCTTTAGAGAGTAAAATCCCCCGTGCTCAAATTGAAGATTATTTTAGAAAAGTTGCGAGAGACCACAATGCTAAATTTTTCCCTGTAAAAATAAGTGATTTAGTCGACGAAGATGACGCAGGGAAAAGACTCGCCTATGTAATGCCCGATTCTGCGGTGGATGTATTTCTTTCTACAGCTTTATTTAAATCTTTAAAAGATAAATACCCAGATTATAATTTATATATTGTAACAAAACCTGAATACTTTTCCATCGTAGAGTCTGACGAGAACGTCCATAAGGTCATCCCTTATAATCCTCAATTTGACAATGCCCTTTCTCTTGAGGGAATGGGAGATGATAATGGGATATTTGAAATAATTTTTAATCCTTATATCGCTACTCAACGTTTGAGTAATTATGTACACAACTGCAAAGACGTAATAGATAGGAGAAATTTATGCACATTTTAGAATCTTATGCCTTGCAAAACGACTTAAAGATCGACAAACCTCATCTTTATGAAAAATTTTTTCCTTTAGCTATTGATAAATACATTACTATAGACACATCGCCTCTTGGCACACAGGCAATGTCATACGATCATTGGCAGCTTGTGGTAGACTTAATAGCCCCAAAATTAAAGGAAGCTGGAATTGAGATGGTGCAATTAGGCGACAAAAATTGTCGCCCACTCACTAAATGCTATTTAGCCCTAGGCCAATGCAACTTTAATCACAAGGCTTACGTAATAAAAAAATCTTTAGTTCATGTTTCTTCCAATAATGAAACTTCCCATATTGCTTCTGCTTACGATAAAAAAAGCGTTATTCTTTATCCTTATAATTGCTATATAGATCAATTCAAGCCCTATTGGAGTTCTAATGATAATATAAAAATTTTACAAGACTCTCCTTCGGGAAAAAAGCCGTCTTATCAACCATCAGAAAATCCCAAGTCTATAAACAGAATTAAACCTGAGACCGTGGCGGCGGAAATACTTCGTTTTGCAGGTATACATACCTTTTCTACGGAATACAAAACTTTAAGAATTGGAGCTTCTTTCAATAATCCTCGTATAGAATCTAGTTTATCTCATCTTATTGATGCTCAAAAAATAGGAGTAAGTTCTTTGATTATAAGAATGGATTTAAATTTTAATGAAGAAAATTTAGTAAAACAACTTCAAGGCTGCCCCTGTTCGGTAATAACAAATCGTCCATTAAGTAATGAAATCTTAGACAACTATAGTAGCCGTATTCTTGAATTAATTTATTATGTAGAGGACGACCACGATCCCAATTTTATAAAAAGGGTACAGGCTAACTCAATTACCTACTTAATAAGAACACGAAAAGATGGCGACTTTTTAAAAGATTTAAAATTAGAATATTTTGATTATGGAATGATACAACCGATTAAAAAAAGGTGCCAAGAAGATTTTTCTGAACTAAAAGATAAAAATAATCTTTACTATAAATCTAAACATTTTATTATTTATAATAATAAATTTTATCCTTCTACTGCCGCGCTAATGAGAAATATTCATGCAAGCCCTACAATGGATCACGAACCTCATGAAATAATTGATGATCCACTTTTTTGGGAAGAAGAAGAACATTTTCAGTTTTTTGAGAAAAATTGATAAAGTACTGCTTAAATAAAAAGGGAGTTGTTTCACAGGTTCTCTTTACTGATAAGCTGTAAAGCCAAAGAACCTGTATATTTTCCTCTTGACACATCGCCCCGACTAATTTAAGATTACATTTCATATGGGAACTAAAGAGATAAACAAGCCACCTCGCGTTTTTACCCGCAACAAGTACGGATTGATTGAAGACGAGACGGTAACATACCATTTTAACGAGGACGGTACTGTTAATTGGCGCAAGATGATTAAGCCTGAGTTTTTAGTAGCTAATAGAGACCGTACTGACGAAACAGATATAAGCAAGTTAGAAGATAATGAGCTAATTATTTTATTGGGTGGCTTGAAGGATTTAGCTTCTGTAAGAGGCTTCCACTCAGTAACTTATAAAATTCACGAAGCATCTCCAGAGTATGTCTGCGCTTCATGCTCAATAACATGGATAGGAAATTACGAAACAGAAAACGGAGAATCAGTCTTGTTTGAGGGGATAGCCGATGCTGGAATTAAAAATACTGAGAGTTTTGGTCAAATGTATCTTGCAGCGATAGCAGAAAATCGAGCCTTTTGTCGTGCTGTTCGTAATTTTTTACGCATTAACATTGTAGCTAAAGAAGAAATTAAAAACGTGAAAATATCCACTCCAAGTCCTAGCAGTAACGCTGCTTCTCCAGACCTTTTCTTAAAAAATCTAATGAAGGAAAAGAAGGTTAAGTTTACCGATATTAAAGCTAAGATGGTAACTGAAAAAGTTGACGGGGCTGATGAATGGGATTCAATTAAAGACATTCCGCGTCTTAAAATGTTCGAAATCATTGAGAGAATGCAGAAGAAAACTGCTAAATAAAAGGGAGGTATTATCCTCACTGATTAGCAGAGAGAACAAATAACTAGCCTAGTAAAAAAAACGTATGACGTCGTTATTGAGGGCTAGGAAGTGCAAACGTCAAACTTTAACAGTAAAAGAGGGTTGTTTGCGGGTTCTCCTTTCTGAGTTAAAGACTTCCCAAAGAACCCGCAGTATTTAAATGGAATTAGATAGATATACAACTGAAGGTAGAAAGTTTATTGGTGAAGAAAAACGGACTGGTAAGCTCATTGAAGCTGAGTACGGTGTTCGCGTAGTTCATACAACTTATGATGCAGAGAAGTTTGACGTATTTATCCATAAAGGTAACGAGTTAATTGGAATAGCTGAAATAAAAACGCGCCCATATTTCAATAGAAAGCTAAAGACGGTTTGTACTTTAAACGCACTGAAAGAGAAAGGCTATTTAATTACTGCTGAAAAGCTTGATATTTTACAAAAACAAAGTCGTATATACAATGTATATGGTTATATTTTTGTCAATCTTCCTAACGATAGGAAAGTCTTATGCTTTAAAGTATGTGATAAAGAAGGTAATTTTTTAATAAATTATGATACACGTAAAACATGGACAAAATACAGTTGTAACGATTACAAAGGAAACACCAAGCGGCCAAACGCTTTTATCCCAATTAAAGGAAATTTAAATTTTGAGTATTTTAGCTACTAAAAAAGTCGAGAAAAGCTGGGGTCATGAAATATGGCTCGCAAACAATAAAGAAGAAAATTATTGCGGTAAAATTCTTTACGTTAAAGAAGGTAAGTCTTCTTCAATGCATTTTCATTCAAAAAAACATGAGTCTTTTTATATCCTTGAAGGAACGCTTTGTATCCATATTCTAGATACGGAAACAACAGAGACAACTCCCATTTACCTTGAAAAAGGAAAAAGTTTTGAAATAGGAAGGCTTGTTCCGCACAAACTTGAAGCTTTTAAAGGGCCGGTAAAGTTTATTGAAATAAGTACCTTTCACGAAGATAGTGATAGTTATAGAGTCTGGAGATAAAAATGGTTACTGTTCAACAAAGAGACGTTAAATATGGCTCTAGAGAATATTGGCTCTCTTATGCGGAGGATATTATTAATCGGACTAAAATTAATCAACCTTGGTTTTCTGAAATAAAATGTGCGGAAATAGGGCTTCGAACAGCAGTGGAGGAAGGAGATTCAAAAGCTATAAAACTCAGTCATTTACTTTGGCAAAAAAAAGTAAAAAACGATTATAATATATATAAAAATGAAGTTAGCAATAGTTAGCGGCGGTTTTGATCCTGTCCATGTGGGTCATATTGAACTCCTACAAAAAGCTCGCGGAATGGCTGATAGCCTTTTTGTAATAGTCAATAACGATCAGTTTTTAGAACGTAAGAAAGGCAAAGCTTTCATGCCTCTGAAAGAAAGGATCGCTATTATGCAAGCCCTTAAAGGCGTTGAGGTGGCTATTGAGTCAGTGGATGAAGATGATACTGTTTGTGAAACATTAACTTGGCTAAGAGCGGCTTATAAGCCTAAGTTTGAGGAGATGTTATTCTGTAATGGCGGAGACAGAATAGAAGGCGGGGATACCCCCGAACATGAAATATGTTTAAAAATAGGCATCGAACCTGTTTACGGTTTGGGAGACAAAATACAAAGTAGTAGCTGGTTGCTAAAAAAATGAAAGTAAAACTTTTCGACTCTAATGAACGTGCTTTTCTTGACAGTGTTGCTCGCTCACGAGCCGAAGGAAAGACTCATTTAAAAACGAAGTCTTTGATGTGTTCGGGGCGTAAAGATGGTAGCGCTTACGATAAGAGTCTAGAGGGGCATTATATGGGAGTAGCGGGAGAATACGCCGTGGCAGAAGAAGTAAAAGGTTTTATGGATTTTATTCCTCGTTCTCAAGGAGATAAGCATTCGGCAGATATCTTATGTAGGAACCAAGAAGGGAAGAGTTGTAAAATCTCCGTTAAAACTACTAAATATAAAGATCCTATTCTCAAAGTTAATTCACTAGCAGAAATAAAAGACGCTACCCATGTCGCCCTATGTCGTTACTTCAAAGAAGGTAATCAAGAAGGAATAGAAATGTATTGGGTAAAATCTGTAGAAGAATTTAAAAAAAATCATTATATAAGAGACTTTGGCTACGGCCCTAAAATGTGTTTGAAATGAAAACGTTTATATTATCACTACTGGTTTCCGTTT
>CEQV01026994.1_pt1 | contig 19979 bp, 25 predicted proteins | sample 530971 | NCBI WGS metagenome assembly CEQV01 (sample SAMEA2621173, study PRJEB7988) | marine metagenome | biome: marine biome (ENVO:00000447); feature: deep chlorophyll maximum layer (ENVO:xxxxxxxx); material: "saline water (ENVO:00002010), including plankton (ENVO:xxxxxxxx)" | depth 100 m
ATTCAAGGCGAGGAAATTCAGGCAATAAATAAAACTGGGTTTGATAAATCTGGTTTAACTCCCAGTAATTGGAGATGGATAGTGAGGGCGTGGCTATGACAAAATTTTGGGTAAACGATGACGGAACATTAAATCAAGCGACAGACGATTCGCAAGATTTATCAGATAACTTGACAGAAGTTAATGTTGCTCCACAGTCAGGAAAACAAGTATGGAATGGCTCAGAGTGGACTGATCCTAATAAAGTATTAGTTGTAAAGAAAAGACGTAATGAATATGCTGATATTGAAGATCAATTAGATATGCAATATAAAGATTTATTAAACGGAACAACTACGTGGAAAGATCACATAACAAAAGTAAAACAGGATAACCCTAAGTGACGACAGTTTCATGGTACGTATATTTATTAATTCTTTTTCTACCCTGCTTAATAAATACAATAATAGGTATTTATATCCAACTTTACTTAAAGCGCATAAACAGGCAAGAAAGAAAACCCCCTTGGACGTACAAAAAAAGTCTAATTAATGCTGTAGTTATGGGTGCTCCTATGGGAGCATTAACACAAATATTATTACAATCTGCGTTATCTCCGTATATGTATTTAACAGAAGAAAGCCAATGGAATTTAGTTATATTTGCAGCGGTGTTTTGTCCTTGGTTAATTATGCTTGGATATTCAATTTCTTTATGGTACACAAAGAAAAAAGGATATACGCTTTTATATGAATATTTAAGAGTACGCCATCCTAAAATAGATTATCCAGACGAAGATAGCGATTTTACTGTAAAAGATTACCATAATAATAAGGAATAATAATAATGATTTATAAACACCCTGAATCTGTTGTTAAAGCAATAGATTTTATAACTTATAGTTGTAGTGGTTGGGCTTGTGTTGCTGCTTATGTAAATCATTATTCGACTTTATTTGCTATTGGTATAGCTTTTTGTTCTTTAATTGTTAGTTTAGTTTATAAACATTTAAATTATAAAGTTAATAAAAAGAAAGTAGAAGCTATGTTTGGAAAAGAAAAAGAAAATTGGGAATAAAACTTGGAGACCCTAAATGATAAATGTAATACAAAAATTAATTAACTTTCAAATAGGTTTTTTAACGCCTACTTTTTTTAGTGCTATAACAAACGCTTTAGGTATAACAGGCGATGTACCTGCTGGAACTACAAGTAGAGTTGGATATTTTTCTCCAAGAGTACAAATATCAGGTCCTTTGTTTACGGGTCAATATGATGCAAAAAGAGACGGAACAATTAAAGCTACTTCATATTTAACAGACGAAGGTAGAGACATAGAAAAAGTATTACGAAGACAATTTAGCGATAAAGAATTAGCTTTACAAGAATATACGCAAGGTGGAGACCAAGCGCAAATAGATAGAGAAATAGAGTTAATGAATAAAATGGCAGCGCCAGGAGAGCTTCTTGGTAGGCGAGCGTTAGAAGAAGAAGCTATTGCTCGTACTGGAGGATTATTTACAACACCTGGTATGCAGCAAGCTTTTGCTAACTATGAACAAAACATAGCTAGAGATATGTTTGAAAGGCAATTAATGGCTACAGATAGATCAAGAGCAGAAAGAAGATTATTAGAATCAGAAGAAATTGGTTCATTGCAAAGTATAGTTAATTATTTAAATCAACCATTACAAGTTGCTCAACAAGCATTAGCAACTGGTGCAGCAACAGCTCCAGGAAATATGCAATCAGCACAAATGATAGCAAATAATGAATTATTAAATAGAGCAGCGAGCATGAACTTTATGAATATGTTAATGACAGCAGGTACTGCAACAAAATCACCACCTAACTCAACGTCATTTTCGGGAAGAAGTAGTCATTTTATGGGACAAGACTACGGACAACAATCTCAAGGTAGTGGAAGCCCAAGTTTTTTTAGTTCATTTAGAAATATATTTGATTAATAGGAGACGATATAATGGCAGCTTTGTTTGAAGATCCAGGAGCAATAAGACGATCTTTTTTAGAAAGTAAAAGAGTTAGTCCAGGCTCTACTCCAGAAAGTGCAATTATTGCTGCATCAGCTAATTTAGGAACAGGTTTAGGATATTCTCTTGGAAGGTTATTTGGAAGAGACATACCAGAAGTACACCGAGCAGAAGCTAAACAAGAAGCTATGAATGCTGTTTTAGATTCTACAGACGCTGATGGAAATAAATATCAGTTTGGAACTGAAGGTTTTTTTCAAAACATGGCATTAAAATTAACTGAGTATGGGTTTCCAAACGAAGCTTACCAAGCAAATTTATTGTATAGAGATTTAGCTACAAAAAGAGTTGCGGCAGAGGCAACAAAAGAAGCAAATAGAATTTCTCAAACACGATTAAATATAGATTTATCAAAAGAAAGAAGTAGAATGCTAAAAGCAGTTAGTAAAGACGAGAGAGAATTAGGCTTAGAACAATTAGAAGTTTTAGCTGATAATTCAATTAAAAGAGATTCTAAAAACAATACTGTTAAAGAATATCTTAAAGACTTAGGTCCTAACGAAAAATCGAGTATTGTTCAAGATGCTGTTGTGCGTTCTAGAAGAACTGGTGTTTCTGTTTCTGAGGCTATGGAAACTATTGCTTTAGAACAATTAGAAAAAGGTCGTCAAGATAGATGGACCACCTATGGAAGTAAATATGTTTCTGAAGAAGACCCAATTACTAATGCAGAACTTGGTTTACCTGAACGTGTTGGAACTGATACTGAAACACAAGCTGCGGCCGAAACACCTACTTTTAATATAAATGAACACCAAACTTCAGATGAACCAGAAGATTTAAATAGGTATCGACCTGACGTTCCAGTAAAAAAACGACAACTTAATAGTTATAACGAAAAAGAAATAGATAATGTTGTTTTAGAATTATCTGGTGCTAATGATATTTCTTTACAAATGGAAAATGTACGTTTAGGTGGTGCAGGACTAGCAGAAAGATCACAATTAAAAAACCAAAGAAATAAAATGATAAAAGAATTTAAAGAATCTATACCAGAATTTAAAGCTATTGAAAATTATAAAAAACAAATACGAGCAGAAGTAAGACAACGTGTTCCTTCTAAAGGAGCAGCTGGTAAATTAAAATTTGAAAAAGCATTAAAAGAATATATGAATACTCCAGAAGTTAAAAACAAAATGAAAAGTCTTGAAGAAGCTTTGCTGTTTAAAATAAATGAAAAACTAGATCCTCCAAAAACTCAATTATTCTTGCAATAAGGATTTATAATGGTACTTTCAGTAATACCTAAAACAATGAAGCCTATACAAAAGATAGGCGAAGATATAGTTTCTGGGGTTAAAGAAAAAATTTATCCTCAACAGTTTCCTTCAGCAGGAACATCAAGAAACCAAGTAGCTGCTTTTTTTAAAAGTAAACTTTTTGTTACTAAAAAAGGAGAGACTAATGCAGATTTAGGTGGTGGCGCATATGATATAGGTACAAACTATCTTAAAAAAGAAAAAGGAATTACTAATGTAGTAATAGACCCATATAATAGAACAAAAGATCATAATGCCGCTGCTTTAAATAATCTGGCTTCAAAAAAAGGAGCAGATTCATCAACTACACTAAATACTCTTAACGTAATAAAAGAACCAGAAGCAAGAAAGCAACTTATTGAACAAGCTTATGATATTACTAAGCCTAATTCTAAAAGTTATTATCAAATTTTTGAGGGAAATAAATCTGGTGTAGGTAAACAAACTGGTCCAGAACAATGGCAAAACAATTTAAAAACTGAAGAATATGTTCCAGAAATTGAATCTGTGTTTGGGGTAGGTAATGTAGAAAGACGCGGTAATTATATAATAGCTACTAAAAAACCAAAAAGGAGAGCTCCTCCTCATAGGGGTGAAAAGTATTTTACAGATGGAGCATTAGAACGTAATATAGACGAAGCAAAGTTTTATAAATCTAGGTCAACTATAACTTATATGTCTCCAGATGAATTTTTGGCTTTGGCAGAAAAAGGTATAGACAAAGGAAAAACAAAGAAAGTTAGTGAGCTTATTGAAAGTGGCACTAAATTTGAAAATCTTCCTGCAATAGATTTTACTCATGATGGTAAAGGTATGGCACAAGTTGTAGGGCATGAGGGTAGACATAGAATGAGGGCTTTAAAAGAACTTGGCGTTACTAAAGTTCCTGTTCGATTTACTTCTCAAGGGAAGAAGTCTATACGATGGGGGTCAGCGGATGACTTAGATAGTTATGATTATATTCCACCTAAAGAAAGACCAACTCAAATAAAAAGTGAAGATGGAGATGCTGTGCTACCTATGTTTGATAGCGATGTTTTTCCTATTTATTCTTCTAAAGCAAAAGGTAAAGTAGCTGCAAGTTTATTAGCTGTAACTGGCACTGCTGGTGCAGCAGATTTTACTTCTTCAGAAGAAGCACAAGATTATATTGCAAATTCTAATGTTGGTGATAAAGTTATTATTGATAATAAAACGTATACTTTAACTGAAAACACAATAAACGCAGCTAGAACTAGCGCAAAAGTATCTAGTAATAATGAAGTAATAGATACAAATGAAGTAATAGATACAGAAGCAAATGATCTTGGTATTTTAGAAGACCTTGCTCGACCTGGAGAAGCGACAAGAGCGGGTATAATATCTTTTTTAGAAGGTAACGGAATAGAAGTAACAAGAGAAAACATAAAAGCAGCTTGGGAATCAGATGACCCTAAAATAAAAGATTCTTTTATGGAATTAATTCACGAAAAATTTGATAAAGTCAGACTTGCTCCTGAAGGAACTTATGGACCACTTTTAACTGCATTAGCAAAAAACTCTAAAGCAAGTGCAGGTGTAACTGTTGCTGCAGGTTTGGCTGCTGATATTATAGCTGACCCTCTTAGTTGGGTAGGTGGAATTTTTAGTGGTTTTGCTAAAGGAAAAAAAGCTTTAGGTAATACAAGCTTTGCTAAAAAAGCAAGATATAAACGAGCTAAAAAAGTAGAAGCAAAAATAAAAACTAGGCAAGCAGAGCTAGTTGCTAGAGAAAATATGTCTGTTAAAGAAGCAGGACTAAAAGCTTATAGAGAAAAAAGCACTTATCATAGTTTGTTACAAGATACTCTTGGAATTAAAAGACCTGGACAAGTTATGCCAATGCTTACTGAAAAGGGATTAAAAAGTCGTTATACTAAATCTTTATCTAAAACTAGATTAGGAAAAATTACTGATAGAGCGCTTACTAGTGTAAGAGATTTAAATAGAAGTTTATTTCGTGGTTCTTTAGGAATAGACAAAGCTTTGCAACCTATAATTAGTAGACTTGATGATATAAACATGAAAATTGGTGGTGGAGTAAGACAACACGAATACGACTCATCTATTAGATTACATGAAGATATGCAAAGTATTAAAAAATGGATAGAAAATTTTAGAAGTTTACCTAAAGAGGCAAGAATACTTTTAACAAAACATCTTAATAATAAAAATTTTAAAAGTGCTTTTAAAATTATGAATAATATTAAAGGAATGAGTGATGAATTTTCTAGCGCAGTTTCTCCTTTGCTAGTACAAAGAGGAAAAGAACTAGCAAGAACAAATGAAGAAGTAGAGTTGCTTACAAATTTTTTCCCACGATCAGTAAAAGATAGAAAAGGACTTGTAAAAGAATTGGGCATAGACGATACAGATGAGTTTCACGAACTTTTGTTAAACGATCTAATTAAAAAAGGAAGAAAACTAACACCAACAGAAATAGCAGATGTATTAAATAGGTCTATAAGAGCGCCATCTATAGAAACAATAACTAAAAAAATTGGTGCTGAGTCAAAAAGAAAGATAGAAGAATTAAATAATAAGTTAATGAAACATTACGACACAGCAGATATTGCAATAATGCGATATTTAAGAGACGTAAATCGTGCTGTTCATAGACGAAACTTTTTCGGAAAGTTTGCTAAAGGTGTAGATGACGTAGACGGCATAGAAACTTCAATAGGTGCTTTAATAAGAGAAGAAAGAAAAGCTGGTAGACTAGCTAATGGAGACATTAAAGAAGTAGAAGGTCTCTTAAAAGCTAGGTTTATTGGTGGAGAAAAAGGAGCTAACGAATTAATATCTGGAGCTAAGACTGCGGGTTACATGATGACTTTAGGAAACCCGTTTTCAGCTATAACTCAGATAGGTGATGTTGGTACTTCTGCGTTTCTTCATGGAATAATAAACACTAGTATACAAACAGTAAAAGCGCTTACTGGAAGAAAAGAATTAGACTTTCAGGACTTTGGGTTAGACCTTATGGCTGAGTTATCTGATGTAAATAAAACACAAAACCATTTAGGAAAAGTATTTAAATGGTCTGGTTTTAGAGCAGTAGATATTTTTGGTAAAAACGTAAATATAAACTCATCTTTAGCAAAGTGGTCTAAAATTTCTAAAGACCCTGATGGAAAACCTACTAAGTGGTATCAATATGACAGTGGAAAACTGTCTATGGAAAAAGAATTGCGTTATAAGTATAGAGACTCGATGAGTGAAACACAACTAAATAAGGTTGTAGAAGATTTTAGAAACTATGGAAAAGGTAGATACGTAGATGGAAAAAAAGTTAAAGGAGAAATAACAGATGACATGAGATATGTTGTCTTTAATGATCTTATAGACGCACAACCAGTAGTGCAATCTGCTATGCCAGAAGCATATCTTAACCACCCAAATGGAAGAATACTTTATCAATTAAAAACATTTGCTTTAAAACAATTAGACTTAGTTAGACAAAAATCACTTAAAAAAATTGCTCAAGGAGACGTAGTTGGTGGAACAGCAGAGCTTGTTAGGTATGGTGCTATAGTTGGTAGTGCTAACACTGGAAGTGAGTCTTTAAAAATGGCAGTAAGAGATTGGATTAATGGCGGAAACAAACTTGAAGAAATGTTTGAAAACGATAAGGGAGAAAACATAGGTCTTGCTCCTGTCGTAGTAGCAAACACACTAAAAGTTTTTGGCATGAATAGCATATTAAGAGATAAAATTGCGGGTGGATATTGGGAGGGTGCGGCTGCAGACCTCGCAATTCCACCAGTATTAAGCACTGGTGGAGATGTATTTGCAGCAGCTACAGGTTCAGCAGAAATATGGAAAGGCGTTAGACAAATACCTATAGCGGGTAAAGTTTTATATTATATGTTTGGCGAAGACGCTAATGAAGTATTTGGGGAGCTTTAGACTAAATGTCACAAGCTCCCGCAGTACAAGCCAACTCTTGACTACTTGTTGTATAGTCAAGCTCCTCATTAAGTTCAGTCCACTCAATGTCTTTAGGCATTTCTTTAGATAGTTTTTTAAACTTCTCCTCATCTATCTCCTCATACGGAGCATCTTGATACACATGATCTGTATGTGGAAGAAAACTAATTCCACTCATAGACTCAAAGTTATCGTATACCCAAGACATAGCGGGTAAAAATTCCTTTTCTTTATAGTAGATAGTAACACTTGGTTTATGCTCACACCAATGTTCAGCATATATTTTCCACAACTTTAGTTGTTTCATAGCTCCATATTCGTCTCTCATAATAGAGCTATTTGGAGACTGTATAGGAAAACTAAACACATACATATCATTAGGTTTTTCTGGAGCATCTTTACAAGGTATGCCTTTATCTATCATAAATTTACTTAATGGGTCTTTCTTATCCCCTCTGACATTTCGTATATAGTAAGAGCTATAACGAGGGTGAATACCAGAGGCAGTATTACACAACTGAGACACAGTACCACTAGGCTTAACACAAGTGATAGCAACGCTCTCAGGAATTTTAAGCTTACTTGCCCAATCTTTGTTAGTTTCAATAGACACCTCTCTTAGTTCTTGTAACTTTTTTGGTAGTTGTTTATTGTTTGGGTCGCCTAGAGAAGCGTGGTCTAGTATGCCAGTTAAACTAACACCTAGTAATCTCTCTTCATCACAGTTATTCTTGTAGTCTTTTGAAAGAAATCTAAAATTAGTCAAGGTAGATTGTAAAGTACCTAGAATGGTGGCTACTCTAACTTTATCTTTTAGCTTTTCTTGACTATCTCCTGAACGTACTATAACCTCTGATAAGTTACAAAATTCTGAATCCCTAAGAATTATCTCAGAACACGGATTCGTTCCAAACTTATACTCGGAATCTCTACGCCCATTTCTTTCTGCTACACGTTGAGCTGATGGTACAGAATATATACCACGCTCTCCAGACTTTGATTCATACAAACTAGCACATTCGTCTAAGAATACGCTTAATGCGGGTGTATTCATATAACACACAGAGTTATTTGCTAATGCTCTGTGTGGGTGATCTATCCACCATTGTCCACTCTTAGCTTTTTGCATTTCTCTATCGTCTAAATCAGATAGAGATATTAGAGCAGACCTACGAACCCCACCTACTACCACAATATCTGCAATCTTACAGACTATATCGTGTACTTCAATAGGTTTAAGTTTTCTACCTTTTGCATTTTGAAAAATTTCTACACAAAATTTGAATAGTTCTACTAAAGGTTCAGCACCACTAGCCCTACCACCAAAAGTTTTCAACGGCATGCCCGCTTTTCTTACTTTGCTTACGTCCCATTTAGGTATTTGTCCAGAGTATAATAAAGTTATTATTTCTTTAAAAGACTTAGACCAACCTATTTTACTATCTGGTACACAAACCATAGTGTCGGTAGGGTGGAAGTCCTCTGCAACAGTTGGAAGTTTATCTACTTCAGATTTGCATACAGAGAACCCCACTCCTGTTCCACACATTAAGATGTACATAATTTCGCTAAACTTTCTAGCGTTATCCATAGCAACAAAGCAACAATTATATCCCGCAACATTATCTTTGTCTAACGCTTCTCCCGCAGTCATAAGACAACGCATAGATGGCATTACTTTTTTATCTAGTATAAATTGCTTACACTGATCTAACTCAGAATGATACTCTGTAGGTATTTTTTCTTTCCAAAAAGATATGTACCTATCTACTGTTTCTTCCCAAGTCTCTCTACGCTTTTTGTTTGGTAGATACCTTGCGTACCTACTCTGATGTATATAATCTTCGTATAAGCTTTTACTCATATTAGTCTACTCTAACCATGAACTTAGCTAATTTTATCTGAAGGTAATCAAGTTTGCTTTCTAGTTCGCTAGAATCCCATTGGTTTTCTTGAAACCAAGCTATCATGTCCTCAGTAAAAAACACAGACCTCTTTAGTAAAAACTCTATTTCGTCTTTATCGTGGTCTGCGACTATAAAGTCTGCACATATAGGAGTACAAGTATAGTTTACTAACTCATTTTCCTTTAAAGTTATTTCCTCTTTAGGTTCTACAACAGTAGTAACTGCTTTTTCTACTATTGGTTTAGAATCTTTAGCTGTGCTTCCGTAATCACAAGCTTGTAATCCCGCTAAAAGTATTAAAAATATTATATATTGCATGTTATAAATCCTCCAAAATTTCTGCATCTTCTGGTAACTCTGAAATTTCTTGCCACCCTTTCTTGGTGGAACGTAACTGACCACTCCAAGTTAGCGTGTACTCGTGTGCATATACTTCTTCGTATAGCTTTCCCGCTCTTTGTGCAATTCTACCAGTAGAACTACCAATAGTTCGTTTTACCAGAGCGTCTTCTGTTTCTTTTTCTGTCATGTATTTTCTCCTACATCAAATTTATATAAATTATCTATTAATTTATCTTCAAAATTATCAAGAAGTTCTTCAGTTGTTATCTCAAGAACTTCTATGATTAAGTCGGGGTCGTACTCTGAGATTATCTTCTCCTTGATTTCTTCAAGAGTAAGTGTCATGGTTAGGCACTTCTTATCTCAGGAATGAGAATCTTCTTAGCACTCCTAGCTCTTGGGTACGAATTACAATCTAAGCAATGGTATCTGTCATAGATTCTAGTGTGAGCAATAACCTCTCCTTTGTACCTCAAGTTCTTTGAACCACAATACGAACAACACTTCTCTGTTTTGTTCAATAAATTCAAGTTCGGGTGGTTTACAACTAAAGGTCTTATCTTTTCATAAGCCTGTTCTAATACTAATACGTCATACTTACAATGATCTTTCACATACTTAATACTAGGTTTATGACCTGATATAGCTCTACGCCAATTCTTAGGACAGATAGCTGTCTTAGCATCTGGTAACTCTAAGAACGATTGTACTGTGGCTAACCTATTGTTGTTTAAACACATCTTATACCTGGCTGTTCTCCAACCATCTATATGTGGTGTGTTTGGTATTGTAGGTAGTCCATGAGACAATAACCTAGTCTGTATAAATGGAACATCAAACCTTATACCATACCAAGTTACCCACGCATCTGCATCTGACAATACCTTTGCTATGTCCTTACATAGCAAGTAGTCATTAGTCGGGTCTTTCTTAAACGCCGACGGATAATCAGATATACTAAGAACTTTAGTTCTTTTACTACCCAACTCTTTATAACCAAAGCAAAGAATGTGTCCAAAGTTTGCTTTTAAGTTTGTAGTTTCTATGTCAAATAATATTATTCCTGACATTATGTCCACTCCTCTGGAATAGAGCCTACTGCGTATTTAATGCCTTGTTGTATGCACCAATCACTGTATCTTTTCTTCCTAGTTTTTGTTAAAAAATTATCTTGCATAAACACAATCCTTAAATCTCTGCTTGGATTTGATTTTATTATAGCTTTTATCTTAGTTCTCATTTTAGGAGTAAAATTTCCTTTAGCTTCTACCACTACTCCAGATGGAAGAAAAAAGTCGGGAGTGTATATGCGAGTCTCATACACCTCATCACTCCCGCAAGTAGAGCAAGTGGCGTTATAAGGTTTTATTTTATATTCCCACTTCTCTAATTCGTATGAGAATTTAACTTTCATCTTAGTCAGTTCTTTACCAAGACGTATCTCAAATTTACTCTTACCTTTAAACTTCACGCTTTTCTACGTCTACAAAATCAACTTTATTAAAGTTTACTATAGTATGTATATCTTCTGAATGTGTAGACCAAAACCCAACCATACCTACACCAACGTCTATCATAGGTACAAAACCAGAACACACTATAAGTATGTTTTTTCCAGAAGAAAATACTATATTAATTTCATATTCTTGATATTCTGTTTCTTCATCTTGTTCAGGAAATTTTAATAAGTGGAGGTTGGTGGTGTCCACATTTCCTTTTTCTTTCTCCTTATCCATAACAACCTCCCATTATTTATTAAATCTTTTTCATCGTACCCTGCTTTTTTATATTCTTTAGCGACAAGTTCTAATAGTTCTTGTTCTTCCTCAACACCATGTAATATTTTGTGTGCTTTTTTATTTCCTATACCTTTAATACCTTGTATATTGTCTACCCGATCTCCAGTAAGCAGTTGTATGTAAAAAGACCTTATAGCTTGTTCCTCTGATACTTCGTATGGTTCTTTATTCTTTGTCCAATTATAATGTAATCCACTAATCATATCTAAATCTTTATCCTTAGTGCATATAACTGTTTCCCCATAAGCTCTTGACGATTGCTCAATACCCATAGCATCATCAGCTTCCTCTCCATTTGTAATTATAGTGTTATAATTTTCTAATAAAAACTTTATGATCTCTTTATACTGAGTGGGCTTATGGTTCTTATCTCTGTTTCCTTTATACACTAAAGGAGATGGAACGTCATTTCTAAAGTTTTCTTTACCAGTTAAATATACTATCAAGTTATCTGCTTTTGTGTCCCACAATATTTTTTTTAAAACCTGATTAACATTATGTAGTGTGTGAGATAACGGACTAGATGTATATTTTAGTTCTAGTTCTTTTTTATCTAATCCGTTATCGTCACAATATTGCTTTGCTTCTTTAGCATAAGAAAATATAGTTCCGTCTGGACAATGCCACTCTCGTACATCAGAAGCAAACCCGCAACTATAAACTATAATATCTCCGTCAACTAAAGCAGTTCGTGGCATTATGACTCCATTAAATCCTTAATATCATCGCCAGAAGTATAGTATTCTATCTTACGAGCAAGGTCTAACACAGACTCAGAGTCGATCTGTACTTCTCCACCAGACTTACTTATAGCAGACAGCAACTCGGTTGATGCACTAACTGCATGTCTCCTAATAATACTACGTTCTTTGTCCATAGAACCTATTGGAAAAGCTACCATTTTCTTCTCTCCTGTTTTTTCGTCTTTAACCTCAGTTCCGCTAAGCACTTCAATAGTTCCCTCTATATTCTTATAGACTCTACCGCCTGATTCTTTTTCCTTTACCTTAAACTTTACTGTGTCCTTGTATCTAGCATCATGCTGTGGTAAGAAAGAATTGTACCATTCCCCATCAATTTTAAATCCTTTTTGGTTCTTTGATACTGACTCTAATACTCCCTCTACTTCATAAACTGCACTCATATGTAACTCCTTAATAACTATAATTTTTTATAATACAACTACATTATACCACTATATATCGTGTATGTCAACCTTATTATATTGCATATAAGGTAGTTCAACTTTTTTCATAGAGTCCCAACTAACACCAGACTTTATGTCTATGGTTAATGGTACAGGTAACTCTATATTGTATCTGCTTTTAAGTATGTCTGTTGTTCTGTCCACCATAGCCCACGTTAATAACTTACAAGACTTGTCGTGCAAGTCCTCTGCCACGTCTAGCATTATGTTGTCGTGTATAGTATTAACTAAAAGAATGTCATTATCAAACCACACCCTATAAGCTAAAGCACCTAAAGCTATCTTCATTATGTCGGTAGCAACAGATTGTACTGGGTAGTTCTTTATCTCAGTAGGGGAAAACGCTGTTTCTCCTTTTTTATATTTAGAATCATACTCTTTAAATACTAAATTTCTTCCTGTAATGGTAGGCATTTCACATTTATATCTAGGTAAACCCATAGCAGTCCTTTCTCCGCTATTCTTTCGGTTGGTATGTATATAGTTTAGCAGGTCTTGATGCCAACGAAAGACATCTTCATATCTATCAAAGAAGTTGTGTATAAAATCTTTGGCTATCTTCTGTGGTATTTTATTTATATCAGCCATAGTCTTAGCACCCGCACCATACTGCAACTGAAAACTCAGAGTCTTTGCTAGTCTCCTTTGTTTTGGAGTAACGTCATACTCTTTTATGTTGTATAGCTCGGAAGCTCTCATGGTATGTAAGTCTCTACCACTTTTTAAATCGTTTATTAATATAGAGTCTTTTGAAAGCAAAGCTAAAACATTGATCTCTAGTTGAGAATAGTCGGCTTCTATAAGATGCCCTTGTGTTTTTCTGCTTTTAAAACATTCTCTTATCTTAGACATTTTCTTCTTCTTTTAATTCGTTCTCTATAAGAATATTAATATATTCTCTAGCTTTATGTAAATCCTCAAGACCACCTTTATACTTCCAACGCATAACATATTTTATAACATTACCCTCTGCATAAGGTATCTCGTTCTCAACTATAAACTGTACTGGTTGTATCTTCCATCTAGAATAATGTTGTGGCTCTTTTATATTATCTGGATTCATCACTCTATCTCCTTACCTAAAAGGGTAGTTTGAAATTGACAATCAACTGGTAGTGGTTGTTCTTGGTCAAGAAAGCACCACTCTCCAGTAGGGTTATATAGATAGTCTACTGTCCATTGTTGGCTTTCTCTCTCTAGTCTTTTTTCTGATAGTCTAAGGTTTGCGTCTATTATTGCTGTTATTATAGCAAAAGCGACAAGTAAAAAAACTAGGATTGCACCCCTCATTTTTTACCTCTTGGACAAACCTTGCTATTTATATCATCTAGTATCGCTTGTTTTTGTTCGTCTATTTGCTGTTGTACCTCTAAGTCTAATTGATGCCACCAATCAGCGTCTTGTTGGTCTAGCATGTCTTGGTAATGCTCATCTTGATCTAACATTTTCTTTACCTCTTTGTAGTTATGTTTTGTAGGTTTGGGTTTCTGCATGATAACCTCCCAGTAGGTGTTTCTACATGATTAAAAGTAGGGTGTAACAACCCATCGTTCCAACAAACTTTAGTTAATCCTTTTAGGTAGGTATCTCTTTCTTTCTTGGCTTCTCTTAGTTCTTTAATTAATGTTACAAACCTAGAAGAATCTAATTCATTTAATACTTCGTCAGAAGTATAGAACACGCCAGTTTTCTTAGACTTCCACTCCTTTCTAGCAGTAAACATACCTTTTAATTCCTTAGTAAACTCCACGTTCTTATATTTAATACTACCTTTATTTTTACCAGACTTATACACTACTAAATTTCCATCTTTATCTTCCATCATTCTGGATTCTTTCCATTTTAATGTACCACCAAAAAGCATAGCAGACACCTGGTCATGTGAACCAAAGTTAATGCTATCTACAAAGACTTTGCTATACTTTGTTATATCATTATGTTCAAAGAGAATCTCTAGTAACTGGCTACAGGTGTGTTCAATATCTCCATCTAGTTTCTTATGTAATCGGAAAGCGAGTTCTTCATCAAACGCCATACCATTGTGTTCCGCAATTAGAGTAGCCATTCTTGCTCTAAGCTCATCAAATATTATTGCCTTTAAACCTTTCTTTTCTACTTGAAGCATCTGTTTTTTAAAAACTTTTTCAGTAACGTTTACATCATGTTCTAGGTATTTTAATAACATACTTTTTGGTATATCTTCTGTCTTAACACCAGAATTCCATAACGCTTTTATTTGGTCGTTTTTTATAGGTAATCCATACTTCTCACACACACCATCAAGAGACGGGTACTTCCACGACTGTCCGCTAAGGATATATTCTACTAACATGGTGTCCCAAAGCACAGCTTTAGTTTCTAAAATTCCAGTTTTTATAGTGTGTATTTTATTATCATCTGCTGTGTTTTTAAGTATGTGGCATATGTCAAACGCTATATTATGACCTACAAATATTGGACACTTAGAGTTTTCCTCTAAAAATCCGTCAACACCTATGATATCTTCCCCATCAGTATTGACGCACCGATCTCTATAAAACAACACAGGCGATTCTAAGTTAGCTGTTTTTAAACCAAAAGCTACTATAGAATTATCATCACAAAAAGGACTACCCAAACCACATTTCTTTTTATTTGGGTTAGTATTATTAACTGTAGTCTCTACGTCAATTACACAATATTTACTATCCATTAATAAACCTCGCCTTTACAGGTTCTATTGCAACCTCAAACTTACCATTAATCAATAACGAATCTCCACCACATATCTTATTCTTTGGTACGTATATATACCTTTTGTTCCTATCTGCAACAGTCTCCTCATTACTCCTACCTATAGTAATAATAGCATCGCACTCTCCCTGAACACCCGTCTTACTTCCATATAACTGGTTCATTTCTATCCACTTTTCTCCCTCTGCTGTGCCATCAGCCCATATAGTAAAGATAACAGTACAATGCTCTTTCGCCCATTGTCTAGCTTGTTCTCCTAGTGCTTGTATTCTTTGTGCTTCGTTATGATTTTTACTTTTAGAACTCACTAGCTTACTTAACTGATCTATTATTATTAAGTCTGGCGGGAACTCTTTTATAAGTTTCTCAACCTCTGCCACGTTGATGCTTGCAGAGTCTTTTATAACTATCCTATCCTTTCCACCAACTCTATCTTGATACTCCTCTACTGCCTTTGGTACGTTTTTAAACACCTCGTCTTTTGATTTTTTTAAAGCAGACTGTATCTGTCGCAATCTAACTTTCTGTCCTCTTTCCTCGTTATTAATCCAGAGAACGTGCTTTCCTTTTGGCATCATACTGGCTCTGTATGTAGCTTCACTAGCAAGTAGCGTAGTCTTACCTGAGTCTGGTCTGCCACCAATACAAATTAAATCTCCCACTCCTGTCTTTCCTATGGACTCGTTTAAACACTCTAGTCTCCAAGAGTAACCAGATTTTTTACTGGCATCTAGTAAGTAATCCTCTAAGTTCTCGTCTGTAAGTAGTGATGTATCTTCGTCAACCAACGGCATGGCTGTCTGGTGTTCTGAAACTAAATCGTATACAGGAGTCATGTCATTTGACAAACCCTCTGCTACCTTTGCTACCTCATTAAAAATTCTGGTAGCATAATCCATAGTGACAAAGTGATTTACGATCTCCTCGTTTGGTAAATCTCCTATGGATTTTTTACTTAGCTTTTTAAATATAATTTGGTATGTCTTTAGTTTTTGCTCGTTCCAAGACGAGTGTCTTACAGCACAAAACCAAGTTGAAAAATCTTCCCACTTTACAATACTGTACGTTGGGTTCTTGGTATAGTAATAGTCCATATCTTTTAATATAAGATTACATTCACTAGTTAAAGTATAATCTTTTATATATTTATTATATTTATAATAATTATCTTTATAAGATAATAATAATAATATATCTAACTCCATTACTATCTCCTCATGTTATCTATGTAATGTTTTATACTAGTATTAGCCATATCTTTAGGTTGTTTGTCTCTACAAATAATGACGTTATCGTTTATTAATAACACTTTATTTCTAATCTTTAATGAATTAGATAATACTTGAGAATTATCATTATCTAACCACACTATTATTGTACCATAGTTTTCAAGATTTGGCAACAAACAATCCCGTAAACTGCTACTTAGACAAGGTAATGACGCATACCCACACTCAGCTATTCTTATAGCAGATACAACATCTTCCACTATCACACAAGTGTCTCCACTACCTATTGGGGAGTAGGTTTTGTCATCAGATAACCACTCAACTAACCACTTAGGGTTTTTTCCCCTACCAAGAATAACTTTCAACTCTTTATCGGAATCAAAAATAGGAAAGTACACCCTATCTCCTATGCTTTTGATCTCATATTTGTCTATAATATCTTGAGTAATCATACTCTTAATTAAGAACGGGTTATCTTTATAAACTGCTCTACGTCTTGAGTAAACTCTGTCTTTTTTATCCCAAGTTTTTCTGATGTTTTCTTGTCCACTTGAGCCACTTGATTTAAAGCTAAGTTTGTCAAGTCCCCAAGTTTGTTTATGTACATCTTTAGCTTTTCTAATCTGTAAATTGTCAGAAAAAGAATAGCCAGATTTGCCACAGTGGTGGCAATAAGCAACGACTGATTCATCTTCGTTTCTCCTTATATATAAACGATCATTATTATGACCTTGTTTGCAGTGGTGTATATGCACCTGTTCTCCACGACCTTTTGGTGCGTAAGGTACAAACTCACTGTGTTGTAATTTATCTGATGTCATGCTTTCTCCTTTAAAGTTTTTTTGAAACTTCTTTAAAGTTTTTTGGTTGAAAAGCAGAGCCATTTTCATATGACACCCTTACTTGAGGGTGTATTCTTACAAAATCCGATATCATTTCGTTATTGCACACACCATACCTCAAATCGCTTGGTAATATACTAACAAGGTCTAATTTCACCCCAGTAGAAAATAAAACATCATAAACCTGTGTAGTTGTGTTTTTATTTTTAATAGTGTCGTAGTGCCTCTCCCAATATTTTATATCCTCACCCTTAAAGAAATTAGACGGAAGCTGAAATTTAATTATAGCTTTTGTAAACCCCGCCTTGTTATACTTTTTATCTGGTTCTTCGTAAGCAACCAACCTACCTACCATACCTACTAAAGTGCTATGCTTTCTTTCTTGCTCTGTCGAGTATGTATACTGGCTCTTTTTTCCTCCATAATCATACAGAATATCACTCGTTGAGATGGCACTTATGTAAACTAAATCCCCGTTTTTAATACCCCGTTTAATACTCATCACTACTCTCCTTGTTTAAATTTAATAATTGAGAATACGTATCATTTTCATATAAATCTGTTAAGCTATCTATAGACTCTGTATAACTCTCTTCAATATCCTGACTATGTATTGTATCACTGTCTGGACATTGTGATGATATGATCTCCCTACATTTTCTACAAAGTTCTTCATGTTCTTTAGTTTCTTCCCTCCAAATAATTTCACTGGGTTGAAGTATACTGTCACAGCTTTTACAACGCATGTTCTATCTCCTAACATTATTTTTATTATAGTCTTTTAGCAAACACAGTTGCAAACATTTCCTCTATAGCTACTTTTTCGATATCGTTTGGTAGCTTGGAATAATAGGAAGATTTTAACGCTTGGTTTATATCTTTATAATATAAAGCTTTCTCTCCCCAAGATAGCAGTGTTCTAGGTGACATGGTGAAAGACACGTTCCCTTGAGCGTAAGCAATACGCACCAACCCTGCAAACTGTACCATGTATGACGCAAGTTTTTCTGTTATATTTGGACATTTCGCTTTTATAACTTCAACCTCTTTATTCTTAGGTAAATAGTCTAACTGTATAGAAGTTGAAAAACGATCTAAAGTCGCTGTATTCCAAACATTAGTTCCCGCAAACGCACCCATCTCATCGCCCAATCCTTTAGTATTATCACAACATACGAATCTAAAGTGTTTGTGAGGACTCACTAACTTGTCTTTAGTGTCTCCCGCTTTATCTGTAAGCATTAACTTCCCGCCATTTTCTAACAGCCATTGATAACCCATAGCAATTTCTGGCGGTAATACTGTTGGTTCGTCTTGACAATATACCATACCATTCTTTACTGCTTCGGTACATACGCCGTCTTTCCAAATAGTTTTGCCGTCCTCTAAAACGTACTGTCCAAAAATAGCACCACTTTCCATATCACCTCTACCATTTATTCTAGCAAAAGGTCTGTTAGTATAAGCACAAACTTGTTCTACAAGACTTGACTTGCCGCTACCTGTTGCACCAGAAATCCAGACGTTATCATTTAAGTTTAATCCAACAAGCAGTTCTATTAGTTGTTTAGGTTGAAACTGATAGTTTTTATCTATTTCTGGTATATGAGATTGCATATCCTTATCCCAATCTCCTTTCTTGAAAACTGTAACAGGCACATTCGGCAATCCTTTAGGAATAGTAATTCCAAACACTTCTTTACACCCCATTTGAAACTTTTGTTTTCTTGGTGCTTCTGTAGATTCATTTTCAAAAAAAGGTAAATCTCTTATGTGTTCTTTGTCTGATCGTTTATCGTTTGGGTTGTTGGCTTCGGTTTCTTTTGCCATTTCATCAACCACGCTGTCTAACAACATATTTTCCATATCTCCACTACTTAAACTAGGCATTTTTTTCTCCTTATCCTATAATCTTTGTTTTAATAACTGAAAGTAAAGCATCTTCTAGTTGATCTGAGTTGTGTATTACTTTATAATCTTTATAAAACAATTTCACGTTATCATCTTCTATCCCAATACCATATATTTCTAAATCTCTACTTTTTTCTATGTTTTTTGTAACCATTTTAAGAAAATCTGGTTGTGTAGCCGTATAACTTCCACTTCGCCAACTAGCAGGACAACCATCAGATAATACAATTATTATTTTTCTTTTTGTATTCTCTTTTAAAATTCTATTAACACACCACAAAATTGCGTCCCCGTCTGCGTTTTGAGACATTATTTGAGAAGAAGACTGTATTCGCTTAGATAGATCATAACTACTAACCTTATTAGTTGAAAATTTCTTGTATAGATATAGAGTGTGTAAACGAGAATCAGTAAAACCAACTAACTCGTGTTTTATATTTAAGTCTCCTAATACCCTACCCAGTAATACCATAGACTTACCCATATTAGAAAATTTAGTTCCACCCATAGAGCCTGAGCAATCCCCCAGTACAGTAACGCTAACGTCTAAACAGTTATTAATTTCTCGCTGTTTAAACACTCTCTTATTAAAACCATGTGCATCTTTCATACCCGCACGATATAGGTTTTTACTGTGTAGTGTTCCTTTTTTCTTTCCATAACTATGTTTGTCTCTGGATTCAATCTGTAATAACCTAGCTACTTTTCTGCTCAAACCATTACCCTCACAAGCTTCGTTGATTTCTTTATATTCCGTAGTATTACAATTAAAC
>CEQV01007717.1_pt1 | contig 19577 bp, 23 predicted proteins | sample 530971 | NCBI WGS metagenome assembly CEQV01 (sample SAMEA2621173, study PRJEB7988) | marine metagenome | biome: marine biome (ENVO:00000447); feature: deep chlorophyll maximum layer (ENVO:xxxxxxxx); material: "saline water (ENVO:00002010), including plankton (ENVO:xxxxxxxx)" | depth 100 m
CAATGATTATCTACCGATTGTAAATCATTTTCAAAAACTAACAATAGAGGTAATGCCACATTCTGCTGTCTATAAGTTCTATTGTTCATTACTTCCAAATAAGAAAACTTTTCTAAGGTATCTTAGTGGTAAAAAAACAAAAGTGAACGAGAAAGTTGTCCCTTTCATACAAGAGTATTTTGAGGTTAGTAAGTTACAAGCCGGTGAATATTTTAAATTAATGACAACAAATGAGTTAAAATCTTTGTTACAAAAATATGGTAAATCTGATAAAGAAATAAAAAAAATGGGAGTTAAGTGAGTAATTTGTTAAAAAAACTAGTCAATAAAAATTTAAATACATTTCATAAGGTCTTATCTCATGATGGTAAATGGACTTTAAGTAATGGTTTGGTTGATTGTTATGGTAATAATTTTCAAATACCAATTGATACAAAAGTAATTAGTAAATTATTTGAGACACAATTAGAGAATGTTTGGAAAAAGTTTTGTAAAGAAAATAATTATACAATTGAATTTGCTAAAAAACAAAATCAATATCCAGATGTTACTTTAAAGTGTAATAAAACTGGTGACATTTATGCTGTTGATGAAAAAAGTTCATACAAAAAAAACGATGATGTAATTAATGGTATGACATTAGGCACTTATAAAGGATACTTTAGAGACACTATGAGTTGTAAAAATACTGTTTATCCTTATGATTCTTATAAAGAACATTTTGTGTTTGGTATACTTTACAATAGAGAGGAAAATACTATTTCGAATATAGAAATATTTTTTACAGAAAAATGGAGAGTAGCATCTAGAACACCTGGGAGTGGTAACACAACAAACATAGGCTCAATCAAAAAAATAAAAAGTATTATCGAAGAAAAAGATAATTTGTTTAAATCAAAAAATGAATTTGAAAATTATTGGAGAAATTATGAGTAAGGTTTGGATGGCAATTGCAGTTTCTCTTTTAGGTCATATATGGGCTTGGTTTCATATGCAAGGTCAATTTAAATATGAATGGGCTAAAACCTGGTGGTGGATTATATTAGGTGGTATACCAATAAGTATTCTTTTCTTTTATGGGACTAAATGGTATTATGAGTATTTTGGAAATTATTGGTATGTTCGTCCAATCGGATTTGGGATTGGCACATTGACATTTGGTTTATTAACATGGATTTTACTAAATGAAGTACCTGATACAAGAACAATAATAAGCTTGTTTTTATCAGTTATTATCATTATATTACAATTATCACATTTAACAATAAAATAGGTAAAGTTATGAATATAAAAGAAAGAGAGTTAGACATTAAAGTTATCGATCCTGTTGATGATGTAGAAAGAAGAATGAATGGTTCATCAGTTATTTCACAGATGGAAAGGGAATGGCCAGAAATGACTAAAGAGTTTAAAAAAATTCAAAGGGAACAATATAAATTATTTCTTCACAAACAACACGATTATGGTCCAGGTAATATCTCAGTTGGGACACAGTTACAAACACCAGAAGAGATAAAACTATCTCTTACAGGTTTGTGGTTTCGTATGAATGATAAATTACAACGAGTAAAAACACTATTAATGAACAACAGAAAATCAGCCGTTAAAGATGAGCCATTAGAGGACGCTTATCTTGATGTATCTAACTATGGAATAATGGCAACGATTGTAGGGAGAGGAAAATGGGGAAAGTGATGGAGAGATATTGGGGTGAAAAAAAAGTAAAACCAATTAGGAAAACTGCTGGTGAAGTCGTTGAAAAACACATATCAGTTCAAGATAATAAAATTTACTTTTATTCGAGTGTAAATAGAAATGCTTGTAGTGAGTTGAACAAAAAAGTAAGTGAATTGGAAACTAAAGCACTTACCTTATCCAACACTCTTGATATTGAAAAACCACCTATAAAACTTTTAATAAACTCTGGTGGTGGAACAATTGTAAGTGGAATTGCTTCAATGGATACAATTATAAGGTGTAAAGTACCTGTGTGGACTTATGTAGATGGGTTTTCAGCAAGTGCTGCTACTTTTATGACAGTAGTTGGTACGAAAAGGTTCATGAGTAGAAACTCTTATATGTTAATTCATCAATTGTCAACTGGTTTTTGGGGTACATACTCTAATTTTGAGGATGAAAAACAAAACCTTGATTTGATGATGAAATCTATAAAAAATATTTACAAACAATACACAAAACTACCTATGAAAAAGTTGGATGAAATACTAAAGCACGATTTAATGTGGGACGCTGAAACTTGTTTGAAATATGGGATGATTGACGAGATAATATAATGGCTCACATTTCACATAGTCAGTTTAGCACTTACAACGATTGTAACCTTAAATGGAAACTTCGTTATATCGATAAATTAGGAGTATTTGTTGGTAACATACACACTCTTTTTGGTTCAGCGATGCATACTGTAATTCAAGAATATCTTTCGGTAATGTATAACAAATCTATTGTTGCGGCGGATAAACTTGATATGGAGTCTCGATTGAAAGAAGAAATGGTTACAGAGTTTACAAAGATAAAAGAAAGTCAAAAAGTGTTGCCTTGTAACCAAGATGAAATGATGGAGTTTTATCAAGATGGTGTTGCAATATTAGAACATTTCAGAAAGTATCGTAATAAATATTTTATGAAACAGAATTGGGAATTGGTCGGTATAGAGTTTCCTATTTTAAAAGATGTTCAAGAGGGTGTACAAATGATGGGTTTTTTAGATGTCGTATTAAGGAACAAAATATCTGGTAGAATTGTTATAATTGACTTAAAAACTGCTACTCGTGGTTGGACAGACTTTCAAAAGAAAGACTTCAACAAAAAGTCTCAGTTGTTAATTTACAAAAAGTTTTACTCTGAATTGTTTGATGTTTCCTTAGACAAGATTGATGTCTACTTCTTAATACTAAAAAGAAAGATAGCAAAAAATCCTGATTTTCCAATAACAAGGTTACAGAAGTTTGAGCCAGCAAACGGAGTTCCAAGTATTAATAAGACTATGAAGAAGTTTGAAGAGTTTAGAACTGATGTATTTGACAAGAGTGGAAACTATTTGTTAGAGAGAACTTACGCTGCAAAACCAGGTAAGGTATGTAAGTTTTGTGAATTTTATGATACGGAGCATTGTAAATGGGGGAAAATCCTTTAAAGGTAGGAATTGTAGGTAGTCGTATATACGAAAACCGAAAGAAGATAAAAGAGTTTATCTTTAAGTTAAAAACAGAAAAAGGTTTAGATACAATAATAGTTAGTGGCGGTGCGAGTAAGGGCGCTGACTTTTATGCTAAAAAATATGCTCTTGAGTTGGGTTTACAATATGAGGAATATCCACCAGCACACAAAGCACACAATCTTTATTGTCCATTACACGAAAGAAATTATGGTAAACCTTATAGTGTCAAAAACTTCTTTGCTCGTAATAAACAGATTGCCATCCATTCAGAATATGTTGTGGCGTTTATACCAAGAGGTGATGTTGCTAAAGGTTCTATGTCAACAATAAATTATGCTAAAAAGTTTGGAAAAAAAACTATTGTTATTGATTAAATTATATATTTATATATACGAGTTATAACAATAAGGAAAAGGTTATGAAAAAAGATAATTTAACAAAATTAACTTCTGTCAAAATAATTAAATCATTATATGAACAATTTAAGTTCAAAACTGTTAATACATCTATGAATTTACAAAAGCTAGTAAATAGGTCTGTTCATCAATATATCCACGACAACTCTATTAGAGAAAAAATTGAAAGTTACGATAAACTTTACACGAGTGGGAGTCAGTTTTAATGAGATATGAACTAATAAGAGCTTGTAAGATTAATTTTGAAGGAGAGATTGAAAAACATCGTATGAATGTTGAAAACTTACTACAAAATAGAGTAGGTGTTGCCGAACATCCTGACATAATGGAGACAATTGAAAAAGAGTTGGCAGTAATAGCAGAATATGATGATAAATTAAGTGTTTTAAACAAATATTTTCCAAAAGATTATAGTGGAGATGATACGAGGAAACTTATAAATGGCTAAGAAAAAAATATTACTAATGTCAGATGACTTGAGGATGCATAGTGGAGTCGCTACTGTATCTAAAGACATTGTATTCGAAACATTGAATGAATACGATTGGGTTCAGATAGGTGGTGCTATAAATCATCCTGAAAAAGGTAAAATTATTGATATGTCACAAGGACTCGATGATTTTGGTATCAAGAATGGTTACCTAAAAATATTTCCTGTTGATGGGTATGGTAATGAGGACATATTAAGAGAAGTTATTGAAATGGAGAAACCTGATGCTATTCTTCATTATACAGATCCTCGTTTTTGGATTTGGTTTTATAATATGGAAGCTGAAATCAGACAAACTATGCCAATATTTTATTACAATATTTGGGACGATTTACCAGATCCACAGTACAATACAAACTACTACAAGAGTTCTGATTTATTGATGGGAATATCCAAACAAACTTACGGTATTAATAAAAGATTATTACCAAAGTATGAAGATTGGCAAATAACATATGTTCCACACGGTATTTCTTCTAGAAGGTTTTTCAAGATGGAAGATGATGATGTTAAAATTTTTGATTTTGATGCTAAACATGGTATGGCCGATAAAAAGTTTAAGATACTTTATAGTAATAGAAACATCAGAAGAAAACAACCAGGTGATGTTTTACTTGCTTACAAATATTTTATGGATGAATTAACAACTGAACAACAAAAAGAGTGTGTCCTTATTTTTCATTGTACTCCTAAAGATGAAAATGGTACAGATTTACCTAGAATTAAAAAACATCTTATACCTGATTATGATATTTGTTTTTCTTATGATGCCGATAATAGGGCTTTTAATGATGGAGAAATGAATACATTATTTAACTCTGCTGATGTTTATATTAATTTAGCTAGTAATGAAGGATTTGGTTTAGGTAGTTGTGAGGCGATGACTGTTGGAACACCAATTATTGTAAATGTTACAGGTGGATTACAAGACCAATGTGGATTTAAGAAAAATGGTAAATATTTAACACCCGAAGATTATGTAGAGTTAGGTTCAAATCATGAGGGAGTATATAAAGAACACGGTGATTGGGCTTTTCCAGTTTATCCTTCGAATCGATCTTTACAAGGTTCTATTCCGACACCTTATATTTGGGATGATAGATGTAAACCAGAGGATGCTGCTGTGCATTTAAGAAAATTATATGATATGGGTAGGAGTGAAAGAAAAAGACTTGGTGCGTTAGGCACAGAATTTTGTGAAAAAAATCAATTGACGGCAAAAGTTATGGGACAAAATTTTATTAAGTCTATGAATGGTGCTTTTGAAAATTGGATACCTAAAAAAAGATATAGCTTGGAGGCAGTATGAAAAAATCAGTATTAATGATTGCACCTTTTAGCACTCGTAGTGGTTATGGTGACCATGCTCGTTCTATATTTTATTCTATTATACATAGGGAAGATTTAGATATTAAATGTCTTGATGTTAGATGGGGTAGCACCCCAAGAAATCATTTGAGACCAGATGTGTTGAGACATAAAAGGTTGTTAGATTGTTTTACAACTCAAGATAAAATACAAGGTCAGCCTGATGTTCTTATAGATGTTAGAATACCTAACGAGTTTGCGAATGGAGCAAAGGTAAATATTGGTATAACTGCTGGTGTTGAAACTGATGTTGTTTCGCCAGAGTTTTTAGAGGGTATGAATAGAATGAGTTTAAATATAGTGCCTTCAAAGTTCACAGCAGCTACATTTAAAAAATGTACCTATGATAAAATGGAAGAGAGGCCTGATGGACAAAAGGTTAAAGTTGGTATTGTAAAAAACGATAAACCTATTCATGTTTTGTTTGAAGGAGTGGATACTGATATTTATTATCCTAAGAAAAAACACGAATTAGAAAAAGACCTGTATGAAGAACTTAATAATCTAATTAAAGAGGACTTTGCTTATCTTCATGTTGGACAATGGAATAAGGGTGGTTTTGGTGAAGATAGAAAAAACATAGGTGTATTAATCAAATCATTTTTTAAGTCGTTTGCGAATATATCAAATCCTCCGGCGTTAGTTTTAAAGACCAATGGAGCTAATTTTAGTATTCTTGATAAACATGAAACAAAGAAAAAGATACAAGAAGTTAAAGATATGTTTAAGGGCGTTGATTTACCAAGTGTTTATTTGATACACGGTGATTTTAAAATTGAGGAAATGTCAACTCTTTACAATCATCCTAAAATTGCTGCTTTTATTACCTGTACTCATGGAGAGGGATTTGGAAGACCAATGTTAGAAGCAAGTTGTTGTGACTTACCTGTTATCGCTACAAATTGGAGTGGACATCTTGATTTTTTAACTGATTCTGAATCATTATTGATGACTGGTTTTTTAAAGGAAGTTCCAAAGTCTGCTCTTTGGCCACCGATTCTTATAGAGCCTTCAAAGTGGTTCAATGTAAATGAAGGTGATGTAGTTAGAAAGATTAGAACTTTTCATAAGAAAAGAAAACTGATACAAAAGAAAGCTACTCGTTTGGGTAAAAATAATAGACGAAAGTTTTCATTAAATGCTATGGCAAAAGAATTTAATAAAATTTTGGATGGGGCTTTAGATTCAATTCCAAAACCAGTTAGCTTAAAATTACCTAAGTTAAAAAAAGTTGGAGAGAGTAAAACAACAGCACCTAAAATAAAATTACCAAAACTTAAAAAGGTAACTTAGTGGAAGACTTTGTATTAAGAGTTAAATGTCCAAATAATGGTTCTGATTGTTCTATTGTCGGTGGTGAGATAATGGAGTCTATGGTTTTATTGGGTGATAACGAACAGAATATGCAGTGTTTAGCCTGTGGATATGCTTCAAATAGTAATATGAAAACTCATATACAACCCTTTCCTAAAGATTTTAAAGATGTATGTGTCGAAACAGATAAGGGTAGATATTGGGCACCATCGGTGTTTACAACAGAAAATTATAATGTTGTTCCTATGGTTGAAGAGGGTGAATTAAAATGGAGAATTTTTGCTCATGTTGATCCTAAAACTGAAGTCAAAGTACCATCATTTGCTGATGCTTTTAAAATGGTAGAAAAATTGGAGAAGTTAATTGGCCACAAGATACAACAACAGAAGAATAATTAAATCTATTCAAACTATTGCTGCTAGTAGGTTATTACCTGGTATGATACTTACATTTAATTATTCAGAGCAAGGTGTAACTGATTCAAGACCTATACTTCTTTTTTTAAATAATAATAAAAAAAATAAAAATTTAGATGGACTAAATTTAAATTATCTTAATCCAACTAAATTAAAAAAATTATTTCAAGTTACTGACTTTAAAAAAACTGAGATAGACGAGGTTGAAAATCTACTATCTTTAAAAGAAGATTATTTTCGTATTCAAATATCTAATTCAAAGAAAAGAAGTGCTATGTCACCTAATAGATTTTATAGTGACATCATATCAGCTGATAAGTATTTTAAGCAAGCATATAGGTCATATAAACTTACTAAATTGTCATCATTAAAGGTTACACAGATAAATTCAGAATTTATTTAATGAAAATTAGTTATTCTATATTAGTTCACAATGAAACAGATAGTCTTGAAAAGCTATTAGATTGTTTGGTTAAATATAAAGAACCACAAGATGAAATTGTAATACTTGACGACTTCTCCGATAATAAAAAAACTAAATCAATTTTAGATTTTTATGTGTCCACTCAAAACATAGTTTTTGAGCAAAGAAATCTTTTAGGTGATTTTGCCACACAAAAGAACTACTTAAAAAATATGTGTTCAGGTGATTACAGTTTTAATTTAGATGCGGATGAATTAATATCTCACTGGTTTATGAAGGATATTCATGAGATATTAGAGGGTAATCAAGTTGATTTAATTTACTTGCCTAGAATAAATACTGTAGAGGGTTTAACAGAGGAACATATTCGTTATTGGCGTTGGCAAGTAAATGAAAAAGGTTGGGTAAATTATCCCGACTGGCAAGGTCGTGTTTTTCGTAACAGACCAAATATTCGTTGGGAGAGGCCAGTTCACGAGATGATAACAGGTTTTCAAACTTATGCTCACTTACCAATGGAACAAAAATATTCTATTATTCACCCAAAAACAATAGATAGACAAATGGAGCAGAATAAAAAATATTCAGAGATTTTGAAATGAAAATAATAGTTACAGGTGGAGTTGGATTCGTAGGAACAAACCTAATAAAGAGATTGTTGGCTGATGACCATAAAGTCGTGTGTTTAGATAATTATTCAACTGGTAAAAAAAGTAACGAGATAAAACATAAAAATGTTCAATACTTTGATGTGGATTTATGTCATGTTTATGACTATGATTTTTTTATGGAAAAACCAGATACAATATTTCATTTAGCAGCACTTGCTAGAATACAACCGTCTATCAAAGATCCAGTAACTGCTATTCAAAATAATTTTGATAGCACACTTAATATATTAGAGTGGGCTAGAGGTAAACAATGTCCTCTTGTTTTTGCTGGTTCTAGTTCTTTTCATCACGGATTGTGGGGTAGTCCGTATGCTTGGTCTAAGTTTGGTGGGGAACAATTGTGTGAACTTTACGGTAAAGTTTATGATTTACCAACAACAATCTGTAGGTTTTATAATGTATACGGTCCTCATCAGTTAGAAAGTGGAACTTATGCTACTGTAATAGGGATTTTTGAAAAACAATATCGTGAGGGTAAACCACTTACAGTTACAGGTGATGGAGAACAAAGGCGAGATTTTACACACATAGACGATATAGTTGATGGGATTGTAAAATGTCACGAAGCTATGCATGGTGTTGTTGATATGAGATATGCTGGAGAAATATTTGAATTAGGTAGTGGAGTTAACCATTCAATTTTGGAAGTAACTGAAATGTTCGGTCAAGATGTGGTTGAGTACATTCCAGCAAGACCTGGCGAATATGATGTTACATTATGTGATTATTCAAAAGCAAATCAAATATTAGATTGGTCACCAAAGAAAAAACTATCGAAATATATCAAGGGGATTATAAATTGAAGTTTGGTTTTATTTATGATGCCTGTGCTCAAATATCTTTTTATATGAAAGACGGTATGTCTTATGATTATCAAACGAATAAACCATATACACATATTCATGCTGTGTCTCCTAGTCTACATATGGCTGGATGGAATTACCCTTTTCTTTGGGAAGATAGTTGTTTTTTAAATTTATCAGAGTGGGTTAAACAAGATAAAGACTTTCCTGATGAAAATTTTGATTACATATTATATGCTAATGAAAGAGTTGGTTTAGATCCGGATACAAAACATTTATATACTACAGAGAGATTACAAGAGAGATACCCAAATGCTAAAATATTTGCTTGGTTTAAGGAAGTTCATTTACCAGAAAGACCTGGAAGACAAAGATTAAGAGAGGAAAATAGAATTGAGTGGTTAAAAGGATTTGGTAATAATATGATTCTAGGTGCTTTGTCTTGTATGAAAGATTTACCAGTAATCAAACAAATAGAAAAAAAATTGGGTTTGGAGATTAAACACTTCATATCTTGTCCGATAAACATCGAAGGTCTTTTTAATTCGTTTTATTCTAATGAAAAAGAGTTATCAGTATATTCCTATTTGACTAATCCTGTATATAGAAGAGTCAATACATGGGATTTTTCTAAATATTTAGCCACTAAATATAATGTACCTCTTAGGTTTAAACCACTCGAAATAAGTCAAGATTTTTCTTATATGTCACAAAAACAATTTATCGAGTCGTGGTCACAATCTTTATTCCATATTAATTTAGATCCACACATAACTCAACCAGGTCAGCAAGCTATACAAGTGGCTTGTGTTGGTTCATTAAACATAGGTGGTATGAACGAGTCTCATCAACACCTTTTTCCAGAAACAGCAACTACTGACTTGAAAGTCGTAGAGGAAAAATTTAAAGAATATTTAATGGATGAGTATTCAAGATTTAGAGCCATAGAATATGCTTGGAATAAAGTTAATGAACTTTACAGTTATGATGTGGTTAGAAAGCAGTTGTTAGATGTATTCGATAAATATGAAGGCTAAGTAATGAAACTAGCTTATGTTTTGGATGTCGCTGGTGTAGAGTCATTTTATGTAAAAAATGGCACCGCTTATTCTTTCAAAGATGATAAACCATATTCTTTTTTTCACTCTGTAGATCCTACGCTTTTTATGGGTGGTTGGAATTACCCATTTTTATGGGATGGTGGTTGTTATTTACATTTGGATGAGTGGTTTAAGAAAGGTTCAGAGTTACCAGACATTGATTTTGACATCATACTTTATGGAAATGAAAGAAAAGGTTTAGATCCAGGTAGTTATAATGATTTTAAAGTTGATGTTTTGAGAGATAAATATCCTAATGCAAAAATTGTCGGTTGGTTTAAAGAGATAGAAATTCCATTTCGTGAGGGTAGGCAAGAACAAAGGGTTAGAAATAGAATTAGATTTTTCAAAGATTGTGATGTGGTAGCATCACACGCTGTTCCAGGTGATAGTATAATGAAACAGTTACCACAAATTGAAGACATAGAGAGACAGTTAGGTAAAAAAATTGATTATTATATCTCACATCCTATAAACATAAATGGTTATTATGATAATTTTTACTCTGAGGAAAAAGAGTTATCTATTTACGCCTATTTACCAAATTCTACTCATAGGACAGGTGAAACCTATATGTTTGCTAGTTACTTGTCAAATAAATATAATCTGCCACTAAAACATAAACCTTTGAAACCAGGTCAAAAATTTGCTTATTTATCACAAAAGGATTTTATTAATTTATGGTCGCCCTCACTTTTTCATATCAATATGGATCCTTTATATACACAACCTGGTATGCAAGGTATTCAAGTAGCAGCAGTAGGTTCAATAAATTTAGGTGGACTTAATGAATCTCACTTTTATCTCTATCCAGAAACAGCCAATAACGATCCTAAGTTATTGGAAGAAAAATTCGTTCAATATTTGAAAGACGAGACATATAGGTTTAGGGTGTTAAATCACGCCTGGGAAACTTTAAATGAAATCTACAACTACAAATTAGTAGAAAAACAATTAGAGGATGTTTATAATGATAAAAGGTGTTAAAGTTTTTCAACCAGATATATTTTCTGATCATAGAGGTGATTTATGGACTATTTGGAAAAGTAATGATTTTGATTTAAAATTCAATCACGATAAAGTTAGCACATCTAAAAAAAATGTTTTAAGAGGTATACACGGTGATGAAAAATCTTGGAAACTAGCCACTTGTTTATTTGGTGAATTATACTTTGTGGTTGTGAATCCAATTACTAAAGAATGGAGTTCATTGATATTATCAGATAAAAATAAAAAAATTATTTTAGTGCCACCAAAATATGGAAACGGTCATTATGTGCTTAGTGATAGTGCCGTATTTTTATATAAGTGGTCTTATGAAGGCGATTATCCTGATGTTCAAGATCAATTTACTATATCGTGGAATGATAAATCGTTAAACATAGATTGGCCAACTAAAAATCCAATTTTATCAAAAAGAGACGAAAAAAAACATTGACTTTTAAACATTTTTTATCTAAATTAATTAATTAAATAGGAGTTTATAATGCCAGCAGATAGTAGAACTAAAACTACAATAATAAAATTAAGAAAACATAAAAGAATAAAAGAAAAAACCTGTCTTGTTACTGCCTATGATTATCCACAAGCACTAATAGCAGATAAAGCCGGTGTTGATGCTATTCTTGTAGGTGACTCATGTGGGATGACAACACATGGTTATAAAACTACGATACCAGTTACAATGGATGAGATGATAAATCATTGTGAATCTGTATCTAGAGGAGCAAAAGACGCTTTTCTAATAGGTGATATGCCTTATATGTCTTATCAAGAATCTAATGTATTAGCGGTTAGAAATGCTGGGAGATTTATAGTCGCTGGTATGGATATGGTAAAAGTTGAAGGTGCTATGGTTGAAAGGATTAAGGCAATATGTGACTCGGGTATTATGGTTATGAGCCATTTGGGATTAACACCACACACTCGTGCTAAACTTGGTGGGTATAGAGTACAAGGTAAAACTGCAAAAAGTGCCGAAATAGTTTTAGACCAAGCAAAAAGACTACAAGATGCTGGATGTTCAGCATTACTATTAGAGGCCATGCCAACAGAACCAGCTGGTATTATAGCAGAAGAACTTGATATTCCAGTATATGGTATCGGAGCAGGTGATAGAGTTGATGGTCAACTTGTTATTATGCACGATTTGGTAGGTTTGTTTTGGGAGTTTAAATCTAAGTTCGTAAAAAGATACTGTGAAGCTGGTCAATTAATACAAACAGCACTTGAATCATATAAAAATGAAGTTAAAGACGGTCAGTTTCCAGCACAAGAAAATTTTTATGAAATCAAAGAAGAGGAACTAGATAAACTACTTGGTGACTCTGCTTGGAAGTATGAAAAAGATAGGGTTGAGAATTTAGCTAAACCAAAACATAGTGTTACACCGATAACTACAAAGAGGGATTAATGAAAGTAGCAGATTATATTATTAATTATTTGGCTGATTATGGAATTGAAGATGTTTTCCTTGTTTATGGAGCAGCAAATGGTGATTTAGTAGATGCATTTACGAGAAATGATAAGATTAGATATGTTGCTGTAATGCATGAACAAGGTGGTGGTTTTTCTGCTGAAGGACACGCCAAAATATCAGGTAAAATTGGAGTTGCCTTAGCTACTAGTGGTCCTGGTGGTATGAACTTTGTAACACCAATTGGTAACTGTTTTTATGATTCAATACCATGTTTATTTATAACAGGTCAAATAAATTCTCAATTTATGAGGCCAGATAAAAGTATTAGACAGATAGGGTTTCAAGAAACTGATATTGTAAGTGTTGTTGAACCGATGACCAAATATGCTAAAACAATTACAAATCCAAAAGATGTTAAGTATGAACTAGAGAAGGCACTTCATTTAGCAACTGAGGGTAGACCTGGTCCAGTTTTACTAGACATTCCTATAAATGTACAGAAACAAGATATTGATGAGAAAACATTATTAGGATATGATGTTGGTTTGAAAACTACCTTTGATGTTGATGCTATAAACAAACAAATAGACACTTACATTGATGACTTAAAAAATAGTGTTAGACCTTGTTTAATGATAGGTGGTGGTGTTAGACTAAGTGGTGCAGTTGATGAATTACTTGAGTTGGGTAAAGAATTAAAAATTCCTATGTTTCCTACTTGGAATGCACTTGATATAGTTTGTTCAGATTACGAGTATTATGGTGGCAGAATAGGCACCTATGGTGGAGCTGGTAGAAATTTTGGTATTCAAAATTCTGATTTATTATTAGCTATTGGCAGTAGAATATCAGGAAGAATAACTGGTGGTAATATTCATACCTTTGCCAGAGAGGCTAAAAAGTATATGGTCGATGTTGATAAAGCTGGCTTACAAAAAAAGTTACAACAAGTTCCATTTGAAGAATGTATATATTCAGATGCGAAGTTATTTATTAATTTGTTAATGAAGAGACTTAAGTCTGAAGACTTGCCAGACTTTAGTCAATGGGTTGATAAAGTTATGGAGTGGAAAGTTAAATATGATCCAGTAACAGAGGATATGTTTAAACCACGAAAATATCCACATCCGTATGCCTTTATAAGAATTTTATCAGAAGAGATGAATAACAACGATATATTTGTCGCCGATTGTGGTGGTAATATTGTGGTTTCTAATCACGCCTTTGAAACTAAAGTAGGACAACGATATTTTACTAACAATGGTAATTCGCCAATGGGATTTTCTTTTGCTGGTGCTATAGGAGCAGCAATCGCTGCTGACAAATCCCAAAATGTAGTTTGTGTGATTGGTGATGGTGGATTCAATATGAATATACAAGAGTTGCAGACCATAGTGAATTACAACATACCAGTAAAAACTATCATCTTAAATAATCACATTTATGGTATAACAAAGGCATTCCAAGAAACTAATTTTCAAGGTAGAGCTGAGGCTTGTGGTCCTGTTGGTTATAATCCCCCTAATTTTATTGATATAGTTGATGCTTATAAAGTGCCAACAATGGTGGTTGAGGATGGTTCTGATTATGGAAAAGTTAGACAACAAATCAAAGACTTTTTAAATTACGATGGTGCTATTGTTATGGATTTAAATTGTCACGAGTATCATACTTATGATCCTAAAATTGTAGGATGGGAAACGCCCATCGAAGATATGTACCCTTATTTGTCAGATGAAGAATTTAATGAGAATATGTATATAAAACCGATAGGTCAAAAAAGAGTTTATCCTGAATTAATAGAAAATGAGTTATGGGATGATTGATGTTTTATTTATAGCACCAAGTAATTCTAAAGGTATTTACCAAGATTTGGCAAAAGACTATGCTGGGATAGAACCACCTGCTTGGGCTTGTTTACTAGCAGAGTCGTGTAGATCGGTTGGGTACAAGGTAGATATACTTGATACTGGTGCTTTAAATTTAAAACACGAGGACTCAATACAAGTGATTAAAGATAAGAATCCTAGATTAATATGTTTTGTCGTATACGGTCAAAATGTAAATGCTGGTACAACAATGATGAGTGGTGCTGTATCTTTATCTACTAAAGTAAAAGATAGTGGCATTGAAACACCGATAGCTTATATTGGTTCTCATGTTCAAGCCTTACCTTACGAAACCCTTGACAGAGAGTCAAGTATAGATATAGTTTTTACGAATGAGGGAGTATATGCTTTACGAGATTTATTGTCACATGAAAACTATTTAAATAATCTCAGTAGTATAAGAGGAATTGGTTATCGTCAAAGTGGAAAATCAGTATTGACACCGCCGTCAAAGTTAGTGCCTGGTCATAAAATGGATGAAGATTTACCTGGATACGCTTGGGATTTGTTGCCATATAATAAAAAACCATTCGATTTATACAGGTGCCCGATGTGGCACGCTGAGTATGACTCAAATAAAAGAACACCATATGCTTCAATAAGCACCTCATTAGGTTGTCAATTTAGATGTGAGTTTTGTATGATTAATATACTGAATCGTGATGATGATGATCCTATCGGAGTGGCTGGTAATTATAATAAAATGAGGTATTGGTCTACTGATTTTGTCCTAAAACAATTTGATAAGTTAGTCAATATGGGTGTCGAAAATATAAGAATTATTGATGAAATGTTTTTATTAAATCCGAAGTATTATAAACCATTTTGTGAGGGTTTAATTGAAAGGGGTTATGGTGAAAAACTAAGAATGTGGGCATATTCAAGAGTTGATACAATTAGAAGGCCTGATATTTTAAATTTAGTAAGAGAAGCGGGAATTAGGTGGTTAGGTATTGGTATAGAGAGTGGTGATAAAAATGTTCGTTTAGAAGTTTCAAAAGGAAAATTTGAAGATGTTGATATAAAAAAAGTGGTTAGACAAGTAGAGGGTGCTGGTATAAATGTGATGGCAAATTACATATTTGGTTTACCAACAGACACAAAGGAGTCAATGAGGAAAACACAAGATTTAGCGATTGATTTAGCAACACTTGGGTGGAATGGTTATTCGGCAATGCCATTACCAGGTAGTCAGTTGTACAAAGATGCTCTTGAAGCTGGTTATGAGCTGCCAAACGATTATGAGGGTTATTCTTTTCATTCCTACAATACTGTTCCAATACCAACTGATAATTTAACATCTAAACAAATATTAAAGTTTAGAGATGAGGCATATTTGGAGTATCATCAATCAGAAAAATTTTTATCGAAAGTTAAGAAAAAATATGGACAAACATCAGTTAACAATATTTTAAAAAATTGTAAGATTAAACTAAAGAGAAAGTTATTAGGAGATTAAATATGGATTTGACACTACCATTAATGTCAGATAACATCAGTAGAGAAGATGTTGATTGTTTAATTGAATTTTTAAAACAAGATCCTGTGCCAAGATTGACTAATGGTGATAAGGTTAAAGAGTTTGAAAACAAATGGTCTGAGTGGTTAGGAGTAAAACATAGTGTTTTTGTTAACTCAGGTACTGCTGCTAATGAATTAACTATGTTATCATTAAAGCATTTATATCCTGAAGGTGGAGAAGTTATAATACCACCATTGACCTGGGTATCAGATGTTAACTCGGTTTTATTTTCTGGTTTTAATCCAGTTTTTGTGGATATAAATTTAAATAATTTATCATTTGATTTAGATAAATTAAAAGGTGCTATCAATGAAAACACGAAAGCTATATTTGTAACTCATGTTTTAGGACTAAATGCTTTATCCGATAGTTTGTTACAATTGTGTGTTGATAATAATATATTACTTATTGAGGATGTGTGTGAATCACATGGTGCGACTTTTAACACTAAAAAGCTAGGTTCAGTTGGATTTGCCAGTAATTTTAGTTTTTATTTTGCTCATCACATGAGTACGATAGAGGGTGGAATAGTGTCAACAAATGATGACTATTTTTATCAATTATGTAGGTCATTGAGGTCACATGGAATGGTTAGGGAATTTACAGATAAAAATTTGATTAAAAAATATGCTGTAGATTATCCTGATTTGAATCAAGATTTTGTTTTCATAGGTCCTGCCCATAACTTTAGAAGCACAGAAATTAACGCTGTTTTGGGTTTATGTCAGTTAGATAGATTGGATTCTAATAACCAAAAAAGAATTGAAAATTTTCAACATTTTGTTGATAAATTAGATTCCAAAAAATATCATACTAACTTTGAGATGGATGGTCAATGTAATTATGCGTTTATAGTAATTATGAAAGAACCAGACTTTGAAGTTAGAGATAAAATTGAAAATCTACTAACTGAAAATGGTATAGAATTTAGAAGAGGCTTGTCGGGAGGTGGTAATCAGTTAAGACAACCTTATTTTAAAAATAAAAAAATAGATTTGAGTCAGTTTCCTAATGTAGAGCACATTCACAACTTTAGTTGGTACATTGGCAATTATCCAACATTAGAACGAGAAAAAATAAATACTTTGATTAATTTATTAAATATATTTATAAATAAATAAGGAAAAAAAAATGAAAATATCTGTTGTTTATCCAAGATGGACTGGTAGTTATGGGTTGATTTCAGGCTACTTTGCTCGTAAATCTGGTGGAGTAATACCACCTCTTAATTTAGCTCTTATTGCTGCTATTGCTAGAGAGGGTGGTCATGATGTATCGATAATGGATGCTGAGATACTGAAGATAGATGAAAGTGACCTTGTAAATATGGTAAGGGAAGAAAAACCAGACTTAGTTTGTTTAACTGGTACAAGTCCTTTTTTTCATACAACTAAATCATTTGCCATGGCTTTAAAAGCTTCTGAACCATCGATAAAGATTTTAATTGGTGGACAACACATCACCATAGATGGAGAGAAGGCTTTTTATGATTGTTTTGATTATGGGTACAATGGTGAGTGTGAAAATCAATTACTAAAACTTTTTAATAAAATTGAAAAAGGTAAATACCCTTATGGTGTAAAAGGAGTTTATTATAGAACTAAAACAGGTAAAGTTTCCTTTACAGGACCTAACACTTATATTAGAGATTTAGATTCCTTACCATTTCCAGCAAGAGATTTACTACCGTACGATAAATACAAAGTTGGTACTTTAAAAGGTAGATTACCTTTTACATCTATTCAAACTATGAGAGGTTGTCCATGGCATTGTATTTTTTGTGCCTCTGATAAGTTGAATACAACTGCTGTTAATAAACGCTCACCTGATTCTGTTGTAAAAGAAATAAAACAAGTTGTTAATGATTTTGGAATTAAACATTTTTTTATAGTAGATGATGTTTTAACTTTATATTTTAAGAATCACATGAAGATAATATGTGAAAAAATTATCGAGGAAGGACTTGATATAACTTTTGAAGGTAGTACAAGAGCAAACTTAATTGATGAGGAAAGTATATCGTTGTTAGCTAAAGCTGGTTTGATAAGACTGTCATTTGGTTTAGAGACTGTAGATACAGAGATGAGAAAGACCATGAAAAAACAAGTTCCTCTAAAGTGGTATTCTGAGGCAAACAGAATACTTAATAAGTATGACATTGAGGCATCAAATTCAGTTATGATAGGGTTACCTGGAGAATCAAGATCTACAATTCAAAAAACTTTGGATTTTTTAGAGAATGATCCTTATGTAAAACAGGCAAACTTTGCTATAGCCGTGCCATATCCTGGAACAGAATTCCATACAATAGCAGCTGAGGGTGAACAAGGAATGGAGTTACTAACCGATGATTTTTCAGAGTATCGTAGATATGGCACTTCGGTTACTAATGTAGGTGAATTATCATCTCAAGATTTAGTTGATTTACAAAATGAAGGTTTTGTAAGTATATATTCAAAGCCACATAGGTGGAGTCATGTGATACAGAAAAATGGTTGGTTCGGTGGATTTTTGATGATGATGAGAGTGTTTAGAATTATTATTGGCAAACACTTTAGGTGGATGAGAGATTTTAGGTTTAAACCATTATTTAGACTTAGAATGCCTAGCTGGTAACACCGACAAAAGAGGTTATTTAATGAAGTTACAGAGATATTATAAGTATTATTTAACATTACACGAACATCCTAAATGTAAACTTTTACATTTTATAGGCCAAATAGTCACTATATTATTCGCGTCATTTGTAGTTTATAATTGGTATTGGTATCTAATACCACTAATACCTTTTGTTATATATCCTTTTGCTTGGAGTGGTCATTATTTTTTTGAGCATAACAAACCAGCTGCTTTTGTTAACCCATTTTATGCTAAGGTTTCAGATTGGATTATGTTTAAAGATATATTATTAGGAAGGTTAAAAATATGGTAAAAGTTTTAATAACAGGTGGAGCTGGATACTTAGGTTCTACTTTGACTCAACATTTATTAGATAATGGTTGTAGAGTAGATGTATTAGATAATTTAATGTATGAACAAACATCACTATTGCATCTATGTTCACATGAGAATTTTAGATTTATGAACGCGGATGTCACTAATTTTAAGTTTTTGAAAACTATTTTGTCTACTTATGATGTTGTTATTCCATTAGCTGCTATTGTCGGTGGTCCTGCATGTGATAAGAACAAAGAGTTAGCTACCAAAGTTAATTTTGAACAGATAAAGTGTATAGTCGATAATTTAAATGACAATCAAAAACTTATTATGCCAAATACTAATAGCCAATATGGTAGTTCTAAGGAGATTATAACAGAAGAAAGTCCATTTAATCCACTTTCACATTATGCAGTTACCAAGTGTGATGCGGAAGATTACATTATGAATAGTGGTAAAGGAGTTTGTCTGAGGTTAGCAACAGTATTTGGTTCTTCACCGAGAATGCGAACAGATTTGTTAGTGAATGATTTTGTACATAAAGCTATTGTGGATGGATATATAGTTTTATTTGAATCACATTTCAAACGAAATTATATTCATGTCAAAGATATTGCTCGTACTTTT
>CEQV01042504.1_pt1 | contig 19452 bp, 27 predicted proteins | sample 530971 | NCBI WGS metagenome assembly CEQV01 (sample SAMEA2621173, study PRJEB7988) | marine metagenome | biome: marine biome (ENVO:00000447); feature: deep chlorophyll maximum layer (ENVO:xxxxxxxx); material: "saline water (ENVO:00002010), including plankton (ENVO:xxxxxxxx)" | depth 100 m
TTATAATACATTTAATGAACACAAAGTTGATGTAAGAAATCAGATCAATAAAACTCAAAAAGAATGGCAACTAATGGCCGATCAATTTGACAGCGATTTTATTTGGGTTTGTTCTCAATATGATTCTTTATTTGTTGATAGTGATGTTAACCATTTAAAAGAAGTTTTAAATTTTAGAAGAGAAGCTGGTGTTGATAAATTGGCGTCAATAAACATTTCTAATTGGGTAAAAAATTTATTAAATTGTGTGATTATTGATCATGGTATTTGGGATGGAGAAAAGCACCCGGCCCCAACACAAGCTTGGATAACCAATGATCAGTGTGATAGTTATCAAATTGCAACCAAGGAGCTATATAAGTCTTGGTTTTTCGATCAAGACTACGGTAATGTTTCTATTACTAGCTTGGAAGAATTGAATAAGGTAGCCAATTTTATTAGACCATGGAAAATCCAGATTCCATCGCGAGAATTATTGAGAAAATATGATAAAATAACTGATGATAATAATTTTTATGATTTAAGTCTCGATAAACAATCTAAAAAAAGAAAACTTATACAATATTATTTGAAACAGATACCCTCTCATGTTCGTTGTTTGGCCAACCCTAAATACGAAAGAGGTATATTTGATAGAATATTAAGATACTACGGATTTAAACAAAGGAGATAAAATGGCGAATAGAAAATATTTACCAACATTATCAGAACTAATTGATAGACTTTCTATTGTTCAATTGAAAGAGGTTTTCATACCAGAACATAAAAATGAATATGCTAAAGAGATTTCTGATATTTTACACGATATTGACTTGACACTTGGTGAAAAAGATGTTATATTGGATAGTAACACCATAAGGGCTATTGTAGTCTTGTCGCAAATGAATTTACATATATGGCACAATGAGTCAAATTATCGTAAAGGTATTAAAGATGGAAACGATCTTGAATTGACACACGGTCTTAATGGTATTAGAAATACAGCAAAAAATAAGATACAAGAGTTAGCTGGTGGTAGAAAGGATTACAAGATAGACTGTCTTGCTGCTGAATTTAAAGACTGGGAAATTAGTTGGCAGAATGAAAATTAAAGATGTTAAAATAGTAGAACCAGATGTATATTGTGATTATAGGGGAGATTTGTGGACCTTATGGAAACAAGGAGATCATGGGATAGACTTTAATCACGATAAGGTTTCTACTAGTAGAAAACATGTTTTAAGAGGAATCCACGGAGATCAAAAGTCTTGGAAGTTAATAACTTGTTTATATGGAGAAATGTATTTTGTTGTCGTAGATAATAGAAAAAATTCTGAAACATTTCATGTTTGGGATTGGCTAATTCTTGATGATAAAAAAAGAAAACAGGTTTTACTTCCGCCCGGAGTTGGAAATGGATTTTTAGTGATGAGTGATAGTTCAGTTTTTCACTATAAATGGTCTTATGATGGAGACTATCCAGATGTAAAAGATCAGTTTACAATAAAATGGAATGATGAAAGGTTAAATATAAATTGGCCGATTAATAATCCAATATTACAATTTAGAGACAAATAGGAGAATTTATGAAAAAAGCAATTATTCTTACATACGCTGGTTTTCAAGACCACGAAGTTATATACCCTTATCATAGTTTAAAAGAAAACAATTTTGAAGTTACAATTGTAGCCAATCAGTTGGGAAGATTTTATGGTATTTTAGGTTGTCATATGGTGGGCGATATACTGACAGAGGATTTTAACAATCCAAAAAATCGAGAAAAATACTTGCAAGAGTATGATTTGTTGGTTATACCCGGCGGTGTTAAAGCGTTGGAGAAATTAAGATTAGAAAAAGGGGTAGTTGAATTCGTTCGTGAATGGGACGCATTAGATAGAACTATTTTGTCCTTATGTAACGGAGCCCAATTGCTAATCACAGCAGATGTTATTAGAGGTAAAACAGTATCTGGCTATTATGCTATTGAAGCTGATATCAATAATGCTGGTGCAACATACCATAGAGGCCCTGTTGTTGTAGACAAAAACATAGTTTCCTCTCCTCATTATGATTTTATGGGCGAATGGATGAGGACCGGATATGAAGTTTTTAAGAAGAGAGGCAAATGAGGTACGAAAATAATATAGTAAAAAAGCCTTGGGGCTATGAATATCTTGCTTATGAAAACGAAGAGTGTGCATTATGGTTTTTACATATCAATAAAGATCAAAGAACTTCAATGCACTGTCATCCGAAAAAGACAACTGGCTTGGCCTTATTGAAAGGAGAGGCAGTTGTTTCATTTCTTAACAATGATAATCCTTTAAGGCCGGTCAATAAAATAATGATTAGAAAAGGTTTATTTCATTCAACCTGTGCTGTGTCTGATGAAGGTGCAAATGTATTTGAAATAGAAACACCAGTTGACAAATATGACTTAGTAAGATTAAAAGATTCATATGGAAGAGAAGGGAAGCCGTATGAAGACTCTTCTCATGATTATCCCAAACAAGAAGAGTGTTTATGGATAGAAGATCCACCAAAAGGTGAAGAAAACATTTATAAATTCTCTGGATGTACCTTGACTGTTAAAAATATTTTAAATATCGAAGATTTTGAAAAAACTGACGATAATATAAATATTATGTTTTTAAAAGGCGGCCTTGTAGCAGAGTATGGAATAAATGTAGCCGGTGCAGGAGATATTGTATCTTCTAATGTTTTAAAACAATTAATACAGGTTTTCAAAGGTGTTAAAGAAAACACTATAATTATGAAAATGGAAAAACAATGATAGAAAATAATTTTCCACCGGGATTTGAAAGCGATGCAAAAAACATAGCGATTGATTTTGATGGCGTCATACATAATTTTGATAAAGGTTATCATGATGGTACATGTTATGGAAAGCCAATAAGTGGATCATTAAAAGCAATAAAGGAGCTTTCTAAGAAGTATAAAATTATTATTTTTACTGCAAAAGCCAAACCAAGTAGACCTCTCGTTAACGATAAGACAGGAACTCAGTTAGTAAAAGAATGGTTAATCAAACACGATGTTATGCAGTATGTATCAGAGATAACAGCAGAAAAGCCAAGGGCTTTTTTGTATATTGATGATAAAGGCTATTTGTTTAAGAATTGGAACGACACTATGGAATATTTGGAGAATTTTAATGCTTGATTATCGTATAGAAGTCTTTAAAAGGGCTTCTTTGTGTAGGAACTTTGAAGAATATGTATTTAATGGAATAAAAAACAAGTTGTTTAAATTTCCGATTTATCTATCGGCAGGTCAAGAATATATATCAGCCTCAATAGCAGAAAATATGAAAGAAATGAACATCGAGCCTAATATTTTCATACAACACCGAGGTCACTCAACTTACCTTTCTTTCGACGCTCCCGTGGATGAATTAATAAATGAATTGCTGGGACGAAAAAATGGTTGCACAGGTGGTATGGGAGGTTCTGCCTCTATTCATTCAAAAGTAAAAAATATTTTTGGACATGATGGTTTGATGGGATCGCAAGTGCCTATTTCTGTTGGACATTGTTATAAAACTAAACACCCAACAATTGTTTATATGGGAGACGCATCAGCAGAAGAAGATTATGTTTTGGGCGCACTGGGGTGGGCAAGTACAAAAAATTTACCTATATTGTTTATTGTTGAAGATAACAATCTTTCGATTCTTACAGAAAAAAAAGTTAGAAGAAATTGGGAAATGGCCGATGTTGCCAAAGCATTTAATATGAAAGCATATGACATAAAAGATCACCCTATGCAAATAAGAGATCACTTGAAAGGCGCATTTGATGGGCCGCTTTTATTAAATGTTAACACACATAGAAAATTTTGGCACTCTGGTGCTGGCATTGATGATGAAAATATTTTTGATCGCTATGAAGAAGAAAAGAAAATTTTAGGTCAAGAAGCTGAAAAAATTCATGAGGAAACAAAAAACAAAGTGGAGATGGAATGGAAAAAACAGTTAGACAAACAATAAAGGAACTAACCAGAGATCATCTTTCCAAAGGATCAAAATGCTATGGCCAATGCCTGACTGCTGTTGGATGGGTTGGTGGAACACTTCCTGAGTTGTATGAAGAAGATGGTATGGTTGAACTTTCTATGGCTGATGTTGCTGGTGCTGGAATTGTTGTTGGTGCTGCTTTGGCTGGTCAAAGACCAATATATGTTGTTAGATATCAAGGATTTCAATGGTTTAATTCTCCTATAATAACAAATTATGCTATGAAATCAAAGGAAATATGGAACCGTCCAAGTCCATTGTTGATTAGAAGTGTTGCGATGGAGGGAGGTATTGGTCCTGTCGCTGGTTCCTCGCATCATTCAATTTACCAAAGAATGCCGGGTGTTAAAATCTTATCTCCGATGACACCAAAAGAATATGAATATGCATACGAGCAATTCATGAAAGATGACGATGTTTATTACATTTCTGAACATCGTAAAAGCTACGACAACACAGAGGAATTAGATAATAGTATCTTACCAGAAGCAGATATAACTTTGTTTCCGATCTCTATAACACGATTTGCAGCTATTGAGGCTAAAAATAAATTAGAAAGCATGGGTTTTAAGGTCAACATTGTACACCAACTTTGGATAAAGCCTTTTCATTTTAAAGACGAGTGGAAAAGTGCATTAAATAATTCTAAATTTGGTGGCATTGTTTTGGATGATGATTACGAAGAAGGAACAGCAAGTAGTATAGCTCATCGAATGATGATATCTGCAAATAAAAAAGTCCACACTTTGTGCCTAAAACATAGAACTGCTGGCTTTCATCCTGACGTTGATAATTTGCCACCAAATTGCGATGAGATAATAAAAAAGGTAAAGGAGATTTGTAATGTTTAAATGGCCCCTAATAAACGATAATATAACAGAAAATGACAAAAAAATCATGTCTGATTTTATACTTAACACAAATAGATTCACTAACGGACCAAAAGTAAAAGAGTTTGAGAAAACATGGTCAGATTGGCTTGGTGTCAAATATAGTGTTATGGTTGGATCAGGTGCCGCAGCTAATTATATAACCACTTCAATAGTTAGAGAATTGAAGGGCCAAAAAGGAGAGATAATTGTTCCTCCAATTGGATGGGTATCAGATATTTCATCAGTTATTAATACAGGTTTTCTTCCAGTTTTTGTTGATGTTGATTTAAATACAATGGCTATCTCATATGAAAATATTAAATCTGCAATAAATGAAAATACAAAAGCAATAGTTTTAGTTCATGCGCTGGGTTTTAATGGAATTAATAAAAAGATAATTGAATTGGCAGACGAGCATAATTTACTTTTGATTGAAGACTGCTGTGAGTCTCACGGAGCAACATATAATGGTAAAAAAGTTGGTTCAATTGGGGATATGTCTTGTTTTTCTTTTTATTTTGGACACCACATGACCACTATTGAAGGTGGCATGGTTTGTACAAATGATTATGAAATTTATCAATTAGCAAGAATGTTTAGGTCTCATGGTATGACAAGAGAAGCAGATAAGCAAACTCATGAAAAATATGCAAAAGCAGATGTAAATCCATTATTTACTTTTGCTGTTCCGGGTTATAATATGCGGTCCACAGAAATTAATGCAGTTCTTGGGCTTGAACAAATTAAAAGATTAGATCAAAATATTGAAAAAAGACAAAAAAATTTAAAAATTTGGTTGAAAAATCTGAATAATGTGTTATACTATAATGAGTATATTGTTGAAGGTAGCAGTAATTATGCTTTACCTTTAATACTCAGAAAAAATAATAATAAGATCAAAGAGGTTTGTAAAATTTTAGAAGAAGAAGGAGTTGAGTATCGTTTAGGTACAGCCGGTGGTGGCAACCAAGCAAGGCAACCATATTTAGAGAGATACGGCTATAAAGTCGTTGGCAACTTAAACACCTCAGATTATATTCACGATTTCGGTCTTTATCTGGGCAACCACCCAGAACTCTCCGAAGAACAAATTTTACATCTATGTGCGAGGCTAAATGATGTTTAAAAATCAGAAAATATTGGTCACCGGCGGTGCTGGTATGATTGGTAGAGAATTGGTTAAAATATTGGTAGATCGTGGTGCAAACGTTTTTGTCGCAGATCTAAAACAACCAGAAGATTTAAAAGATAAAGTTACTTTTGTTAAAGTAGATTTAAGAGAATATTCATCTTGTTTGAAAATATGTGAAAACATGGATTATGTTTTTAATTTGGTGGGTATAAAATGTTCTCCTAGGGTTTGTATTGAGGAGCCTGCCAAAATTATGGGCCCAATGATGCAATTTAATACCAATATGTTAGAAGCTGCAATGCAACAACATGTTAAGTGGTATTTATACACCAGCACAGTTGGGGTTTACCAACCAGCAGAAGTATTAAAGGAAGACGACGTTTGGTCAACACAACCGTCTAAAAATGATTGGTTCGGCGGCTGGGCAAAGAGAATGGGTGAGCTTCAATGTTTGGCATACCAAAAACAATATGGACAAGGTAAATGTTCTATTGTTAGACCTGCGAATGTATATGGCTCTTATGATAATTTTGACTTAGATAGTGCTATGGTTATTCCATCATTAATTAGAAAAGCGTTTTCAAACGACAAGCTTCAAGTCTGGGGCGACGGCTCCGCAATAAGAGACTTTATACATGCCAGAGATGTAGCAAAAGGAATGATCTTTGCTGTTGAAAATAAAATAACAGAACCTATGAATTTAGGCTCTGGCGATGAAATCAGCATTAAAAGAATCGCCGAGGCAGTAGCAAAAGAGGCGAATGTACAGATTGAATGGGATACATCAAAACCAACAGGTGATCCTAGAAGAGTTTTTGATATGTCTAGGGCAAAAAAATATGGTTTTGAGCCTCAAATCTCCATAGAAGAAGGTGTAGCAGAAACTATTAAGTGGTATTTGGCAAACAAAGAACTAGCTGATGCTGGAAAAGATGTTTTTAAATTATTGGAGAAAAATGATTAAGGACAATGTGTTAATAACAGGATGCTCATCGGGACTTGGAGTTTTTCTAGCTGAAAAATTTGAGTCTATGGGTCATAAAGTTATAAAACACAACGGTAGAAAGCATTTTGATTTGAATAATATAGAAGATATTAAGAGCCTAGTTGAGCTTTCTGTTGATAACGATGTAAAGCTTTTGATCAACAATGCAGCAATCGGATGCCCTAGTAAGAAATTAGAGGATTACGATATAGAAGAAATCAATTCCATGATTAATGTTAATTTAAGAGCACCAATAATTTTAGTTTTTTTATTGTCAAAATATCTTAATAACATTATTAATATCAATTCTATGGTTGGATTAGAAATAAAGAAAAATAGAACTCTATACTCTGCTACAAAGTGGGGTCTTAGGGGCTTTTCAAATAGTTATGAATTAGAGCAAGAAAATATTCAAACATTGGATATATATCCAACCAATATAAAAACCACACCCGAAAGGAAAAACGCTATGGATGCCAATTGGGTTGTTGATGAAATTTACAAAGCCTATATTAAAGGAGAGACAAGTTTAATCTTAGATGGGAGAAACAAATGAAAACAATGTTAATTTGTGGAGCAAATGGTTTCATAGGTAAAAACCTTGTTGAATATTTTTTTGGTAAATATAAAATAAAAGCAGTTGATTTAACAATACCAGAAAATAAGAAAAAGGGCGTGGAATGGGTCCAATTAGATTTGCGAAAACAAGAGGATGTTAAAAAAGCCGTAAGTGGCGTTGATATTATATTGCATTATGCCGCCACAACAACAGGGGCTGCTGATATAGTTTCAAAACCTTATATTCATGTTACAGACAATGTTGTTATGACATCTTTACTCATAAGAGAGGCACACGAACAAGGAATAGAGCATTTTGTGATGCCTAGTTGTACAATAATGTATAGATCTGGCCCCCAACCTGTTTTGGAAGAGGAATATATTGAATCGGCCATACCCAAGCAGTATTACGGAGCAGGGCAAACAAAAGTATATTTAGAGAAAATGTGCTACTTTTTTTCAACTTTTGAAAAGACAAAATATTCTGTCCTCAGACAAACAAACATATATGGTCCAAATGATAAATTTGATCTTGAAAAGGGCCATGTTTTCGCGGCTTCTGTTATTAAAATTATGAATTCTGATGATAAAATAGTGGTTTGGGGAACAGGTGAAGAAGAGAGGGATTTTTTATATGTAAGCGATTTGATTAAATCTATTGAGAGCATTCTCGATAAACAAACTGCTTTTTATCGTTTAGTAAATATTGGTAGCGGAAAAGCCGTGTCAATATCCTCGTTGGTAAAGAAAATTATGGAAATTTCTGGAAAAAAATTAGAAATAGTTTATGATGAAACAAAACCAACTATTAAAACGAAGCTTTGTGTAAACAACAACAAAGCTAAGATTTTATTTGGTTGGGAGCCCGGAACTTCTATGGAAGAGGGTATAAAGAAAACGTTAGAATGGTATATAAAAAAAAATAACATAGGAGCAAGTTGATAATGTCTTTTTATAAAAATAAAAACGTCTTAATTACTGGTGGTGCAGGCATAACCGGACATGCCGCAATTAAAAGAATGTTAAAAGAGGGAGCCTACGTCAGAGCTACTCAATTTACAAATCGAAAATTGAACATTGAACATAAAAATTTAGAAGTAGTTAAGTGTGATTTGATGAATCATGAAGAATGTATGCGAGTCCTTAAAGACATGGATATTTGTTTAAATTTTGTAGCATATATTCGTGGTGCTAAGGGACAGATGGATCCGAATAATTATTTAAATTTAGTGAGAAGAAATTTATTCCCTTCTATTAATATGTTTGATGCTGCTGTACGATCAAAGATTGATAGGTTTGGGTTTATTGGTAGCTCCACTATGTATCCAAATGTTTCAAAAGCGGTAACAGAAGAAGAAGCCTTTACGGGCAGCCCCCATCCTTTATATGTTGGAGTGGGTGAAATGAAAAGATATTGCGAAAAGGTTATAGAATACTTCAATGGAATTTCAGATACAAAATTTGCAATAGTGAGAACTAGTGCGATCTATGGACCCCATGATGCTTTTAATGAAAATGGTCATGCGATTCCACAATTGATTTTAAAAGCAGACGCTGGTTGTAATCCTTTTGAGGTATGGGGAGACGGAACACAAGTTAGAGACTTTGTATATGTTGATGATGTTGTTGATGGTCTGCTGTGCGTTATGGAAAAAAATCCAAATGCAGATCCGTACAATGTAGCTACTGGAAAAGGAACCACCATAACAGAGCTTGTTAAAACAATTACAAAAATTTATGGCTATGATCCGGTTTTTAATTATGACACTACAAAACCAACAATGATACATAAAAGACTCTTAAATGTCAATAAAATAAAAAATGAACTTGGGTGGGAATCAAAACATGATCTTGAACTTGGACTAAAAAAGACTATTGAATGGTATAAAAATAATAAATGAATCTAATAGCTGATGAACAATTAAAATATTATCATGAAAATGGGTTTGTTGTTATTAAAAACCTGTTGGATGCTGAATATTGTGATATGTTTTATAAGACAATCAGACAACACGCAGATATTCATTTTTCAGCTATAATGAATCCAGATAGATTTGAATTTTTAATAGCACAGAGTTTTGAAAATACTGATAATTTGTTATCACTTAATGACAAGGTTTCTTGTGTTGAGAAGATACTAAAAACATCAAAAATGTGTAGAGATTTGTTAAAAAATAAAAAAATATCTAAGATTTTATCTACTATTCAAGGTAATGAGGTTAAGGGGCTAATGTCTCAGATGCTTTTTAAAGAAGCTAAATCAAAATATTGTTCCCAAGCGTGGCAACCCCATCAAGACAATGCGTATCCTAAAAATAAAAATGGCCAATATCTTACTATTAATCTTTTTTTGAAAGATGCATTTAAAAAAAACGGCTCCCTATATGCTTATAAAGGATCACATAAAAGTGGTTTATTTGAGAACATAGAAGTACCAAGTTATAGAGAAAAGATAGGAACAAACCCCGGAAATATAATCTCTGATGTATATTTGAATAATTTTGAGAAAATAGATTTGGAATTTGATAAAGGAGATATGCTTGTTTTACATGGAAACTGTATACACGGCTCTTATCCAAATTATAGTAATTTTTCTCGGCCTCTATTTTCTTGCTCTTATATAACAAAGGGTGAGGACTTCATCGCCGGGAAAAATGCTCAAAGAAAAATTATTGATTTAAATTAAGGTAAAAAATGAAAAAAGCGTTTATAACAGGAATAACCGGAATGGTCGGCTCACATTTGGCCGATTATTTGTTGGAAAACACTGATTGGCATATTTATGGTTTAGTTCGCTGGAACGATAAGATGGACAATATTGAACATCTTATGGAAAATATTAATCGTAAAGATCGTATTGAGTTAGTTTATGGAGATATCAACGATTTGAGTTCTTTGTTGGTGGTTTTTGATAAAACAAAACCAGATTATGTTTTTCATTTGGCCGCACAAAGTTATCCAAAAACGAGCTTTGACTCTCCCTTGGAGACGTTAGAGACAAACATATTAGGTACTGCGAAGGTGCTTGATGCTATAAAGCATTTAAAACTAGACCCAATAGTACATGTCTGCGCTTCATCAGAAGTGTTTGGAAGAGTGCCAAAAGAATTTTTACCAATTCATGAAGATGTGACATTTCACCCAGCATCTCCTTATGCTATTTCAAAAGTCGGAACAGACTTGGTTGGAAGGTTCTATGCAGAGGCTTATGGAATGACAGTTATGACGACAAGGATGTTTACACACACGGGCCCTCGCCGAGGCGATGTTTTTGCAGAATCAACTTTTGCAAAGCAAATAGCAATGATTGAAGCCGGTTTAATCCCACCAGTAATAAAAGTCGGAAATCTAGATTCTTTAAGAACATGGTCGGATGTTAGAGATGCAGTGCGAGCATATTATTTGTTAGTGACAAAGGATCCGATTGCAGGTGAATATTATAATATTGGGGGTTCTTATTCATGTTCGGTTAGAGATATGTTAGACTATTTAATTTCTTTATCAACATGTGAAGAAATAAAAATTGAAGTAGATCCTGATAGATTGAGACCTATTGATGCCGATTTGCAAGTCCCTGATACAACAAAATTTAAAAAACACACCAATTGGAAACCAGAAATTACTTTTGAAGAAACAATGAATGATTTGTTAAATTATTGGAGAGATTTAATTTCCAAAAACAAGAGTTTTTTAATGAGGTAAAAATGATTTTAGTGATTGGCGAAAGTTGTTTAGATGTATTCCATTATGGAGAGTGTGATAGGCTTTGCCCTGATGCACCAGTCCCTGTTTTTAAATCAATTGAGACTAAACAAAACGGTGGTATGGCAATGAATGTTTACACAAACGTAAAAGCTATTCATAACGAAGTTCATATTCTTACTAATGAAAATTGGAAAGATATCAAAAAAACAAGATTTGTAGAATTAAAATCAAATCATATGTTTATGAGGTTGGACGAAAATGATAATATGTATGGAAAGTATTTATTTGATAAAGAATATCTATCTCAATTTGATGCAATTATAGTGTCCGATTATAACAAGGGGTTTTTATCAACAGTAGATTTGGAAAATATTTCAAATTCTCATTCATTGACATTTTTAGATACAAAGAAAATACTAGGTGATTGGTGTAAGAATTTTACTTTTATAAAAATTAACGGCGTTGAATATAATAAAACAAAACATACAATTGACGATCGCTTATTGAATAAAATGATTATAACACAAGGTCAAAAAGGATGTATTTATAGAAATAAAAAATATAATGTTCCTTTGGTAGAAGTGAAAGATGTATCCGGTGCTGGTGATACTTTTATATCTGGTCTTTGTTGTGAATATTTAAGATCTAATAATATAGAAAAATCGATACAGTTTGCAAATGAATGTGCAACGAGAGTTGTGCAAAAAAGAGGGGTTTCAACATTATGAAAAAAATTAAATTATATATTTATCCAAATGCTAATCCGCATGACCATGATAGTTCGGAACATTGTAAAAATACAGTGCCATTTAGTAAGGTGGGTATTGAAAAACATTGCGTTTTAGTTTCTCCGCAAGAAGCGGATTATTTTTATATGGGGCAATTCAATAATGATAGGGGAGATTTATCTAAATTTAAACCAGAACATTTTCCTTATTTTAAAGGAAACGAAAGCCGTCATATATGTGATATAGAAGGGGAAGGTGGCTTTGAAGCTTCAAATCGCTCTCATATTCCTGATTGGTTACATAATTCCATTATTACTACAATGGGGCCGTTAAAAAAATATTCAAATATACAATACCTGTTTACGAGGCCGACCTTTTCTCATTTGTTTATGGATATTATTAGAAACCAAAAAGAAGATTTTAAGTTCCCAGATAAAAAAAGCTTTGGAATAAGATTGTTCATGAACCATAAAGTTAGAGCAGCAACCGTAATGGCACTACATAAATCAGACTTTGAGAAAGAGATTCATGTTAATAGGAAATGGGAGGGGCTATCTAAGATAGGTTCCTCGACACAAAAAGATTTTATCGAAACAATGTTAAATAATTCCATTTCTTTATGTCCTCGCGGATCTGGTATTGATAGTGTTAGATTTTTTGAAACCTGTTATTATAATAGATTACCAGTTATAATCACTGATCATGATTATTATCTTTTCGGTGAAGACACTTATGATATGAGTTTTTGTTATAGAATACATAAAATTGATACAAATCCAAAATATATTTTAGACGAATTACAGAAAATCTATAACACTCCGATAGAAGATATGAAAGAAAAGGCCAACGCCGCAAAACAATATTTTGAAACAATCGTTAGAGAATATTTTGAGGATCCGACTCTTTACTTTCTAAAATGGTTGGAGTTAAAAAAATGAAACAAAAAAGTAAAATTTTCAATCCACAGGCAAAAATATTAGCCAATGTTGATAGAGTTTTAGAACACTTAAACACAGGATATACAAGCCCAGTTTTAATAGAAGTGGATCCATCAAACGCTTGTAATCATGCTTGTAGTTTTTGTTTATCATCTTATATTCATTTTGAAAAATATAAAGGAACTGAAACTTTTTCTAGAGCAATGATGCCAAGAGACATGTTGATGGGACTTTGTAAGGATTTTGTTGATATGGGGGTCCGTGCTGTTAATTGGACCGGCGGAGGAGAGCCGACATTAAATAGGCACCTAAAAGAAGCCATAGAATACTGCGGCAGCAATGATATCAAAATGGGTATGTTTACAAATGGAACACTTTTCGATAGGTGGGACATGTTTGAATCTCTTGTTCATAATATGACTTGGGTGAGAATATCCGTTGATGCCGGAACAAAAGAAACATACAATGGAATCAGAAAAGCAAGAGGTCGTCAAGACTGGGATAAAATGGTTTCTAATTTACAAAAATTAATAGAAACCAACGAGAAACATGGAAATAAAATTGATATTGGTGTTGGCTATGTAATATCACCTGATACCTATCATGAAATTGTTGATTTTGCTAACTTTTTTAAAGACTATAATCTAACCTATTGTCAATACAAACCAGAAATCATTATTAGAGAGGATGGTGGTCAGCAGAGAGATTTAGAGTTTTGGACTGAAAAAGTAAACCCCCTCTTAGAAGAAGCCAAAGAGATCTTGGGTGACAAGTTTCAAGTTAATGGATATAAGTTTGAAGACTTAGCTATGGATAGAGAGAAGTTCGGCAGAAATTATAAAAAATGTCTGGGCTCGCAAGTTTCACCCTGTATAGGTGCCGATGGTCATGTATATGTTTGTACAAATCATAGAGGCTGGAAACAATATAGTTATGGATGCCTTTATGATGGAAAAACATTTAAAGAAATATGGCAAGACATGACAAAAAGACAAGAGGTCATGAATCTAATAGAAAATGTTGAATGTTTCAAAAATTGCACAAAACTTTGTAAGCCACATGAAAGCAATAAAGCCATATGGAAAATTAGAGAAAATTTGAGCAAAAAAAAGCAAGCCCGTTTACTTGAAGAACAAAAACAGATTAGAAAGGGCTTAAAACACCCTGATTTTATTTGAGGTTATTATGGAAGAAAAAGATAGAAAGATATTAGTTGTATATAATATTTGTGGTATCAAGAGAGAAGTACCAGAGTGGTATATTGAATGTATAGAAAATATTTTAAAGCAAGATTTCGATGGTTTTCACGTTGTCGTATCTTCTTGTATGAATAGTAAAAATTGTTTTAAAAAGTTATATGAAAAGTTTGGAAGCAAGATTTCATATTGTTGGTATCCAGAAAAAAATGTTATACAGGTTACTTTTAACAAAACAGTCAGAGAAGTCGTAAACAAATACGGCGAATTTGAGGGATATTTTTATATAGATTCGGGAGTTAACTTTGATAATCAGGTCAATGTATTATCAGAGGCTTATAAAAGACTTGCAACACAAAAATATCCAATTGTTACTATACAAACAGATACAGACACAGCATTTAATGATTTAATGGGTGGTTATATTGGTGATGTCGTTGTTCAAGATTCTCCTGAGTCTTTCAGTGAATGGTCGAAGAACAGAGGTGGTTATGTATATGAAACTAAATTTGGAGATATTCAAATAACGGGACAAGATTTTATTGTACCGAGTGGTGGAACATGTAATTTACATGCTAGTTTATTTTCCAATGAGTATTGGAAGACCTTCGACAGAAGGATATCACCAGATGTGTTTGTGGCTTTCTGTGCTGAATCAACATACATTTATAGTTGTAAGGCTTTGAAGAAAGACTGGGTAATAGTAGCAGATTTGCAAGTTAGACATGTAAAGGCAATTGAGGCCCCATGTAGCGGCTTTAATACAGTTTCGAATAGCACTGGAAATTATTGGGACAATTTGTTTTGTGGACGTAGTGCGTTAGAGTGGATGAATGACCCCGAAGCTAAAAAAGCCGGTCTTGGGTATCATAACCACCCAAACGCCCCATTGGAATCTAGAATGCAATATGATTTAGATGCTTACAATGAAGATGGAACGGCAAAGTATCCTGATTTATTAATGAACATTTTAATGAAATATTTTTTCTTAACAAAGGAAGAATTCAATTATGATAAAATTAAATTTAAGATAGTTTGATGAAAGTTAAATTGAAAAATGGCAAAGGACAGATTGGTTCTCTATTGAATAAAAAAATAAATGATTTAGATTTTAATCAAGAAATTATCATTTATCACACTTGGAATATAGATGATAAATCTTTTGATAAACAACAACAGCAATATATTAAATTTAAAAACTTTGTTTTGGAAAATAAGAACAAAAAGATTATTTTCATTTCTACAAATTCTGAAAAAGAAAGCGAATATGTAAGGTTCAAACAATTATCTGAATCATTTTTGATTCAAAATTGTGAGAAATGTCTTATTTTGAAATTTCCCACATTGATTGGAAAAGGTATATTTATGGATTTTAAAAATAACACAAAACAACCGTATGGTATTATGAATATAATGACACTTGAAAGTGCGTGTGATTTAGTAATAGAAAATTTAAAATATGATGGTGTTTTAAAGACAAAAACATTTGAAGGGCATAAAATACATGCCGATTTAGTTTATGATATGGTGAGAATGTGAAAAATATTTGGGTTAATGGGTGTTTTGATATTTTACATAGAGGCCACTTGGAACTTTTTAAATTTGCTAAAAGCCAAGGTTCATTTTTGGTCGTCGGCATAGATTCAGATAGAAGAGTTAAAATCAACAAAGGAGATGACCGACCAGTTAATAATCAAGAAGATAGAAAGTTTTTTCTAGAATGTATTAAATATATTGACAAGGTAGTCGTATTTGATAGTGATTATGAATTACAAACATGTATTAGTTTGCACAATATAGATTATCTAATTGTAGGATCAGATTATAAAAATAAAAAAGTGATAGGATCACAGTATGCGAAAGAAGTGATATTTTTTGATAGAATAGGGAACTATTCAACAACAAATATTTTGGAGAAAAAATGACTTATGTATTTGATATAGACGGAACCATCTGCACCCTCACAGATGGTGATTATGAAAAAGCTGAACCAATTAAAGAAAGAATAGAAAAAATAAATAAACTATATGATGAAGGTAACACTATTTTGTTTTTGACAGCAAGAGGGATGGGGAGGTCAAAAAATTCTTCTTTAATCGCTGAAAAACTTTTTAAACACTTGACGATGTTTCAATTAGAAGAGTGGGGTGTTAAATATCATAAATTATTTATGGGAAAGCCCTCTGGTGATATATACATTGACGATAAAGGAGAAAAGGATGAAAACTTCTTCAACACAAGAGATTAATTTTGTCCCAAAAGGTTGGGGCTTTGAAAAATGGTTCCATAATTCAGAAAAATATTGTGGTAAATTACTTTATTTTGTAAAAGGAAAAAAATGTTCTTGGCATTATCACAAAATAAAGGATGAAGTGTTTTATGTTCAATCTGGAAAAATATTAGTTAGATATTCTGATGAAGATGAGATAGAAAAAGCAAATAGTGTTGTTTTAGAAAAGGGTGATAATTTTCATGTTTATACTGGCCTCCGTCATCAAATGGAGGCTCTTGAAGATACAGAATTATTTGAATTTTCAACACAACACTTTGATAGTGATAGTTACAGAATTAAAAAAGGAGATTAAAATGAAATTAAGTGACCAAGCAGTAGGAGCAGTAATGATGGCCCTACAAAAATCTTTGATGGAACAAACAGACATTGTACCTGTTCTTCAAGGGTTTAAATTAGAAGTGGATGATACGAATCAAGTCGTTGTTGTAAATCCACCAACAGTAAAGGCAAAAGGTCCCGGCACCACAATATCGGAAACAGACAAATAATGCCAAAGTATGTTTATCATTGTAATGAATGTAATGGTGATTTTGAAATCGTTCATGGTATGACAGAGAGACAAGAGGTTTGTATTTTATGTCCAGCCTCTAATCTCCGTCGTATTCCACAAATAACAAACATAAAAACATCAGATTATAGTACTAATGAAAAAGACGGGCAAGTTGGTAACAAAGTAAAAGAAGCTATAACTGAAAATGCTGAAATTTTAAAACAACAAAAGAAGGAAGCAACTTCTTGGGAGTATGAACCAAAATGACAATATTAGAAATTGCACTCATAATAGTGCTTTTAGTGTCCATAACAGCCAATTATTTGGCTTTTTGGTACATGAGGCGGGTATTACCGGGGCTCATTTATACCTCCCAAAATTTGCAAGATTTGACCACATTGGTGGCAAATTATCGAGAACATTTAAGAAATATATATGGAATGGAAATGTATTATGGAGACGAAACCATGAAACATTTAATATCCCATACAACAAATTTATTAGAAATATTAGAAGATTATGAAGATGTATACTCAATAACAACACCATTTGAGGAGATATATGAAGAAGATCAAGATTTAAAAGGAGAACAGCCTGATGGCGAGACGCAAAAAAACGAAGAGAATGTATTTTACGCAGGTACACGAAGAAGCAATAATTAAATATTGTAATACAACCGATAATGCAATAAGGACTAAATTATATGTAGATTGGATACAACCAGCTTTTGATGAGATGGTCGATAAGATTGTCTATACATATAAATTTACAACTCTTCCCAATATAGATGAATTAAGAGATGAATGCAAGATATGGTTAACCACCATCCTTTCAAAATATGATCCAAATCGTGGATCAAAAGCTTTCTCCTATTTTTCTGTTATTACAAAGAATTGGTTCATCCATAAGGTAAAACAAACAACCAAGCGAGCAAAACGAGAGGTTGATTATGAAGATGCTTTAAAGCAGGTTGATGAAGAAAAGATTATCACTCACAATCCATTCCCAGCCGAGCAAGAGTTTAGAGATTTTTGGAGATCTTTGTGGGAAGAAATAGAATGTTGGGATTCCAACGATATGAAAGAGAGTGAAAGGAAGGTTTATAACGCTGTTAGAACTATTCTTAATTCCGTTGATGATATAGAAATTTTTAATAAAAAAGCTGTGTATCTATATTTAAGAGAGCTTACTGGTCTCAATACAAAACAGATTGTTTCACAATTGAATAAGTTGCGAAAACGATATTTTCTTTTCAAGAAAGACTGGGACGATGGTAAAATTTAGAGGAAACTAATTAGTTTTACTATGGCGAAAAAAGTAGACACATATTTAGATGAAGCAATAAATAACATTAGGAAAGATCGCGAAGTTACAAAAGAACTTCTTGACGATGCTATAAAGTGGCTTGCGAAAGATGAATCTAGACACAGAGAGATTGGTATAACTTTATCAAAATATGTTGAGACCCTACAAAGGTCAAATGAACAGTTGGTGAAGGTTGTTAATTTAATGGCGAAAAAAGAAGGCACTGATAGACTTACTGCTGCCGATATGGATGGTATCTATGAAATGATCTCCAAAGAAGAGGAAAAACAAAATGGCTAGAAAAAGTATTGGAACGCCAAATATAACTCAAAATCAACAAGCATCTTCTTTTGATTATGTTCATGACAGCCTTTCAAGAGAAAACATTTCAAAGGTTATTGAAAATGAGTTTTTCAATGCAATTAAACATGTCGATGGTGGATTTTTAGCTGTTGTATTGAGAATTAAAGAAGCTGCCAAAATAAACGATGACGGGTCTGGGTTAACCCAAGGTATTAGATACAGTGCTGAATATGTATATAAAGAAACTGATGATGGTACTCCTCCCGATGATCTTGTAGCAAATTATTATCAAGTGTATATTAGACCCCTTTGGAATAATACATTGCCGAATCCCAAGGGGTTTAGTAAAGAGGAACAAGTAAGAATAGCCAGAGGCCACCCGGTGGCCGTTAATAGGGATTTTGTTTTTAATGAAAGTGGTGGTGTAAAATTAAAGGCTGGCGATGTTGTAAGAGCAATACCCGGCAACGGTCCCAATGTTTTGGACAATATGACTTTTGAATCTGTTCCAATAGATTACAGACCAGATTTGATTGGTTTAGATTTCGTTGGTGTTACTCTTTCCGATAGCTTTAAATTGAAAAAAGGCAGCGGCAAAATACCAAAAAAATCAGGCGAAACAGATCAACAAGCTGCCGCAAGATATCTAAAAGTAGATAAAGTGCCCAAAGGCGTCACCCCCGCAACAGGTGTTTATAATGGAGATGAAAAAATCTCAGGTCTTACCAAGGGAACCAAAGTTATGAATGGGTTTCCCACACATGGGGCAACCATTTTGGCCCTCCCAGACACAGACTACTGGCAAGCATCTGATAGTTTGGGTTATTTAATTAAAGATTATTTAAATCCTTTATGGAAGCCGGGTATGAAAGGTGCAAACTTTAATGGCCTAGCTAAGGCATGGGTCAATAAGTTTGGACAGAAATTACAAT
>CEQV01044058.1_pt1 | contig 18973 bp, 28 predicted proteins | sample 530971 | NCBI WGS metagenome assembly CEQV01 (sample SAMEA2621173, study PRJEB7988) | marine metagenome | biome: marine biome (ENVO:00000447); feature: deep chlorophyll maximum layer (ENVO:xxxxxxxx); material: "saline water (ENVO:00002010), including plankton (ENVO:xxxxxxxx)" | depth 100 m
GTATCCTGTTGATGGAAATGTAAATGCACCACTAGAAACAGTCATACTTGACCCTAAAACTCCAAACGCTGTAGGAGCATCTACCTCCTCCAAGTTTGAAGATATAGGAGCAGCATCTCCGGTGAAGTCTGCTGTCAATCTCCATTGTGACGCTGCTGTCAAACCACCTGAGGCCGCTGCAGCCCATTTTACACCTGCCGACTCAGAACTATCTGCCGTTAGAACTGTGTCATTAGCGCCGACTGCGATTCTCGCTATAGTGTTGTCCGCTGTAGCCGCCACGACGTCTCCTTTGGTTGTCACGACTCCTGGTGCCGTAAGATCTATGTTATTACCTGCTCCAAGATAGTTATTCCAAATAGTCGCACTAATGAGCTGCCCAGTCGAATAGTCTACCCCATCTACCCATGCCATAAATTACCTCCTATTTGCTCTAAAAACGCTCTTTTTAGCGTTTTTTTTACTATTTATGATACATAACACACATATTATATAAAAGTTTGTTATAACCATTGTTTTTTGTTTATTCTTTTTCCCAAAATTTATTAATATTAGCTTCTTGTACTTCTAGTACTGATTCCCCATTCCAGTTGCGTAATCCTGGATGCGGACGCGCTATTAATAGTTCCTCAATAATTAATCTGTCTTTTTCTGGCGGAAACGTAACTAACCGTACCGCGTTATCCCATTCATGATTTACACACTCATCACAAATCATATAGGGGTCCATGTATGAAACTACCAGACTACCACCACACGGAAATTCTGTTCCTTCTAATAGATCACAACTAACAACCCAGTCGCCGCGACTGATTCTAGCATATAGTGGTCTAGCATCATGTGCAATGTTTTCCCAATTGACCTCAAAGCCGTGTCGCATTCTAATTACACCAGACACAAAACTTCTGTATCCCCCTGCGTTTTTTATAGCGACCTGTTGTTCTGCTCCTTGTATACGCATATATCCTCCTATAGTGGGCCCAATGTTGTTGTTTCACCAAGAGTGTTTGTACCTAAAACCCAGTAATCTGTAGCTGATGATGGTTCAAGATCCCATACGACTGAATAGTCTTGGTTTTCAAAAGCATGTGTTTCTGCAATTATAAAGTACGGTACGGCATCTAGTCCAGTCTGAGTATCAGTTACTGTTACACGATCAAATATTGATCTAGTTAAAGCTTGAGTCAATAAAGCCGCAGTACTAGTAGGTTTAAAACTAATGTTCTTGACGCGCCCTCTTGGATCTTTACGTTCTCTCAATATATGTCCTGCAATTGTATCAGCAGTATCAACACTATCCATATTATAAGCCCAAGTTAGTTGTCTTCTTCCATAATCACGAATACTATCATCATCTTGTGCTGATTGTTCTACCACAGCAAATTGATCTAGTTTAGTTCCTCTTAGTTGACCAAAAGTTATATAGCCATTGGTTGATCCCGACAAACTATAACGTACTGTCACTCTAGTAGCAAATGACTTGTCCGATACTATTGCTCCAGTACATGAACTAGTTAAATTTGTGCCTGTTCCGTCTGCAGATGCGTTACATAAAAAGTCAGTAGTAGCCGCTGGAGTAATAGGGCTTTTGACAGCAATTCTGTCTCCAGAGCTTTGGCCTTCAATTACATACGTTATATCTACAGTGCCACCTGCTGATATTGCTACTGGATTTTGTAAACCGGCAACGACCTGCGTGGCTGTTTCTCTTCTGGTTGCAGCTCTTACATTTACCAAGTTTGCAATATCCGTACTTGAACCATACTGATAATCCATGTCAGAAAATGTTGTTATAGCATAATCTACAGTTTTGTCAGTTATTAGTTTATGGCGATTTATAGCGTTTAATATGCCATCTCTAGCTGACCACAAACGCCCATATTCACGCCCGACCGTTTGTTGCATAGCTCCGTAAACTGTTGTATTATCACCCCAATCGCCTGCAAACAAGAATGTTGATATACCTGTTTCAAAATTAGCAAATGTCGAAGTCGATCCTAACTCTGTTGTGCTCCCAAGCTCGGACTGGCCAACGACACCCAGAAACCAAGCAGACGTTCCTGGCGGGTAAATTCGACTGTTTTCAAGTATAGTATCCAAAACAGCATCGTATGTTACATCTTCCTGTACTGGGATAGACACTTCACTTAATGCAGCTCTAGCATTGAAGCCTTGCGCTGTTATTACACATTTATCAGGAGATACACCTGGAGTTGGTTTTATAGCATCAACCCAACCTATAAACATTGTGCGGACCGTACTATCTGCCGGATCTGTACTAGTAAGCTTAATTAAAATACCTGGCTTAAGTTTGCCATAGTAGGTACCAGAACTGTATTCCGGTGAAAACCTGCGATCTGCGTTATTAAGTGTTACCGATAAAATACTTTCGCGAGCCATCGGCTCATAAGGCGCTCCAAAGCCTAAACTCCACGCGCCGTTTTCTAAGTACGTAGATACTTCCGTGTAAGTACCCGTAGTTACAATATCCCTTAAGTAAAGCTTCCATGTGGGTTGTGCCATTTACATTACCCTCGCAAAATCTCTACCGCGTTGTCTTGCGGCCGCTTGTACTTTTTCGTATAATTGACTTTCTGTACTCACACCTTGTACATATACGTTTTGAATGGTGATATTACCACCACCTTTATTAGTAGAATGTGCTGGTGTTACAGAAACACGTTCACCACTAGATACTCCCATCATAAAACTATCATTAGGAAAGCCTGGTGGTATAACTCCATCAAATCCATGTACTGCGTTTCTTATACCGCTAAACCCTGCAGCTAAAAGTCCCTCTTGAATTGTACTTTCATCGTATCTACCATAAGGCGTTTGCATGTTACGTAAAAATTCTCCACCCCAGGCAGCTAATTCATCACCCTGCGCTGCTCCTTGATGTCTAGACTTGATATCGAGAGCAACATCTCTCACATGTTCCCAACCCTTTCTGCCGGCTGCTCCACTAAAAGCTTCTCCATGTACTTCCTCATGTTCAGATACGCTTTTGGGTGCACGTAAATTACCACCAGCATCAATTACACCAACACCTTTAGCTATTGATGCGTTTTGCGCTGCTAGTGCGCTTTTTGCGCTTTGTTCTACTTTCTTATAACCTGTTGCAGTAGCGTTCAAACTACTTTGCACCCGCATATTAGATTCTACTATCAAACTATTAGCATAATCATTAGATAGTACAGTATTGGTATAGCTACGTCCGCTGTTTCTAACGTCGTTATACATTGAGTCCAAACTACCCAAACTATCACTCAGAAAATCGGTTACGTTTATTAAACCATACTTCTTATTCATTTGCTCACGTAGTAAACCCATATAATCTTCTGATCCATCCATCGCTAAACCTAAAGCCGCATTAGCTTCTAGTACCGATATGGTATATGGCTTCATTGCTTTGTCTGTAGTAATTTTTACTGTTTTACCTAGCTCCTCAGTTGCGTCAGTAGCGTCTTCTGTGGTTGTAGTTACATAATTGACGACTTGGCCGGTTGCTTGATACATCCTCTGCGAGTCTTCAAGTTGTTGCAGTTCTACTTGTCTTTCTACTGTTCCTGCATGTATAGCTAATATATTTCCATCACGAAATTTCGTATCGGCATCTACAGCCTCGCTAACAGCCTGAACTTGTTTATCTAATTCCTCTAATTGCTCTTTTGCTATTTCAGTATTACGTGAAAACGTTACTGTATTTAAGTTAGCAGTTGCTAATGCTTCCTGAAAAACTTCCATTCGTTGAGTGCGTTCTAAACTGTCCACAAATTCTTCTGTTGCTTGTGCTGCCTCTATTGCTGTATCAACATATGGCTCCATTCCTTCAAACAACATAACTTTTAATCTGTCTGTAGTGTTGGCTACAGTAGTATTTAATATATTAAATTTATCTGTAGCACTTACTGTATTACCGCCTGCTTGTTCTATAAGGACTGCTCCAGCTCGTAAAGTTTCATTAAGTAATGCTTGTTTTTGTTCATCAGCTGTTAATTGCTCTACCGTTTTACCTAATGCCTCTGCGTACTTTTCATTGGCTTCGCCGATCCTAATCGTAAGACCTAAGTTATCTAAAATCATTGGAGAAGCACGTTTGACACCAGTGGCTAAACTATCATAAAGAAAAGTAGTGTCTCCTAAGGATGGATTTAGTTTTTGAGCTGCTTTAGCTATTTCTAACAGTTGTGGTGTTGATTGCGCTAATTGATTAGCTAGTTCGCCTTGTGCACCTGCCAACAATGTAGCCGTTGAGCTCATCAACTGCATATCTGATACAGTGCCCTGCGCTGCAGTGCGTAGTAAGTCTAAATGATCAGAAGACGCACCCACTTTTGTCATCAACATATCAAATGACTGTGATGTTTGGGATATAGCCGCTCCGGCTTGAGCTAAATCAAACGCTTTTTTGGCCGCAATACCAAAGCCTGCTAATGCTGCCGTAGCTTTACCAACCGGACCCGTTAGGGCGGCCATTAGACCACCGGATTTTTTCGAAGAGCTACCTAACTGATTTAAGTCTTGTGTAATTGACTTAATCTTTTTGCCAGCTTGATCCGTCGCCGTAATATTAATTTTTAAATCTGATTGCGCTGCCATTATTATTCCCTTCTTAATTTTTCAATGCGTGAATATATTCTCCACGCTGCAGGGTTGTTGTTACTCCAATCCGTCAGAGACATACTACCCCTATTCTTTTCTGATAGAACTGCATTATATGCATTCAAACAAAAAGACATCTTTTGTAATAGTCCAACAGGTTGATCTAGTATACCCCCTGCTTCTGGTAAAGCATTCCATTGGTTGCACGATATAGCCAGTTCTAGTATAGCTGGCATTGCACCTCCATCTGCTGCGGAGGCACATGCCAGCATTAAGCTTCCGGGTCGTTTATGGTTGACTGCTCTAATAAGTGTGCTGCTATTTCCTCAGCTAACCATCTTGCTTGTGCAGGTGTCAAGTCCATTGGATCAAGTGACTCATCCATAAACCAACCTGCACTTTTGGCCGCTTGTAGAACGCCGTTCCATTGTGCCGGCCCCGTCGCTTCTTTGTAATCATCTAGCGCTTCCCAATATTTCACTGCGTGCTTTTGTTTTAGTGTTACTATATCTACATCCACATCTAGTTTAGTATTAGAAAACGTTGGCATAATTACACTCCTTGTCTATATATATTGCTTTGTACTTTATTATACTACAGACTACTGTGTGCCTACCGTCAAATCTCCTGTTCCTTGAAATCCTACAGTTACGGCTACTACGCCGTCATAAGGAACGCCAAACTCTATACTTGATACTATAACGTTACCGCTAATCTGTACAGATCCACTACCAGTACCTTCTGGACGTATTTTTATTTCTCCAGTTGTGCCCGGCACGACTTCTGAATCAAATAACTCAGTCGTATCGTCGTGTAAAACTTCAACACTGCCACTAAAGTCCTTGACAGTTGAAGTGTAGGTTTTGACAGCTAAAGCTGCTGCTGTTGTTTCTACCAAGTCAATAGCGTGGTTAATGCTTGCGCTTCTGACGTGACTGAATGCCTGACTATCAATCAATACTGCTAAATTCTTTCCTGTATATACAGCCATCTTTTATTCTCCTTCTGGTTTAGGTGCGGCTTTATTATAAGACCGCTTTTTTCTGATTATGCCTTTTTCAATATAGATCTTAATCACTTCGTCATCTATATCGCTGGGTAAAGGCTCTCCCACCTTGATTACTTCCCCATCTTCTCGGATGAGGTTGCGTTTTAGTATATAGTCACTCATATGTTCCTCCTAACTACTTAGTTCTCGTACTGTTATTATCGTTACTACCGCATAATAAAATTCGTCTGTTCCTCCCGGGAACTCTATTATTGTACGTGTTGCCGTTGCACCTGTTATATCGCAGTTAGTATAGATGCCTCTACTATCTTGCAGTTTACTCAAAATAGCGTCTGAGTACCTTTGTTGATCTGGTAGCTCATCCATCTTACGGCTTAAACCTACACTTTCTATTAATGTAAGTTCTGTAACTATATGAGTGAACTCCGCATTTGTAGTTACCGCATCAAAAACCATTTCATCTGTATTGCCACCTTCAGACGTTACACCTATTAAGCGTACTGGCAAATCGGCCGCACCCATGCTAACAGGTATTTGATTAATATCCTTAGCTGTGGGAGTAACCGTAGCGCCAGCTTCATTGGTGTACGAAACTGATAGGTTTGTTATCGCGTCGGTTATTGCGCGAAGATTCGAACTCATTAGTAGGCCCTCATAATATATGGAGATAATATTCTTGTTACATCTCTAGGCAAAGCAGATGGAAGAATAGTTACACCATCAACTATCAAAGGACGATCGCCATCGCTATTCGTTTCTCGCTGTCTATACAAAAAAGCTGTCAATCTAATGCAAGCCTGTTGTATGTCTGCGGGTACAGAACCACTAACTGAATAGCCCCATTTTGCTACAATACTTATTGCGTTTGCGTCATTACCTGAAGAGTTTCCTTGCCACCAGGCACTAGAGCTGGGTAACAACTCTAAACCATAAGCAGGAAATCTATTACGTGGTAAATACACAAAATCAGTGTCGGCCGTTAAAGTGCTCCCATCACCATTAGTTACTGTAGTGGGTGCTGCTGCAATTTCAAGCTGATCACTGAAATATAACATACGCCCATCGACATCAAGCTTAGCATCAAACTTTTTAGTTGTATCACCTGAAACGTCAAATACTCTACCGGTATAGCTTTCAATAATGCTTTGCGCATTAGCGATCAAATCACCAATTAAAGTATCGTCACCGCTCGAGCTAATACCTAAATAAGTCTTAACTTTAGCTGTTGTTGTCAGAGCCACTATCTTTCACCTTTTTCTTTTTCTTTTTTGCTACCTCTATAGCATGGCCAGCTTTAATAACATCATCAGCAAATTCTTTGCTTACTTCTTTGATGTCATCAATAGACATACTTACGACTTTGCCATTACGTCCGGGATCCGCTCCAGCAAAATGTCTTAAGGCTTTTATTGTCATCATTTTACTTTTTCCAATTGCCATTTTCCCCTCCATCTGTGGGTGGAGTTTCCCCCACCCACTTAGATAGTGCTTGTTTGCCACAAAAACAATGCTTCTAGCGATTTTGTGGTTTATTTAGTACTAGTTATTAGCCAGCGTTAGTTGCGTACTGGAAGGCCTCTGCTTGTAACACTGCTCCACCAAAGCGGATGTGTACAAAGAATCCAACTTGTCCGTTACCCTGGTACAAGTATGGGTTACGAGATACTACCATTTCATTACGCTCTACTAAGCCGTAGAATTCCCAGTTACCAACTAAGACAACGTCACGACCTGCGGCCATGCTCAAGATGTGGCCAGTTGTGTAAACTGGTTTACCATAGAGTTCGCCGTTGGCGCTGTCGCCCATTGGAGTTGGCTGATAGAAGAAAGGACCGGAACCGCTCAATCCACGAACGACACCCAAAGTGGCCTGGTTCATTGACCAAGCAACGTTGCCCATTTCGTATCCTGCTGGAAGCTTGTAGTACAACTCTGGAATTTCAGCTGCTGCAATTGTGGTACCGGAATCGAGGGTCAAGCCAGCTGTACCGCCAGGAATGGCGCCTTGTGGTTGTCCTGATCCAGTTCCTGTGATGCACATATCGTTGTAGATATCTGCGGCTGAACGTCCCCACATTCCACCGAGGAATTCCTCGAGGTTGGATTTTTCGTCAGCAAGTAATTCTTCAGAAACTTTGGTCAAGTTAGTGAATTTGTAGACTGAGATGGAATTGCTGGTGAAAGTAGGCTCAGACTCATTGTAAGCGCCTTCTTCAGCTGTTAGTGCAAATCCGCCAGTTGCGTTTTCACTTGGTACTTGTACCGAATCAACTGAGGTTTCAATTCTCATTGCGCCTGCGGCGTGAGGAATTGAAAGATCGTCACGTTTGGCAATGATGGATTCATGCAAACCTTCCGGGACGAGTACGCCTCCTTCTGCGGCTGTTGATTCTTGTAGCGCAGCTTTGGTGTAGTAGTTGTCGCTACCAGTTTTTACCCAGTGCATAAAAGCGTCGCCACCATCGTGATCTCCGCCCATCTTGGTAATTTTCTTGGTTGCTGGGGCTTCGGTTAGGATGCCGCCACGTTCTTCAACTTCAGCTTCCCAAGCATTTTTTACTGCATCTTGTGCTGCTGTATTCAATTCAGCTTTCAAAGCGTCCATGTCAATTGCTGGAGCTTCAGCTGGTACTTCTACAGCCTCTTCGACTGCATCTTTGTTTACTTCGTCACTCATTATATTCTCCTTTTTAATTTCTTCTGTAATCGCGTCATCTTCCACAGCTTCCGATTGGTCTGCAATTGAGCTCTCTGGTAGTTCACCCTTTAGCTCGTCAGCCTCTGCCAATTCTTCGTCCGCTTTAGCTTCTGCGTCCATTACTATGCCTAAGGCTTTAAGATATTCCACACCCAACGTTCTGGGTTCTGCTGGAGTTGGAGTTAGTGATAACTCATACAAAGGCCAGCGCTTGATATTACCTTTTAGCCGTTCTACTAAATGAGCAACTGAGCCTGTGCTATATCCCAGTTTACCCTTTTTGATCAACTCCAATATTTGTTCTGCATATTTGGCTGATCGTTGTATCTGTGCTTCCATCCATAAACCTGCGTCAGTCTGTTTGATTTCAACTACCTTGCCGATAATTGCTTTTACTTCTTGCGCATGGTCATAGAGTACTGCAGGGTTTTCAGCGTGTTCTAAAACAAAATCTGTATCTTTTGTGAAGGTATCTCCTTCTACATCTTTACCCCCAAACACTACACCCCATCCACCGACAACGAAGTGATCATCATCAACGGACTTTAGTTCTAGCTTTTTATAATCGTCCATATCTTGTCCCTCTTCTAGACCCACTTGATCTATGTATTGACTGTGTGTACTACATGGCATGTAAATTACATCGCCACCTTCCGTCATAGTGTGTACACCTTCACAACCTATTTCATCAGCTCTTTCTAGAGCTTCTTCTTCTGTGCTGTATTTATCTACACCGATACGAGCTTTGTTTTCGTCTTCGTCTGCAGTTACTCTTTCTAATACAGCAAAATATGCCGCAGCTTCCTCGACATTATCGTAACAAATTAACTTTTCGTCTGGCTCTAACTTATAAACACAATACTTGTCATTTTCTTTGCGTATGTCGTACGGCATAATATTATCCTTTTAGTTTTCTATCTACTTCTAACTGTAATGCTTTTACTATTTCTTTTTTACGTGTTTTGTATATTCCTTCTAATGTTGCCCATCTGTTATTGTGCATCCATGCCTGTCTAGTTCCAGGTCTAGGTCCATTCTTCGGACCCATTACATAAATACCATAACGTATTCCTTTGCGTGACGCAGTGTTAGATATTATTGCACTTAAATTACGTTGCTTTTGGTGCGTTCGCACATTCCAACTATTACGCAATCTATTAGTACGTCTATATGTACTATTAGCAGGTGCACCTGGATACTGCTTTGCTCTTGCGACTATTTTGTCACTTTGTTTCTGCAATACAGGTAATAGAGTTTTAGCTGCTGTTATACGTCCTAACTTTTTGTTTAGTTTCTCTATTCCTTCTATATTCACACCTGTCATATTATCTCAACTCCACTACTGGCGCCAACCAACATCTACAATTTGGATGTGCTGGTGGTCTATCAAATGTTTGACCTGCAAAGTTACCCGCTGTATATCTACCGCCTGGATGTACAAATGCATCACCCAGTTTTGCCTGTTCAGCATTGCGCCTCTGATCTCTTTGAGACGTAGCTTCCGGCCCTTCAGTACTAAACCTCATACCACCTAAAGGAGCACAAATTGGACATACTGCTTCGTCGTTTGCTGTTCTCCATTCTTTACCTACTACCACGCTAGAAGCAGTCCAAGCCATTACCGCACCTTTAGCAAACGCATTTGTTACTTCTGTTTCAGCTATCAACTTAGCTCTTCTTTTATCAAAACCCCAGCCCATTTGTTCTAGTGTTTCAATTAGTTTATTCAACCCTTCGCCTGTTTCTTTCCATTGAGCTATTGCTTTACGCATAGTCTCTCTACTTGTTTGATTGAGTTCAACCATTAAATTCCTTACATGGTTAGTTACCCATTGAATACCATCACCTGCTAGACTTGACCAATCAATGTCATCAAGTTGTTTTTCAACTCCGTAGATCGCATCTATTTGTGATCTACCTACATCCTGCCCTAACAATACCGCTTCGTTTATCATGTTGAATAAGGCATCTTGTATATCTTCATCACCTAATGTTACATTGGCTTCTGCGCTATCTACTGCTGCTAGATTTGGTAATGCTAATCGCAACTGTTTTTCTAACGCTTTTGCTAATGCTGTAATGCCAGCTCTTTCGATCTTAGCTCGTTCTTCATCTGCCCCATCTTTTACATAAGGCAGTTCTACAGCCTTACGGGTATTGTTGCCAGTCGAGTGGAAACATACGTGACCCGAAAGCCACTCTCACCTCCTCGACACTTTCAGCCTTATCAAGCAACGCTTGTATTTCCTTTGCTTGCTCTATTGGTATATGCTTTACTTCAAACTTACGTTTGTTAGTTTTACCTAAACTTCTTATAGCAAACCTTTGCCAACTAGCTATCTCCGAATCTACTAACACCTCTTCGCTATCTATACCTGACAAGTCTTCTTCTACCCCTTCATCCTCAGGTGGTAAAGGTGCATTTTCTAATGGGTTATAACCTAACATCAGCATCGCGTCAGCTAATGGCACTCCGGCCTGCACAAGCTGCAATAATGATCCTGCTCTTAGGCTTTCGTCCTCCTGGAATATCTCCATAGTTTCAGGAACAAACTTTATGGAATAATCTGTTCCGCCAAGCAATTGGGAATTAATTGCATCTTCAAATAACGGCAGTCGTGGACGTATAGTCATATTCCAGAACGAATACATATCTGTTTGGCTTGTTGCATAGTTTGATGCATCTGACTCTAAGACTGATCTAGGCACTCCTAAAGAAGCAGCTATGTCTAGAGTTACATGATCGGACAATTCTTTCATACTCATTGACTTCAAATCAGGAGTCAGAGTTGTTACTTTTATATCACCACGCAAAAACAAAGTACGCCATGCGTTTGTAACACCTGATAATCTACGTCTAAAAAATGACTGTGCTCTTTCTAATTCTTGTGGGTTGGGGTTTGCACTTGTGCTGATCAACGTCGCAGGCATACCACCTTGTTCAAAGAATTTAGTTGCAAACTCTTGCATATTGAAACTTAATTGTGAAGCTGAGAGCGCGACAGATGCGGGCGGTACTCCTGGACCAACATCTGCTGTCATGCTTGGTTCTCTAATAGCAATCATGTCTTCTGGGCCCCACGGTCCATACTTTTTACCACCTACTGTTTGCGTAAAATATGATTTACCATCTTTCATGTCCCATTTGACTGTCGTTGGGTTTAATATATGCAAACCTGTTAATACTGGCCCATTATAATGTTTGAGCGCATAAGCTGCACCCGTTAACAATAAACCTAACTCCATCTGAAAGATTACTGATGCCAAGTCTGGCTGTAAGGGATACTCTACTTCTTCATCTTCTCGAAATACTACATACGGGACACTACTAATACTGCTAGCTCTCAAGTTCACAGCGCGATAAAGCAAAGGCACACTTGCCCAGGCTTCCACAGGATCCCCAGCCGATTGAGCATATTGTTTATTAGCTAAATCGTTTGCCCACCCAGGAATACCGACTATGGCTTTGAGGTTTTCATCAATTTTAATTGTATTTAATGCCATGTTTAACTTCCTCGTTATATACTCAACAATACTAATGGCTCACTGGTTTCTTTACCCGACCATGCTAACGCTAACGACATAACATGATCGTCGTGCATACCTTGCGGGGCTGAATAACTAAGCCGACCTGAAGCCAATCGTTTACTTTCAAATGCTTGTAACTCTCCAATTAATACTGGGTTGTTTGGAATCTTTATCAACCCCTGTTCAAACGCTAATACTAATCCATCTATTATTTGTTGTTTGCTTACTGACGTAGTATTAAAACCTACTACCGGTAAACCTTGATTTTGTAAACTTTCAACAATGGGACCGCCCATTGAATTAGTTTCCGCAATAATGTCTCCCGGATATTGTTCATGCAATGACGCTAATGATCTGACTTGAGTTTGATAATCGACTTTTGTTAACCTAACTACATCTACCACAAAACCAGTGTCTATGTTTAACACTGTAAAAACTGAACTATCATTTGTGCGACCCCAGTCACATCCTATTACATATCTACCTGTATCTGACTCTTCATCTGTTACCGCGTCTAACACTTTACGAAACACTCCGCCACCGTCTTCTATAAACCTAGCTTCGTATTCCTGTTGATATATACGCTCAGGTAAATCTGCTCTTGCTGCTTCTATTTCTTCCTCATCAATATAAGGATTACTGGCAGTGGGATATGTAAAACTACTCCAATCATCTTGTGTTTGACCTCTTTGATAAACACGCCAAAACCAGTTCTTACCTCTTGGCGTTGAAATAATTAAAGCTTTGCCCTTTTTGTCAGAAAGAGCCGGTCGTATTGCTTCAGTCCACGCTCTTTCATCTATGTAGCTAGCTTCATCAAGTATAGCAAAGTCTAAACCTTCACCTCTTAAGCTTTGAGGGTTATCACAACTTTTCACAGTAATAGATCCGCCATTACTTAAGTTGACTTGTCTATCTCCTTGCTTTACCTCAGCGCCTGGTATTTGATTAGCTATACGAGTCAAAGGCCTATAGTTTACCGCTCCCATTTTGTAACTTGGGCTACAGATCCAAACTCTACCACCCGAAAAAGCAGTTTCAAATGCTTCGAATATTCCTAGTCTAGTTTTACCAAACCTTCGTCCTGCTGCTAAAACACGAAACCGCGCATCACTATCGTGCACTTCTCTTTGTCCCTCGTGTGGTTTAGCTTGAAGCTTCAGTGTCATTACCACCCCAGTCTACTACCATCTCTATCGGACCGCCATCGGATCCTGATAGCTCCATCTTTTGACCATATACATTTTTTCTGTGCGCTTGCAATAAAAACATCAACAAACGATCAGACTTTTTCATAGCTCGTGAATACGCCACATAGGTAAGCTTATCTATAGCGTCCTCTAAAGCGTTGTCCCACTCTAGCGCAAACACCTTTGAGTTCTTACGAGCTTTGTATACTGCTGTCCTACTTACATTTGCTTTCTCTGCTGCAGCTCGGACATTAGCTGTCTCGCGTAATACTTCTATAAATTCTTTTTTCCATTGTCTTCTTCGTTTCGCCATAAGTGTCAACCTTGTAACTATTTATACTGAGAACACTAAACCGCAACCCGGACAAGTACATTCTTTTTGTTGTTTCTCAAAACTTTCTTCGTCCTGTTTTTCAACATCCTCATACATGTTACTTAGTTCTTCAGGATGCCAATACTCTGTAAGATCAACATCCATTGATAAATCTTCTAATACACCAATATCCCAATTAAGGGACAATTCATTTGCTCTATTATCGGCTATAGCTAATCCGCGTCCTTCAGGGCTATCTATATTTAGATCCGTCCTTTGTACGACGACCAACTCATTGCCGTTTGTTTGTACTACCCGTAATGGTATGTCTAAGTCTGCGGCCACATCCAGAACTTGGTTGCCAGCTATTACATTCCCCTCTAAGTCAACTACTATACTTCTGCCAGCACCATAACTTCTAAGGCTTTTTTCTATTATGCCTCGGCCTCTAACACTACCTTTATTTGCGTTCTTTGAATCGGGTTTCAATTGTTCTAGTAATGTTATTGATCCGTTCTTTTTCTCCATTAACATATACTCCCAATCGTTCCCCTATCCAAAAGGCAGCTACTAAAACTATACCACTAAGGAAAGCATAAAGTGGTTCTATATTCATAATGTCGGAAAGTATAAAACTTTACTACTTACTTCCCTGCAAACCTGACTCTATACCTGTACCTAAACTATACGCAGCGCTGGCGGCCACCAACATTTGCAGTGCCTGCCAATCATCTACCTTGCCTGAAACGAAACTCTGTCCTATTCCTACTAGTGTAGCTATCAGTACCCAGAACTTTCTGGATTTTAAAATACTTTTCATTTTATCCACAACGTTACCTCCTTTTCATTAGGTGTCGTTCGGATTGCGGTGTGTTCGCTATTCTTTGTAGCGTTTGCTTATAGGTATATCTAAAGCCTGATCTATTGTTATTAGTATTTGTATCAGCCCTACCCGTATACCCCATAATAAAACCCTATATCTCTTATTTTTTATTTTTAGAGACTTTGTTCCCTTCTTAATATCATAGTTGTCGTTATTTGTCAAGTACCTTTACCTCTACAATGTAATGACCACTAGGACTGTATATATCTCTAACTATTTCTCCGCCTTTGATATATGGTGTTTCCCACGTCAGTAAATCAAGGAATATAGAGCCATCTGGTAGCGTTTCTATAGCCCCGCCTCGATCGATACATAAAACTGTAGTAGTAAGCGCAGGTATATAGAATTTCGTACCAAGCGGAAACTCACGAGGGCAGGCAGTTGTATCATATTTCTCATGCCACCACGACCAATGATGCCATCGCTGACCATCGGTGAGCCATGATGTACATTGCCCATTTATTACGTTATCGGGGTGACAGTTCGGCCCCAGATTGGGCGGCCAGTAATGTGAAAGTCTAGCTCTAACTATATTCGACTCCTGTGTTGGCTCTACGACTGGTGTATGTGTTGCAATATCTACACTAGGGTTTGGCAATGTTGGTTCTATCAACTCTCGTTGTATTTTAGATCCTGGCAGTATTGTTATTACTTCCGCCTCATCCATTGACAACGCTTGTATTGGGGCCTCAACCTTAATAGTCGGATTAATATGATTATTATACGCTGTTGCCGTTCCCACTAATACGCCTATAGGTATTATAACTATTGCAAAATACCTACCTATTGCATTAAATATTGTGTCTAGTTTATTTTTCATTGTCCCGTCTCCTTATCCCAAAGTTATATGCACTGCTAATCTTTCGACTTTCTCAGCTTCTGGGTTTGCGTCTCTTGCCTTTATAAAATCGTTTGTATCATATAAATATTCTCTTTTTATTACCACACCATCAAACACAATGTCGTTACAGTAGTCTTTGTTTAATACATCCTTGTTGGATGTAAAGCAATAATCATGCGGCTTAAAGTCGGTGTCTTCAGCAAACATCCTTATACGGTCGCCAATTTGTGGTATGTGCATACTATATATATAACACCAGTTTGTTTCCCCTTGATCTCTGATAGAAATCCTAACTTTTTGTGAAGTGTTATTCATTGTCTCGTCTCCTTGTGATCATAATAATATTGAGCTATTTGAACCATATCTTCTACCTTTTTAGGAGTAACTTCAAGCAAATTTGCTAATTCTTCAACCGTAGGATCACGGCCAAGTTTTTGTGTAAGGGAATGAGAAACTCTAAGAAGTTTATTTATTTGATCTCTCATGTGAACTGACACTTTCATTGTTTCGTCTCCTTTTTTTTGCTAAATATTTATAACGTGCTTTACTTAGCGTAGCACGAGTTTCGTCACTTGTTATTCTATGTCTATATTCCCTCCACTCTTTTTTCCTGTCTGACTCGCAATACGAATATGTTCTATATCTTAAATTTCTTTCTATTTTTTTTACAAATGGTTGTACTAATTTTGTTTCCTGCTCTGTAAGGTCCCTAGTCGATAAATCCCAATACGTTTTTCTTATCTTAACTGGTTTACCATTTTTAAATTTTTGATCGCGATATTCGCTTGATCTTATTTTTTTCAAAGCTAGTAGTTTTCCCGAATGATAATTCAAAAATATATCCCCTGGTCTTATTGGATATATTATGCCTAGCCTGGCTGACATTATTTGTGAGGAATGTAAAATTGCACCTGAGCTAAAAAACGGATCAGGGTGTGGACTACCCACAAATACATACATATGCTTAAAGTGTTGTACTTCTTTTTTGGGATTATATGGTTTTAGTAAAGGTTTGACATATCTAGCTTTTGTCATAGCTACACCCTTTCGATATCAATGCTGTTTCTATCAAATCAATAGCTCTTAACTCATTAATATCATCAGCTGATACTCGCAAATACATCCAACCATTCAAAGCAGCAAGGTTACCTTTTTCCATATCGCGTAATATGCCTTTAGGTCTAGCATGAGCACCTTTAGACCATATACCACCTTCTACCTCTATCAGTAACCGATAATGCGGCCACGCGAAATCAGCCCTAAACTTTCTTTTAGGATAAAATTGGTATTCACGCTCTGGCTCAGGTAAACCCACAGCCTTAATTTGAAAAGCCAATAATTCCTCTAGTTCTGATTTACTCATACTCGTCCTCCTCCAGTATTGGCAAAGGTTTAAGCGGAAACCCTCCTACTGTATGTCGCATCCCAAAATAAAGCATATAGTCACTCTCCATACTTGTGTCGTGGTACTCTGCAGTGACCCACTCGTCGTACATTTCATTTACATCACATACGCACCTTTTCCAACGTACCCTACGATTTTTGTAGTTTTTTATATAGCGCTCCCTCATTTGTGCATAAGACAGTTTACTGTTTACACCTCTTCTCCTCTCTGCCTTATACTCTGGTACGTTGTGATACCAGTTAGGGATAATAGTTTCTGACTTCATTATTTACCTCCATTATCATGTGCAATAACTACCCCACTTCTTATCCCTTTTAGATTCAAATTTATACATTACTTCATCTAACTGCTCAGGTTCAAAGCCAGAGTTAAGCATCTGGGCCCTCCATGACAGTCCACCTTTATCCAATTCTGTTTTTGTTCGTTTTATATCTTCACAAAACAAAAGTATATGCTCAGCAAGTTCTAATACGTGATTCGATATCCTGTCCCCTTTACGTACTTTCCAATTAGATGTACGAAAATCATCAATAGCACGCTCTAAAACTTCCTCGCTCATACCCGGAGCTGTTTGTATCAATTTTATAGCTTCATCAAGATCATCTACTACATGCGCCTTGTTTTTTACATAATAATTCAACAACTCTTTAGAATAACCTAAATGACTGCATAGTTTTTGCGTTAGTGTCTTTTCGTTCATGATAACCTTTCTAATAAGTTATTTATTTTTGTGGGGCCGTTTTTCTTCTCTTCTCTTTTCTTCTTTCTTATTCTTCTCTTCTCTTCTCTTGTCTCATGACGCGTTTGTGACGACTCGTCACCATTTATGTGACGATATTTTTTTTGTCGTAACGCTCCCGTCACGGCACCTTGTCGCTTTGTAAAGTTTTTAACTAGATAATCGTCACCGTTTTTGATAATTATGCCAGCAATCATTAATTCATCTAACATAACTATCATTTCTTCTTCATTTCTTCTTAAGCGCCAAGCTAACTCTTTAGCTTTAGGTAATTGGCCATCGTTACCGTTTTCGCCTGCAACTAAAAAACACTCAATTGCTAATCTCCATTCACTATCTGGCAAAACTGCTAAAGAAGCGTCGTCAAGAGCTTTGATCCACAACTTAACCCAATGTCTGTTCATAATATTCTCCGTCGTCTTCATTATCTAAATATACCACTACACACATCTGTTGACAATACTCACATGTACCGGTTTCTTCTGGGTACCACCCAGATATGACGGTTACAAGCCATTCACAACAGTCGCTCGCTCTAGTAATCATAATGATTGTTGAATTTATCTTTTTTATCTAATATTTTAGAAAATCCAAAATCAAATTGTTTTTGTTCCACCTTATCAAAACTTAACCCACTTGCTTTCTTTTGTTTAGCAATTCTGATCCACATATTACGACATCTGTTTTCGTCAGATTGCAGGTGGTTAATCAATTCTGCATTAGAGCTTGCCCAAAAATAACCCCCTCCGTTTTTTGTTGTACTAACTATTCTACAACCTTCTGGAGTAGCCCTTAATTCCTCTATGGCTATCCTCATACGTCTGTTACTGGTTTTTTCTAACACATTTAATCTATATAGTAAATCTTTTGATGATATGCGCTGGTCTAATCCTTCATGTTTTTTCAATATCCTTAGTAGAATTTGATTTAATATAGACATTTATTCCCTCCATGCTAACACTCCGTGAAGTGTTAGCAAACCTATACAAACCAATAAAAACGGACCGTGCTCTTGTACTATGTCAAATATTTCGTTAAACATCTAGCGCCTCCCATAATTCTTGTAATTCCTCTTGTAGATCTACTAATATGGCTTTTGGCACATTGGACTTAGCGTACAAGCGTCCCACTGTCAACCCTGACTCCTCAGCTTTTTTTACATTATTATTGTGTTCTTTAATTTTCATCATATCGGCCATATTTCCACCAGGCTTACTTGCTTCAGCTCCATCATCATCCTCTGGTGCTAAATTTAGTAAAGCTAAAATACTGTATCTACGAGCATAACTAATACTACTACCTACACCCTGGGCATCCGACTTAGTGGGTCTAATTGCAAGCTCAGATTGAAGCCACTGCCCACTAGTGTGATATAAACTTGTGACTATTGTTGGGTAGTCTTCGTTATCTTGGTGCTTCAAACTTTGCACTATTACTAAACCGCAATCAGTTAATGGTTTTCTTATAGCTGATAACACGGAGTCCAAACTAGCATACATATAGTTGTATCCCTTTGTGTCTTTAGTTATAGGATAATCCTCTATTACTTTGTGAAAATTTACTAACGCATGAATGATCTTGTCGTTTAGTGCACTGCGTGAAATTGTGTTGTCCATTGTCTCATCTCCTTTATGTTAATATGTATATTATAACACATATTTACAAACATGTTATTTGTATTCTGATAGGTTTTCTTTGAACAGTTTTACATACATCCTTAAAGCTTGTCTCAAAATACTTGCTAGTGTTCGGTCTTGTTCTT
>CEQV01003674.1_pt1 | contig 18949 bp, 20 predicted proteins | sample 530971 | NCBI WGS metagenome assembly CEQV01 (sample SAMEA2621173, study PRJEB7988) | marine metagenome | biome: marine biome (ENVO:00000447); feature: deep chlorophyll maximum layer (ENVO:xxxxxxxx); material: "saline water (ENVO:00002010), including plankton (ENVO:xxxxxxxx)" | depth 100 m
TGCTTCGTTGATTATTTCGGCTTCTGGTTTATCTTCTATGATGGCGATGAACTTACATATCCATTTAAAGTTGCGGATACTGGGTTCACGTGCATTTGTTGTCCAGGAGGTAAGTGTATTTGGGCTAACACAAATTTGTTTTGCCATTTCACGTTGCAGTATTTTGTTCTCTTTGAGTTTAGCTTTGAGCCAAGCTCCGAATGTTTTTGGTTTCATAGTAATCTCTAGAATGGTATAGGCCACATTACTTTGGCAATGTGATCAGGTATATTTTTGTCTTCGAGTCTGGGTATGACCACAGCACCGTTTCCTGTTGCGTCGTGTCCCCAACAGTACCATTCGGGGTGAGCTTGTCTTGAGAAGAGTTCGATTCTGTTTTGAGTGGGGTGCATTCTTGAGATGCGTTTGATGAACTCTTTTGGTTTTCTGGAGTGCTTTGTTCTTTGTTGGCAGAAGTATTGTTTTTCATTTCTAGTGCCTCTTGGTTTTGGGATTGCGCCTCTTGTTCCGACGATACAGATTTCGCAGGAGGACATAGTGTAATAGCCGGGGTTTGTGATAGCTTTGTTCCAGACGAACGCGATTGTTTTGAATTTAAATCCCCAGGCTTTGAGGACATCTATGGATATATCGAGTTGAGGTCCAGTAGTCCACATATAGCAGATAGAATTGTTGCTTGCGATGTGTTTGACGTTCATTTCGCATAGTTCGTTTGGTTTCATCGTTGGGTAGTGGTCAGAAGCCGAGCCTGTTTCGTGTGCTTTACCGTTAAGGAAGGCTCGTCCATCGTAGTCCCAAGGAGGGTCACAGTAGATAACCTCGTAGGTTTGTGGCGGTTCAGTGGTAGGGTATTGAAACGATTGTATTTTTTCTTTAAACAGGTTGAGTTGCATTACTTCTTTTTGTCCTTGTGTATACCGAAGCTACTGTATTGTTCGGTGCGTGTGAGTTTGCTGATAAGTTCCTCACGGTCTTTCTTGTTGTTGGTAACGATGCGAGCGATTTTCTCGATAGTTCTTACACCTAGGTCAAGTTGTTGGAAGAGTTCGTCAACAGTTCCATCTTGTTCCTTCCATTTTTGAACGAGTGTAGCTTGAGCGGTTGGTAGAACTTTCTTCCGTTCTTTCTTGGCATAGCCTACTTTTCCGAGGCTCATAGCTTTAGGTGGTTGGTTCTTGGCAGCTTTTCTAATTTGTGGTTCGAGTTTGCTGACGACTTCTTTAGCGGCGATATAGCGTTTCATAACATCTTCGGATTTGTACATTTTATCGAAGTGGTCGCATTTTGGTGAGTATGGGCAGTTGATGCAACCGATACCTGGGTTAGGTTTGAGTTCGTTGTCGAGTGTTTTGATGGCGAGTGTAATTTCGTCCATCCATTTTTGCAGTGTATTTGCTTCTTCGGTGACGATGAGTTCTCTTTGGAAGTTCCATTTGAGTCTCAGGTTACTGATTTCGAGAACAATGATGTCTGGTTGATATACGAGCCATACGACAACGGCTTGGCATCTTCGTTGAAATGAATCGAGTTCATCTGCTGTAGCGACCCAAGAAGTTTTGTAGTCTCTGATGATTGCGGTTCTTGTGTTATCTGTGTCGTGTATTTCGACGACATCCAGGAGAGTTCTGAAGCGAGCTGTAGTATTGTAGTAGTCGACTTCATTCCAGTCTTGGTCAAAAGCGAAGGGGTGTTCGTGGTAGATATGCGGTCCATTTGGCACGGGATATCTGCTATGCCAATTGAGGGCGAGGCTCGCCCCCTCAATGGCATCTTTAAAAGGCGCAGGTGGTTCAGGGTTTCCATCATAGGAGCGTCCTGCTGAGCAATACTTTTCAACGACCTTATCTGCAATAACGCGGGGTTCTTCTTGTGGGTTTTTGCCAATCTCCTCGAGTATAGCGTGGGCTATAACTCCGGTATGGAAGACAGATCTGTCGTATGGCATTTTCATTTTCCACAGGGTAACAGCGTGTGGGCAGTGGTTATAGTGCATAGATATGGTAGTTGGGTGGTAAGCGAGCATTATTTTTGGCCTGTAATCTTTTGGAAGAGTTGTTTAATGTTGGGGTCTTTGACGACTCCGGTAAGTGGGTATGTAGGTTTACATAGTATTCTTTCGTTTCCTTCGAGCATCAGGTATCGAGATGTTCTTTTTTCCTCTTTATTCTGTGCGGCGTATAGAAATCCTACAAAGTTAAAGAACTGGGCGATTTCACCGGAGGTTTTTTTACCTTCGAATGCTGGTCTTAGGTGTCTTTGTCCGGTACTTTCTTCGAATTGCGTTTCCAAGAGAGCCAAGCATACAATATTTTTTGGAATTTGTCTAAGGGCGCGTATAAATCTTCTCATAAAGTCTGCGAGTTTGCCCCAGTCTTGGAGTTTCATTTGAGTTCTACCTTTATTTGTGAGGTCATCTTTACACAGTCTTTGTACTTCTGTGAGTGAATCAATGACAAGGGTGTCATATTTTGTCCATTGTTGTGGTTCATCTGTAAGTGACTTGAGTATATCTCCAAGTTCTCTTGTATTTGTGATGTGAATGAGGTCAGCATTTGGGTTTGAGTGCATAATTGATGCTTGTCCGTTTGGTTCTGTGAGCAAGATCAGTGGTTTTGGTGATGTAGCAGCTAAAAAGCTTTTACCTGCGCCGGAATCGCCGTAGATGAGGCATTTAAGTTTAGTAGTTTTGGTTTGTTTTCCGGCATTAATTATATTGAATTTCATAGATTACTCCAAGTGTTGTATAGATACAATACAATGGTATTGACATTTGCTTTGTTTGTCAATACTCTTTTGATATGACTTTAGATAAAATTCTAAAAATACTCGATAAAGAGGAGGCTACAGACGTAGCTGGATACGGAAAATCAGCAAGTAGTCATTGGTTTGCGAAGGGAGCGAAGCGAAAAGTGCCAGATTTCCCAGCTTTGATTGCTTGGGCTGATTATTTACAGCTATCGGATGCAGATTTGGGTGAGTTAATTCGAGATGCCCAGCGAATAAGGATTGAAATTTTTGAATTATTAGCGAAAGGTGGAGATAAGCGTCGAACAAATATACGTAGTAACTTGCGTAGGTCATTGGCCAGAGAGATAGCAGATGAGCTTGAAGAGCGTCGGAATGTAGATAGAGCCGAGCAACAAGAATTAGACAAAGAGAAAGAACATTTATTAAAGAAGAAACAAGAACAACGTAAGCGGATAAAGGAGCGCAGTGCAAGATTGGATGCTTACAGAGAACAACTAGAAAAAATCAGGAGAAACAATGGGGATTATTAACAACCACCGGAAGCAAAGTCGAAGATTGGGCACATATGTAGAGCCAGTAAAGAAGGACTCAGAGAAGGTCAACTCAAAGATCTTGGATCTTACGTATATGAAGAAGATGATTGACAACGTAATGAAGCATCACGTGACCAAAGAGCCTAAGACCAACGTCAAAGGAAACAGAACTTGGAGTTATGTGCAGCAGTTTCGTCTACAAAATCTTCTTGGTAGAGTAGATACACCGACGTTTGTATTTATGATGGAGTCGATGCTAGAGTGGTGTATTGACACCCGAGCCAGTGTACAGCCGAATGGGAAGTGGGAGCTGTTGAATTACGAGCAAAAGATTGAGACGATCGAGACACACCGGAATCAGACTGTAGGCAAGGACCAAGATGGTCGTGTACAGACCATAGATATAGCTGAAGACATACAGTACCTGGTTATTGGAATGGAGTTTGTGGACCTTAATGGGGCAGGAGATTTACAATATGATATGGGTCGAGTTAAAGCTGGTGGAGAGGCCTCTTTAACGCCTAAGATGTTGAAAGAGTTGCTTGCAAATCAGGGAGCAAAGCAGGTACAGTCTGTAATAGATCCAGACATAGAGAAGTACAAAGAGACAATGAAGGTTCAACAAGAGAAGATTGACCAGCAGGACGCGTCTTTGTTAGAAATGCGAGAGCAAATGACAACAATGCAGGATATGATGGCAGGTCTTATCACTGAGCTACAGACCGCTCGTAATAGTGCTATAGTTGATGAGAACCCAAAACCGAAGAAGCGTGGTAAATAATGGCTCGAAAAAGCAGTGCCCAAGACTTGATACGTCTCCACAAGGCGAGAGAGCGTGAGCGTCGATTAAATGATCGGCGTCCTGTTCATATGCGTCAAACAGAGGAGCAGATTGAGTTGAGGACACGTAGGGCTTTGAACGAGGGCCGTATAAATGACTTCGGTGTAATCTTAAAAAAGGAGTAGTTATGTTTTGTGCTAGTGAGGAACAGGTAGAGATTCGTAGAAAGGCGAGAGGTCTTTATGATTCTGGTATTTGTTTGATTGGAGAGTGGTGTAGAAAGATACCTGCTCTGACAGTACAGAAGTGGAAACTTTGGGAGCGCACCGATGGTTTTATGGATTGGTGGACAGAGTTGTTTCCGGAGCACGGTGGCGTGACCATTTCTGATTTAAGAGCACTTGAGTTTGAGGCCAACCGGTCTTTGATGCGTGGTTTGTTAGAGGGAGATATGGCAGCAACCAAGATGGTTATCCAGATGGTAAGCAATGCGAAGGATGCTCAGAACATTAGTGACAAGTCTATGGACGAATGGTTTGCAAGTCCAGAAGAAAACAATGGTTGGACACAAGAGTGGAACTAAGCGATATCTTTGCAGACTCCAAGCAGTTTATCCCAAGGCTACGCTTTGAGGATGCGGATGCAAATTTGTCTTATTTCACAAAGCCATTCACAGAGCAGGTAGCTTTAATACAGGCTCTTGATGATCCAGAGATAAAGACCGTAGTTGTATTAAAGCCTCGTCAGATAGGTATTACAACAGCGAACTGTGCACATACATTCTGGGCAACGTTTACATCTCAGAAGCCATTGCGGACGATATGTGTAGCTGACCATAACAAAACGACGAAGAGTATTTTCAAGAAGTTTTGTACGTATTACCATCATTTGCCGAAGCAGTTAAAGCAGGCCAATCCGTTCAAGTTAAATCAGAATGACAAGACTTTGATGAGTGAGAGGACTGATGCGTTGATCGATCATATGACAGCACGTGGAGATACACACGGTCGTGGTTGGACATACCAAAGGTTTATAGCTGAAGAGTTGGCGTTCTGGCCTCATCCAGAAGAGGTATGGTCAGGTATTCGATCGACGTTGCACGGTGGAGCAGACAGCAAAATAATCATTGTATCTACACCGAACGGACCAGGAAATTTTTATCACGAGAGGGTGTTGATTGCTCAGGAAGCGGAGAGAACAGGGAACAAGAGTATCAAGTTTTTGTTTAGTCGTTGGAGTGACCATAGGACGTACAGATTGACACCTCCAAAAGCCTGGGAGCCTGATGAGGAAGAACATCAGTTGGGACAGAAGTTTGGTTTGGACTGGGAACAGTTGTATTGGCGTCACGAGATGATTTATGGTGTAGAGGGGATGGGCGAGCGCAAGTTTCGTCGGGAGTTTCCTTTAACGATAGAAGATGGTTTCCTTGTTCTGGAAGGGTGTTGGTTTGATTCTGACTATTTAAACAATCGATTACAGGAGCTTCCTCCGAGTGAGAACAGTGAACTGAGGATATATAGAGAGCCTGAACTTGGTGTAGAGTATGTTATTGGTTGTGATCCGAGTTGGTGTACAGGTGGAGATTATGCAGTATGTTGTGTAATCAATGAGTATGGTGAGCAGTGTGCAGTGTTTGCTTGCAATCAGGGTGGTGAAGCGAGGTTTGCGGAAGAGTTGAACAACTTGTCTAGGTATTACAATAGGGCGAGAGTTTTGTGTGAGGCGAATACAGGTGGAGCGGGAAGAGTAGTTATCAAGGCAATGTATCGAGAATCGACGCCTGTTTGGAAGGATGGAAAGGGTAAAGATTGGGTAACCCACAAAGGGAACAAAGAGCTCGCTTATTCTTTTGCCCGACAGATGGTGAACAGCGATGGGTTGGAACTAAATGACCACCAAACAATTCAAGAATTAATGCACGTTCGGGAAGAGAGAGGTAGAATAGAGGGGCAGGATGGTTATCACGATGACCACGCTGATGCTTTTGTATTGGCGGTGTGGGCTTGTAGACGCCTACCAGGGTTTAGTGGTAAAGAAAAGCGACAGCCTCGTCTTCGATATGAGAAGAGGAATCCTATGGACCGAATAAAAATGAGGATACGATGAATATAGATCAAGTAAAAGGATACGATTTCAAGGATGATGTCTTGCCTCCGAAGGTGGTAATGGAGCATCTAAGAGCGCACGATTCAAGAATGGACGATGAGCAGCCTTATATGGCCTTAGCAAAAGCTAGCTATACAACAAGGTTCTGGCGTTACATCGAGGGCCAAGAGGACCTAAATGCAGCCTATGAAATGGGTAGACTAGACCAAATAGAAGTAAACAGATTGAAGCCAGCATTGGCAGGATACTTGTCTAACCTGTATCCACGTCGAATAAAAGTAGTTGTTGGGCAGTCTCCTTATACAAGAGGGGATACAAAAAAGGCAGAGATGCTTGTAAATGATTGGCTCAATCAACCAGTTATGAGGGAGCGTGTGTTAGCTGCCTCTCGTCAAGCACTATTATATAAGGGGGCAGGAGCAAAAGTAGGCTACGACCCCGTAGAGGAGGGGTTAAATCGTGTTTGGATGCGTGTGTTCCCTTATTGGGAAATGGTTTTGGATAGCGACATTCACGACTGGGATGATGCTCGTTTTGTTGGTCACGTTAGCTACCAGCCTAGGCAAGAGGTCATCGACAAATATGGTCTTGATGAGGACGTGGGAGGGACTTCTCGCGATGATTATCTTGGCAATTATATGGCAACTTCGAAGAGAGCGAGTATTAAGGATGGAGTTGCTACAGATGACTCGTCGGCGTTTGTCAGGGTATTAGAGTTCTGTAACTTAACAGATGACTTTTATGATATAGATGGTACGAAGTACAAGGGACGACTCGAGATATATGTAGTAGATGGATACGATGGAGATTTACTACCTGTATTTATGGGGCCGTTACCATTGGTAGATGGAAATGGTAAGCCTCTTCCGCATATTACTCCTCTTATATTTGAACACGAGCCTGAGTATCCTTACAGAGGGATAGCATATGCAGAACAGCTTTTACCACAGCAGAAGGAGCTGAATACAATGCGATCTTACCTGGCTCAGTCAGCCAGAAGGGATGCCCGTGTTTATGTAACTCCGAAGGGTGCATTAGATGCCGATGCAATGAACGATCTCCGATCAGGTGAAGATGGCTCAATTATTGAAGTAGACGAGCAGTATGCAGGAAACCTTGGGAATGTAGTTGTACCTATACTTCACGGTCCGACATCTTCCAACATATTGAACTCTATGAATATGGCGGAAAGTGATTTTGACCGTGGAACAACGATATCTCCAGCAGCGTTAGGTCAAGTTACCAAAGCTACAGCCAGTGAAGTAATGGCAATTGAGGGGCATACTCAGAGTGAGTTTGGTCGACACGCAGAGCAACGAGACTTGTTTTTAGTGAATATAGTCAAGAGGTGTTTGGCTGCGTATACAGCGTCCTTGTATGACGTTGGAGACTCTGAAGGAGCAGAGCAAGATCTAGATGAAGATGGTTTTGAATTAGATAATGAAGAATTACAAGAGAAGAGAGAAGACCAGGGTATAGAGGAAGAAGACTTCAAGCCTCATATGATGTACAATCCAGAGACAGGTGAAGAGAGAAAAGCCGAAACTGAAGAGGAGCACATAGCCCTTGGAGAGCAAGGTTGGACACACGACAAGCCTGAAAAAATAAAAGAGATTGGTGATGAAGATGAGGACTTAGATGAAGATGATTCATCTATTATAGACCTTGCTTCAGAAGTAGAACCTGGTCGAGAAGAGTCTGAGAAGAAGCGAACTGAAATGAAATTGATGCTTCTTGACAATGAAGGTGAGTTAGTTGAAATTTTACCGGAGGATATAGACAGTGACTTTGAGATTGGATTTTCAGAAGCTGGTCGTTCTCCATTGTCTCAGATGGAGATGCGGAATAACATCTTGCAATTATCCGACCGGATGCTGTCGCTTTTACAAGTTGCGCAAGAAGCACAGGGCACAATGTCAGTACTGGCAGTTGAGATGTATAAAACCATCCACGAGCAATTCGAGTTCCCCAACAACCTTTCGTATGATTACATTAAGGGACAGGTTGCTCAGGGTCAGGAAGAGCAACCCGAGCAACCCGAGCAACCAGGAGTACAACAAGCAGCCGCTCCGCCAGAGGCTGCTCCGCCAGCTCAGGGTCAGGCTGATATAGAACAGGTTGTGCAACAGATAAGTCAAATGCCTCCTGATCAAGCATTAGAGGCGTTGTCTCAGATTTTTGCAGACAATCCAGAGGCACAACAATTAATAGAGAGAGCAAAGCAGCTACCACCTGATCAGCAATCACAGGCTGTACAGATGTTGTTAGAGGCTGTATCGGGAGGACAGGGTGAGTGAATTTTTAACGAGCAGACATTATAGATGCAACAGATGCGGATACGAAGGAAAGACCTACGGGTTCATTAAGGGTGACGAATTATTGATGGATACTTTTGACCCTTGTGAAAGGTGTGACTCCCTCGATTTCGACATACTTCTCTCTGTTCCTAACATAGACAGGTTCAGTGAGAGATTTCCATATTTTGATCGCGGGTTAGGATGTATGGTAACATCCAAGAAAGACCGACTAAGCAAAGCAAAAGAGAGAGGCGTAGTGCCTATTGATGGTGATATAGATTACTCAGGTGAAATGAGTAATTTACAGCAGAAGCACCAAGAAGAAGATAAAATTGTAGAAGATATACAGGATAAAATGGATAACCATCCGGCTTATGCTGAATACAGAAAGTTAAAAGATCAAGGGTGGAAACCCGAATTTAAGCATCGGCAACAAAATGCACCCGGTGTAGACCCATTTAATGAGGACAAGTAAATGAATCCAGAACAAGAAGAAATGATGCAACAAGAGCAAGGTATGCCACCAGAGGGACAAGCGAGTCCTGAAGATGTTATGATGGCTCAAGAAGAAGAACAGAGAGCGCAGATTGAACAAATTGCTGCTACAGCACCTCAACCAGAGAAGCCTTATACATATAAAGCTATCGATAAGTTTGCAGATGCTATGAACTCTTTTGTTGGAAGTGTAGATGAGTCTATGCAGGCTGCAGAATATAATCCACCAGAGGGGGAGAAGAAACTAGATGCTCCTCTACCTGCTGAGGTCTATGTTCCTTTTGCTGTTATTATGGGATTCATTTCCCAACTTGGTGGATATGAAAAGTATGTGATGAACCCAGAAGACTTGATATCTGATACGGCCCTTGCTAAAGGTGCTGCAAACTTCAAGCGAATGGGTAAAGACAAAAAGCTGATGGAAGCATTGAAAGCAGGACCAGAGGAAGCTCCAGAAGAGGACGAAGCAGCAATGTCTGAAGCCGAAATGGAGACTGGAAGAATGCCTGATGATGTGTCTCCTGAAGACGAAGAAATTATGAATATGATGTAGAGGTAAAAATGAACGAAGTCGAAATCCCTGCCACCTCAGAAGAGGTAGTAGCTGAAACCCCAGAAACCCCTGTCGTAGAGACAGCCGAAACCCCTGTCGTAGAGACTGAAGCACCAGTTGGGACAACAGAAGAGCCTGTTGTTGAGACTGATCCTGCTCGGTTAGAGGCATTACTGGATGCTTTGGGAGAGATCCCAGAGCAACCCAGTGACGCTTTATTGGACAACCTTGACCCAAAAAGTGTGCAGAACCTACCAGATTCTGTAAAAGGTTTGTTCAAGCATTTGGTAGCTGCAGAGCGACAAAGAGTTCGTCAGGTAGAAGAGAACCAGAAGGCTCGAGATGCTGAACTAGACAAAAAGTTTGAGGAACTGAAGGAACAGAACCGAGTAGTTATTCGGAATCGTGCTCAGTTGAATCAGGTTTTATTAGATCCTAAGTTTCAAGAGTTTTTGAAGAACGCAGATACTCCAGAAGAGGAAATGAAAGATCCTCTGAGTCAAGAAGGTATTGAGCAGCGAATACGAAAGGGTGTAGCTGAAGCAATGCGAGAGTTCCAGAAGCCAATCCAGGAAAGTGCAACTCGTGCTCAACAGATGGCAAAGTACCAAGACTTTGTTGCTGGCCATCCAATGATGCAAGAGAAGGCATTTAAAACTGAGGTTCGAGACTTGATGCAATCTCGTCGAGATTCAGGAGCAGCAGTTTCTTTGGAAGACGCCTATGCTTTAGTTGAGCGCAACAGAATGTTAGCTGAACAGGAGAAGCAAACAGCAAAAGATCGGTTAAAACGCTCAAAAAGTGCACGTCAAGTTGCTCGGAGTACTGTATCTTCTAGTAATGATGGTGGTGACCCTGTGCCAAAATGGGTAATGGAAAAAGGTTACAAGGGGAGCAGAGGCAATACGGCTCGTATATTATATTTACGAGACAACCCTGCTGCGCTTCAGAAATTACGAACGCAACAGAAAACTCGTAGATAAACTTTAGCAGGAGCAAGAAAATGGCGACTACAACTTTAACCGTTGATAATGAACTCTTAAGCGCAACCTCAATTGAGGCGGCCAAAGAAGCTCGCGACCTTCGTCACGTCGTTACTCCATTTTTGGCCGAACACGCTCGTGTTCACGGAGAAGGACAACCTTCGAAGGGTAGTGGTCACAAGTGGGTAGGAAGTTTCCAGACTGGAAATCACTCTAGTCCAACGAAACGACAGACAGGTTACGAACAAATGAACCTTAGTTTTTCCGGAGTGTTGACTCCAATGGTACTAACTCCAGCAGAAGTTAGCTATCCTATTGGTATCAGTGCTGTAGAAGAAGACCTGAATGGTGGTGACCTTCAGACAATCGAACTGGCTTCTCGCCGTGCGAAATCTGTAATGTCAAAAGCCAAGCGTGATTTCGAAAAGCATATGCTTGTTGGTGGTGTATCTCAGTATGATGATTTCCACTCGTTGCAAGGAACTGACATTGCTGATGGTTTCCTTGAGGCTGTTGCTCCTGGTTCACAAAACAATGTTATCGGTGGTTTCAGTAAAGCTACTTATGCTGCTCTACCAGGTGCAAACAATCAATTCTTTGACGTTGGTTCTAGTTTCAACACTTCTGGGTTGACTGGGATTTACCGAACAATTATCAAAGCCAAAGCTCGTGCTCTTGATGATATGAATGGACTTACCATTATCTGCTCTGAAAAAGCTCTTGAGAACTACAAGCGCACTATTCAAGCAAATGAAAGATATATGGTTATGGATGGAAACGATACTCTAGATGGAGCAAATATGAACCTACTTATCAGTGGTGTTCCCGCTCACGTTAGTACTCACCTTGGTGATTACTCAACTTCTGGTATCCGACACAGTATGGTATTGATTGACTTGAATGCAATCTACTTCTGTTGGTCCAAAGTTATCCGTGATGGATACTTCTCAATGTCAGATTTTGCACCAGTATCAAACGGTTACCAAGTACGCGTATCTGAGGTTCTTGTTAGAGGTCAACTCTGGGCAGAATCATTCGCAAGTTCTGCTGTAATCGGCGACGCTGAAACCTTTTAATCGTATATCTTAGGAGAATAAGAAAATGAGTGTATCAAAAATTGATGGAATAGGAACACGTAAAGATGGTTCTGGTGGGGAAACCGCAAACTTTGAACAAAGAAGAAAGTTTGCTAGGCTTTTCTTGTATGTTGATGATGGCGGAGCTGAAACCACTCACAAAAAAGGTGACTGGGTTGCTATTGAAACCAATACTGGTTCTGGATATCAGATTACTGTTAATGGCGTTGCTACCAATGCTGCAACATACTGGGGTCTAGGTAATGCTTGTGTTCTTGCTGATATGGATAGCACAAGTCACGATGCTTTTACTTGTGGGGTCTTAGCTGAAGAAGTCACAATTAAAGTAGGACAGTGGCAAGCGGTAAGTGTTCAAGTTGAAGGTATTGCTTATGTTGCTACCGATGGTAATGTTGCTATTGGAGATAAGTGTACAATCTCTTCTGATGCTGGTGCTGTTGAGCCTGGGGTTTCCGCTGGCGAAAATGACGCTGGTACTATTGTCTGTATTGCTCTGGAAACAGACGATACTGATGCAAACAATGGTACATCTACTACGTCAGGAACTTCTGCACAAGCTATACTATTGAATCCATTACAACTATAATCTGTTCTAGTCCATAGTAATGTGAAAATGGAGGGGGTGGCTTGCCATCCCCTTTTTTAATTGGAGTTCCCGATGAATGTATCTGAGATAAGACAACGCATATTTGATCAGATGGATTATTCACCGGACTTGCAGCAGTACAGAGATTCTGTTGTGAGGCGGATGAACGATCGATACCAAGAGTTGTGTGACTCAGCTCATTGGCTTTTTCTGCAGAAAGAAAGAGAGATTACGCTGAGGAAACAAGTAGATGGTTCTTCAACAGACAGCATAGGTATACAAGTTACCAGTGCCACAAATGCCAGGAAAGTTACGACAACTGTTGCCTTTAATGCAACCATAGAAATGGAAGGGCAGACGTTAACCAACACAACTACAGGTACAGAGTTTCGCATAATCCGAGTAGAAGACCCAAGAACATTTTATATCAGTGACGACTGGGATGGAACTGCGGATGGCTCATCTGTATATAATTGGAAGATAACCTTCCAACGTTTTGTTCTGCCGGAAGATTGTGTAGAAGTTCTCTGTTACATTGATCGAGACGACGACCGTGGTAAGCTAAACTTCATCAGTAGAAGCCGTGAAGAGTATGCTTACTTGGATGCAGACAACACTGGAGAGCCTAGTATTGTTGTTGAAGATGAGCATATCATTGATGACCCACCACTTCTGAAGCCAACAGCTACAACAGCAACGCTAAGTAGTGCCACAAACAATATGCTAGAGCAGGGTGTAACGTACGAGTATATGTACACCATATACAGAGAAGGACGTGAATCTCCTCCATCTCTACCTGTTCAAGTTACAATTCCAACCGGGGCAAATTCTTTTGTTCAGCTAGCCAATATGGATGACACAGGTTTTTATGCAACGGCTTCATCAGTAAAACCAATTGACAGTGGAATGGATAAGCTCATTTATCGTCGAGATGTAACCAACGATGGAAAGTGGATGCTGGTTGGTACAGTAGACAGCATAACCAAAGTGTTTGATGATGAGCAGCTACACCCCAAAGCAACTTTTCAGTATAAGAATACTGCTTTGTTTCGGTTCAGCAGTTCTACAGATGTTTTGCGTTGGACAGATCCTGGTCCGAGACAATACATAAGATTCTACTACACTCCAGCTGATGACAGGAACATTCATCTGCGATATCATTGTAGACCAAAAGACTTGGTAGCTGACAACGATGCTCCAGTATTACCACGCCAGTATCATATGGTGTTGGTGTATTTAACTCTTCAGGATATGTTTTTACAGATGCAAGACACCGTTCAGTCTCAATTGTTTGAAAGAAGAGCAGAACAGCTTAAGATGCAAATGAGACGACGCTATCTAGCTCGAGATGTTGAGAAGAAACGTTTTGGAAGGTTTGATAAAAGCAGTCGTAATATAAACAGATATGGAACACCGACAATCTCATGAGCATAAAAACAGCTAAATTTATTGTATCTCCTCTTCGGGGAATGGATCAGCGTTGGGATACTAGACCGAACCAAGCTTTTACCATCGAGAATATGACTTGGAGCGATCAAGATTCTTGGAGAACGAGCCAAGGATACAGGCGGATTGTATCTGATTATGAAGAGACAACCACCTCTGTGGTTGGAGAAGAAACGGTAACCATCCCAACTGGTAACACGGTCAACATTTACGACAGTGAGTCTGTGCCCAATTCTATCTACTGGTTTTGTCAGCACGGAAATTCTTTGCAGTGGATAATCTACGAAGACCGAGCAGGCCGAATACTACATTTCAACGGGTCAAAAGCACCGAGCAATCCACGCACAATAATACAATATGCAGATGGCAATGCTTTTGATGGTACAACCAAGTTCAGAAAGGCAACCCAAAGCGAAGAAGTGAGCCACACAGATTTTGCTATGTACGGCTCTAACCTGTATATGGTCAATGGCCAAGATGCTCCTTTGGTATTTGATGGCAAGAAGTGTACACGGGCTGGATTTACTGGAAAACCAAATAGCCCAACGGCATATGTTACAGAGAAAACCGAAATACGCGAGACGTTTGTTTCTGGAGTTGGCTATGAAAACTCGGACAACGCTTTCAAATATGTGGTTACTTTTGTTAATGAACGCGGTCAAGAAAGTCAGATGTCACCAGAGTCTACAAAGATTTCATTTGATACAACAGTAACAGGAGAGTCAGGGCAGACAGCAGGAGAGTATCGGCAGTTTGTAGCTGTAAACATTCCAACAGGACCAATAGGAACAGTGGCTCGACGTATTTACAGAACACTGAATATGATTAATTTCATTGAGGGTTCAAGTGTTGTAACTCTCCCCAAGGAAAACTTATTTGGAAAAGAGTTTTACTTTGTTGATGAAATACAGGACAACGTGACCACCATATATGTTGATGGAGCATCTGACTTTGATGTAGGCTCGTTGTCTTTGCCTAGTGATTTTGGAGAGTTCCCAAAAAACTCAACACATATTGCTGTATTTAAAAATACAATGTTTGTTGCTGACGATATGACATCTGATATCAGATATAGCAGACCATTAAATCCAGAGGTGTTTCCTCCGGATAATGTTTTTAGCTTTAGTGACAAGCAAACCTCTTTGATAACAGGTTTGTATCCGACACGTGATTCTTTGGTTGTGTTTAAGCAACGTGGTATTTATTTAATCAAGGGAGATCCTGTAAGTGGATTTTTCGGTCAAACACTAACAACAGACATAGGTTGTATCTCAGCAGCCACCATTAAAGAAGTCCCTGGTGTGGGGCTAGTGTTTTTGGCTCACGATGGTGTTTATGTTCTGGATGGAACATTGGCCGCGTCGTCTTCTCAAACAAAATTTGTAAAGCTTAGTCAGGGCCTCAGAGACATTTTTAACAGAGTAAACTTTGAGTTTGCGGAGCGGTTTCGCTCTGTAGTGTATCATCGAGATCGAGAGTATTGGCTTTCAGTTTGTCTCGATGACAAAAGAGTACCTGATACAATTTTGAAATTCTCGTACGAGATTGGGGCTTGGTCTATTTACGATAAAATGGAAACAGCTGGTATGATTGAGGTGCAAGACCACAGGGGGTATTTATTGTCTGTAGGCCCAAGTGCTGATTTCTCGACTGGTGCTAGGGGGATTTATATCTATGGTAGCACCAATCAAAAAGGGGAGTTGGGAACTGTTGAGTCTGTATATGAGACAGTCAACATACCTTTCAATTCCGTGTACGAGAATTTCTCCCCTGCTAGAGTACAGGCCAGAGTTGTTGGCTATGGAAACACATTGAACCTGTCTGTGTTTACAAACAGAGAGCCAGCTACCGTAGCTACCACAGCAAGTGGTACACAGAAGAGAGCGTTGGAAGACAATCTCTTTCCTTTGTATGGAAGTGTATCTACAAACGCAGGTGTAGTTTACAAAGAGCACCGCCCAGTAATTGTTCGTATGGACTTTTCCACAATGCAAAAAGGGCCAATCAACGAGCTGAAATTGAGATTTACTTGCTCTGATGAGATGGAGATTGTATCATATAACTTGGAAGGACGTATTGGTGGCAGTAGAGATGTTATCAATCTGACAGATAAGTTTGGTGGGAGTCTGACGAGATAATGGGATTCAAGTACAAAAAATTTGAGGTTAGAACTGGTGAGGTTGTAGAGCCAACCAGGATTCGACAAAATATGCAAACGTTGGCTCACGAGATAAACGGAAACTTGGACAGAGAAAATCTTCCAGAGAAGGGCATTGAGCCTGAGGTAATAGAATACGAAACCTTTAATGCTATTGAAACAGATGCATCTTCTGCTCATTTTGATATGAAAGACAAGGGTGTTCAGTTTGTTGAGGTGATGTCGATTACTTTGGACGTGCCTGTTGACTGTGTAGTGGTGGCTCATTTTGGTTGTTATTTTACTTGGCATCTTGACGACTCTTCTAAATTAGATGGGTACTTAGGTGGGACAACAATAAGCACCAACTGGGGAAACTTCTTTTTTAATATGCACCACTATGATGAGGTTCAGGAGCACTTTGCAGACTTTCGTCTACGTATCCAAGGAGAAGATGTTTGTAAGACCTTCAGCTACCCTTTTATGCGTCAGGCACAAAGCACTTATATGACTGGTGCTTTACAGGCAGTTGCAGGCCAAATAAAGGTATCTGTAGAGGCAAAGATATTTAGAAACAATTTAGGTAAGATAGAAGAGAGCGAAGCTTTTTATTACAGGATAAGAGAACGTAATCTTGTTGTTCAGGCAAAGAAGAGGTAGCAATGGCTTTTATTACAATACCATCGATAAAGATTGGTGATGAGATAACGGTTGATACATTGAATACATTTATCAACGAGGTAAATGCTGTCCCAACCACAATCAATGCTGATAACATTCGGGACGAGGGAATCGACAGAAGAAACTTAGGCTCTAGTTCTGTTCAGAAAGTTGCTAAAACAGAGGGTGTGTATTTGTATTCTTCGGATACAGATCACACAATTACCAGTAACCTATTTACCACTGTTCAGAATGACACGTCGGGTCATCCAATAATGGTGGGACGAACAGCTGCAATAACCTGCGAGGATAACGAGTGGATACTGGTTAATTGTTCGTTTAGTTTCAGAACAAACGTAACGACCTCCAGCATAGCAACACACAATAGAGGCGGACAAGAAGTTCATTTCCGGTTGTTGTGGGATGATGTAGGTGCAGGGGTTGTATTAAATTACGTTCCGGGCACAGAAAGAAGGTTTAATAATTTTATAGCAATGGGTACAACAGGTTCACAACATCACGCTCGGACTCGTTATAGCTGTACAATTGTTGCAGCCATTCTTCCATCAGATTTCAACTTAGGTACTCACAATGTTGCTGTCGCGTTACAGGGAAAAGTTATAGAAGCGAATGGAACTGCATCCAATGCTTTTGCTATAGTCGAGTCAGTGCAAATGTTAGCCAGAGTGATTAGAAGATAATGCCTATTTCAATACCAACATTAACAGCGGGAACGTTGACAGCTAGTGCGGTCAATTCCATATTCCAGAAACTAGAAGACTTTATCAATGGTGGTATTGATTCTACAGACTTTGATACAAGCTCAAAATGGTGCAAGGAGCGCAAGATTGTTCGTCCAGAGTTCTATGGTGCTCCTTCGCCAAGAACATTGCTTGTAAGCAGTGATTTGCACACCAGACAGGTTAGTAACAATCTGTATACGTTTGTTATTACAAATGACATTTCACAAGGCTATGTTCCGATCCCTGGTCTGAGCGCAACCATATATGCAGACCTCAACCAAGATGAAGGCGGGACTTGTGTAGCTATCGTGAACTCGTGTTTCTTTTGTTTGGAAAAAGAAGCGGTAGGAGCAAACAGAAATTCTACTTTGTCAGGAGGTTCAGGAATGACGAGTCCAACTCGTGACAAGGTAGAACACAATGATGTTTTGGCAGCTACGTTTGCCTTATATGTAAACGATACAAAAGTAACTGGGACAGAACGATACCTATATTGGAATTTTGATGGTTTTGCTTTCAAGAACCATTCTATATCGGCTATGATTACATTGAATCGAGGTATGAATAATGTTAGTGTTCGGGTTAAGGCTGAACCAGATGTACCTTCATCTCCAGGTCCAGGTCCGTATAATTTTTATCAAGTAATGGTTCGTGAACGCAATATGCACATTGAAGTAATTTACAGGTAGGTGAAAGATGGCATTTACATCATATGACAACAAAAAAGCCCAAGAGAGATACGACAGTGCTAAGTCAGCAGGATATCTAGACAAGGATGCTCCTACATTGCAGGATACAGTAGATGAGAAAACCACCCTTTTGGCTGGAGCTAGAGGGGCTGCTCAAGGGGCTGCTCAAGGTTATCAAATGACCAAAGGCACTGGTTTTGGCGCAGTAGGAGCATTTGTTGGTGGTGCAATAGGATTGGTTGGTGGTATGCTTGGCCAACAAAGGCAAGATGTTGCCGAGTTCAAGGAATTACAAAGTACTTTCCGGTTGAGTAAAGACAAAGAGAAGCTAGCCAAGCAAGCTCAGAAGGACGCATTACGAGCTTCCAAAAGAGCGAAAGAAGGAGGGAAGAGAGGTCCTGACTTAGCACCAATTGTAGAAACTGATAGCGACATTGTATCTATGATGGGAGGCGGCGGCGTGTCTCAGTATGATGCAGCAATGAATAAAATGTACGGATATGGAGTGGCGTAACGATGAGTGAATATACAATACCAACAACCTCTCGCGCTTTGAGAGGAGGAAGCCTTCGGCCAACTCCTATTGGGATAGTTCCTGTTGAGGGATACACAGATGGTTATGGCGAACGCGAACCCATTGGGACAGCTCCTTTGCCAACAGGCGAAGACAAGTGGAAGCAATTGCTTGCTTACAGTGCTGATGGCATTGTACAAGATGACGCAGGAAACAAGTTTAAAGTTAATGATGATGGCACAATAACTACAATTCCAGGGTCCGGAAGTACCACAGTAGAGAAGACATTTTCCCCTACTGATGCAGATGACACATACTCTAAAGTTTTAGAAAACTTATTGACCCACCAAACAAAAATAAGAGAGTCTCCTATTAATCCTTTGTTGTCAACAAGAGAAGAAGATTCTCCTATTGGAAAGCCACCTCCAGAGTACATAACACCTTCGGTGGCACAGTTAGTTCCAAAAGAAGAACCACTTACTCTCGAGCAAAAACAGAAAATTGCAAGGATAGGCAACAGACAAGACAATAAGGAAGCCCTTATTGCAGAGCGAAGAAAGGCACAGCGTAGAGATCAA
>CEQV01011213.1_pt1 | contig 18840 bp, 12 predicted proteins | sample 530971 | NCBI WGS metagenome assembly CEQV01 (sample SAMEA2621173, study PRJEB7988) | marine metagenome | biome: marine biome (ENVO:00000447); feature: deep chlorophyll maximum layer (ENVO:xxxxxxxx); material: "saline water (ENVO:00002010), including plankton (ENVO:xxxxxxxx)" | depth 100 m
AATGGCAATAACAAGTATAACAACACTCGCTGGACTGAGAGACCGTATAAGACTCTTAGCTGGTATAGAACAAGAAGAATTAGACAACGACACATTAGATATTTTAATTAGTATATCATCCGAATGGTTTGAAGAACAAATTGGAACTGCTTATGATGTTACTGATTCCGCAGCTGCTTATGATAATGCTGTGGCTTATTACACTTGCTATTTAGCTTCTATAGCACAAAATGGTATGGGTATAGAAAGAATTCAGGTTGGAGATTTAGCAGTCTATTACGAGGGTGACCAATTCATACACTTTAAAGAACTAGCTGAACAACAATTAGTTATGAAAAATGCTCTCAGTATTAAAACAACTGAATATAATGCTAACCCATGGACTGGTAAAGTTAACTGGAAGAAAAATGTGGATGGTGTCGATTCTACGAAAGACATGTATCCAGCACCTCAGGGTACACGAGGTGATTGATGCCCGGTCTTATAGGTTCTCAAGGTGTCCGTCCGGGTGCTTTGAATATGAACAGAGTGTTTCGCGCACTGAGATACCGAACTGAGCAAGCTCAGAAAGTAACCTATCATAGACCAGCTATTTTCGACACAGATGATTATGGAGTTCCCTCAGGAACATCAGCATCATCGCCTGAGATTTTATTACCAGATTTACCTGCAATTATTAGACCTGCGGTAACCGCAGATTATCAACAACAAAAACAAGGAAGTAACATTATTGGAGCTGCTAGAATTTACACTCCAAATATAACTACTATAAAAAACCTTCCTAATTTCGACCAAGATAACAACACCAACTTCAATGAGATAGAAGGATGGGATAGATTAATTACAAATTATAGAACAATTTTTAATCCAGCTACTTCAGGTACTACTAACTGGAGTACTGATGAGGGAACCATAACTTCTGATGGAGAATCTATTACGAATACATTATCTGACAATGGATACATTCGATATACAGCAACTTCGAAAAACGCATTAGAAGCAGACCGATTGAGATTTAAAATAAAAACTAATTTTACAGCTACAATCACTACATTTTCAGTAGTTAACGCAGCAGGTTCACCACAAACATTAACTTATACTCCTACTTCTTTAACTGTGCCTAGCGGAAACTGGTTAACGGTTGATGTACCTTATATTTCAGGCACCTCTGCCACTAGTATTTATCGAGATGGAACAAGGTATGCAGTTACAGTAGGAGGAACCTACGATTATGAAACTAACGTAGATAAGCTACAAGTTAATTATACTGGATATGGAGCTGCAACCAATACAATTCAATTAAAGGAAGTAGAGTTTTACAAATCAGTATCATGGCATGTACATTCCTTGAAAGATATGACTGACGGTTACATTATTTTTGATTGTGTTCGAACACGCGGACGCAATGATTCACGTAGGAGGGCTTACAGCTAATGCCAACTAATCCTCCAGACCACCTAAACAACATAGAACGAGCTCTAATTGACAAGCTCCGTTCAGGCACTTACACTACATCGACAGGCTCTACTAATGCATGGGCTTCTGACGGTAGCGATGTCACAGTTTATGGTCAATATCCAACCACAGACGATGTCAGTTACCCATCAATAATAACAGAAATGGTAGCGAATGGTTTAGAACAGCAATTTATGGGCCAGAAATTAACAAACAATGCTGGAACAGAAGCACGAGGGGAGCTCTATGGAGTAGGCTTTAATATACATATAATGGTAGATAGAGATAGCTCTATTACGGTTACCAATACTACGTCAGGGGGAGATGTAGCACAGCCCTATAGAGAGAGAAGGTTGCTTAATTATATCATGCTTAATTGCGCTAATGTCCTTATGGACCTTGATTTTTCTAATATTACAAAGGGGGCTACTGGAACACCTGCTGCAACCGAGGTAGACCAACGTATGTTTAGTGGTTTCAGAGATTTAGCTTATAATCCTGAACTCGAACTATGGATGGCTACTGCAAGTATGGTTATAGTGTTCAAGAATAGTAGATAATATGACTAATGAATATGTAATGGCAGAGCCATTTTACAAGCAAGAGATTTTAAGAAATGTAGCTATTGGTTTTACTCCTTATATGCCTTTTACACAACAATATAGATTAGAAATGAATAGTGATTTTGCTGGTAGAGGTACAGGATATATGGCTTATGGTCCTAATGATGAAGGTGACGCTGGAGCTGATGCAACTGGTTATGGTTGGGATGTAAGGCGTAATGTTTATATGGGACTAGGTGAAGGTAGATTAGCTCACATGAGTAAATATTATGGTTCTCAGGGAAGATGGGGTATAGCTAATCAGGTAGCACCCCAACAAAGTGCAGCCCGCGCTGCTCAAGGTGCTATGGATTTCAAAAGAATTTTAGAGACTAATGTAGGAACTAAAGTTAGCGAAATGATAGGAACCCCCGTTCCATCTCGGATAGTAGATGAAATAGGTTTGGCTAACCTGAGTAAACTTTTAGATGCAGAATTAGTATCTCAGAAAAAAATGCCTGAAGACATCTTTAAAGAAGAAGTAGATAGAAAGATGCAAAGAGGTGTTGGTTATTCTTCACAAGGTTTTGATTTACATTTAGACCAACATCAAGGAATGGCTAAGTTTTTAGCTTCTAATTTAAATAACTTTGATGACACCGTACGCAGCATGGAAGTAACTAAAGCCAGAACTACTACAGCAGCTGATAAAGGTATAATGAACATTAAAAAATACGCTAATCCTGTAAAAAAAGGTAAAGAAACTCAAGAGTTGTTAGCTCATGTAGACCGTGTAACTCATAGGTTAAATCGCATGGTTAAAGATTTTGCTGAAAAAATGACTCCTGACCAACAAGAAAGATTTAAAAAAGAATACCCAAAAACAGGGGCTTTTGGTGCTTTACGTACAGTTATAGATTCTACCACACGTGTAGGTGGTGCATTAAGGGGTGATACGGCTACCACTATAGGTGCTTTAACTGATTATAAACAAAGAGAATGGACTGCTTTAAAACAATTTTTAGATAGAGGACGTCGTAATGAAGCTATGACTACTGAATTAGAATTAACCAAAAGAGCAGTTTCACACGTTTATCAGAATACTATGCCTAATGGTTATATAGGATTAACAATTATGAGAACCGCGGTGCGTAAGACAGCAGGACCAGAGGGATTTTTCCTTCCTCATTTTAGAAAACCCAGAGCAGGTGATGTTATGGCATTGAATGGGGGTGTTGAAGGTTCCTTAGCTAACGCTGTAGCTTACTGGGGTGCTAGTCAGGGTTTGTATGAGATGGATACAGAAGGACAAGATATGATAAATACAGCATATAGTGATGCTTATGGTCAGGCTATTTTAGGTGCTGGTAGGGCTGCTTTAATTAATCAAGAAGCAATGACTGGTGTAGAATTTAATGTGAGAGACCAATTATTTAATTTAAGAGTAGGAGGCATAAACTCTACAGTTTCTTTAGTTCCTACAGAAATAGCTAAAAATTTATATGACCAAATAATGTTAAATTTACACAAAGGTAACGGTAAAGGAGCAATGCAACAATGGTTTCAACGTCTTATTAATAATTCTAATGATTTATCTAAATCATGGTACGATAGAATGCCACACGGTATGAGAGCATCTATGTCTGAAGAATTTCAGTTTGGGGATGATAAAGGTAACCCAAACAAAAGATTCTTAGGTGTTTGGAATGAAGGTGGTGTGGGTGCTTGGCAAGGGGATGTAGGTCAGAATATATCTATGGCTCCATTTATCATAGCACGCAGGCAAAAAGTAGCGAATTGGAGAGATGGAGGATTCCAAGAGGATAGATAAGCAAAAGCTTTATATACTAAGTAAATGTAAAATAATGGTAACGAGTGGAATGTCTGAATCGAAAGTCTAGACAAAAAAAGGAGAATAAAAAATATGGCATATTTCCTAGGAAGAGATGTTGACTTATACATCACCACAGAATCCAGCGTTAATGCAGGTTCATCAGATACCGGAACACCACAGGGTATTGGAGTAGTTAGTAATAAAGCTTCATTAACTCACACTGGTTTGTCTTCTGGTAGCATGATACCTTCAATGGCTAATGATGCTTCTGTGTTAAGTGGTTCAGTAGGCGACACGACAGGTATTGACCTGTCAATAAGTATTTCTGACGAAGACGTAGGGCCTTTTGTAGGTAAACCACAGATAATGCAAAAAGTGGAACTTAGAAAAGAAACCGTTGTCACCATAACACGTAAAAAGAGTGATAATTTCTTTGACGTTTTATACAACGGGCCAAGCGTAGAAGCAGAATTTGGCGGCGACAAGGTGGACGACCACCGAATGGGCGCAAGATTTGGTGTAATTTCAGACACCACAGATAATAAATATTATATTAACGACGGTAGTACTTGGATGTACGACGTAATTGAATCAGGTTCAACAGATGATTTAATTTATGGATATAGAGTACATCTTGTTATCGGTAATAGACCTGATGGCTCAGCTAATCCGGGTGAAATTTATACCGTGAGAAACGCAGTAATGACTGGTCACACTGTGACACTCAATGCAGACGGCGTTACAGAAGAAACTATCGAATTTACAAGCAGTGTAGCTCCAACGGAGTCAACACCAACCAACACCAGTGTGGCTAGTGTCCCAACTGGTTTTGATGTAACAAAAACACCAAGAGGAGAGCTCTGATAATATGGCATTTTTCTTAGGTAAAGACGTAACCGTAGCATGTTCTGCGGAAAATCAATCTTATGGACTACAAGCAACAACTGCTGGCGGTCTTACTTTTAATGACGCAACTACAGGATTTGCTGACCCATTAGACCCTAGTTCACCAGTAGGTGCTACAGGTAGCTGGGGACAACTTACAAGTGTAGAATTAAGTATCGGCGCTATGGATGAGGATATTTCATACTTTGGTATGCGTTCACAAACAAAAGCTGAAATCAAAAAAGAAACTACAGTCACATTTACTCGTAAAAAGACGAATAATGAGTGGGATGTAATCTTTAATGATGCTCGATATGGTGTGGAAACAATATCTGGACCTGCTGGTGCAGCATGGGCAGGGTTAGAACAACCAACTTCAACACACGGTTATAGACTATTTATGACAATAGAACCCGGAACGAGAAATGCTTCTAATGAAGTAGTTACTTTGATGGGATGTTGTGTACAGAGTCACACCGTAACAGTTAATACTGATGGTACAATGGATGAAACATTAGAACTAATGACATATATTGAACCAGTTTACCAAACTAGTAAGTACGGTACAGCTATAACTAACGCAAACATATAAGGTTTTAATAATTTGAGGGGGGCTTGAGCCCCCTTCAGGAGATAACAATGACAGAAAAGAAAATTTGGTCAATGGACGAATTAGTAGCACTCACTGATGAGGTGCAAACAAGCGAAGTAGAATATAGAAATAAGTTAGTTCAGTTTCAATTTTGTGAACTAACCGAAAAGGAAGAGCCAAAATTCACTGGTGTGTCTGATGATATGCCAGAAGAAGAAAAAATGGCTATTTATCAAGAAATAGGCTCTAACAGAGTGGTAAAGATGTTAGAAAAAGCCAATGAAAAGAACCCAGATGGACCAGTAATCAGTACTGAACAATGGGCACTTTTACCAACAACACTTAGATATGCCATATCTAATTCAATACTAGGCGTTGAGGAAGAAGCGAAAGAAAATTTTCGCGACTGATGCTGGAATCGCCTGATGCGGTATTGTTATACATACCCCTAATGAAAGATTTAGGGATGAGTTGGAATGAAATTAAACATACGCCAAACCATGAGTTACAAGGATTATTGAGAGCTTCTCAAGAATATCAGTCTTTGCACTCAATGGATGGGTATACAGACAAGGATATAAGTGAAATAGCAAAGAATAAACCTGAAATTAGGTCACAATATGCCCAATATATGGAGAAACGTCGGAAATTTGAGGAAATGGTAGGTATTAAAAAGAAAGTAACATTTAAAGGTGTTTAGATGGGTTTCGCAGGACAAGTTTTTGCAGCGCGTGTAGCGATAGGATTAGCCGTTCCGAGCCCAAAGGCTCTCAATAAGACCGGCAGTATGCTTGCTCAAGGGGTAAAAGGTATACACAGACGCATTAAAATGGCTGCTAAAGAAGCTGGTTTGACTGACGAATATAGAAAAAATCTAGCTAAATTAAACCAAGGTACACGTAACGCTACTGTAAGGACTTCCAATTTTATTGCTACTAAACTACAACAAAATTTAGACAAAATGAGTAAAGCTTCTATTAGAAATACGCGCAGAGTCTATAAAAAAGGTACTGAAGAATATAAAACTTTGACTAAAGAAATGGAAAAACCATTCAAACAAAGACATAAAGACATGTTTAAGACACCGACAGGTATGATAAGTATGGGACAAATGGCTGAAAGAATGGCTAAAATGAATAAAAAAGAAAGACTTGAGCAATTACGCCAACAAAACGCTATTGTTGGTCAGACAAAACGGTTAATAGATAGAGAAAAAGAAAGATTAAGAGTAGGAAAGAAAAAAGGTATTCTCGATAGAGAAGAACAAAAGAAATTGAGACGTGCAATTGCTCAAGAAGAGAAAATCCTAAAAACAGAAAAACACAGATTAGCAACTCTTAAACAAATTGATGGTGAATTAAATGCCATTAATAAAGAAATGGATGACATGGAAGAAGAAGGAACAGACATCGGTGCACAATTTACTGGGGTAGCTAATACCCTTAGAACTAATTTTAATGACGCTTTACGAAATACCGTAGCTATTATGACAGCTTTTGGTTTTCAAATCCACCGAGCAGCAACCTCTCTAATGGAATTTGAGCGCGAACTTATTAATGCTAACTCTGTTTTTAATTTAACTCATGATAATCTTTTCAATGTTGGAAACGAAATAATGAAATTTGGTAACCAATATGGTATTGCAGTTCAAAACGGCGCAGAGGGTATGTACCAACTTGCTTCGGCTGGTGTTACTGCTGAAGAAGCCATGACAATATTACCTGAAACATTAAAACTTTCTATGGCTGTGCAAGGAGACCACAATACTATTTCTAAATTGACTGCTCAGACTTTGTTTGGTTTTGGAATGGAGATGGACCAAGTTGCAGAAGTAACTGACAAATTTGCATATGCTATACAGAAATCTCTTATTGAGTATCAAGATTTAGCAAGCGCTGTTAAGTTTGCTTTACCTTTCTTTACCTCTACAGGGCAATCTATTGACCAATTGTTAGGGGCTTTACAGATATTGACTAATAGAGCTTTAGAGGCTGGTATAGCTGGTAGGGGTCTAAGACAAGCATTGGCTGAATTTGCTGAAAGTGCTATGGATTCTGAAGCTGGTTTCCGTAAAATGGGAGTAGAAATCCTAAACGCTGAAGGTGAGATGTTACAACTAACTGAGATAGCTGCTCAGTTTGCTTCCGCAGTCGGACCTGAGACTGCATCGAATACAGAGTTACTAACTACTCTGATAGAAGAATTGAATGTGCGTGGTGCTACGGCTTTTGTCCACTTAGTTCAAGCCTCCGATGAATTTACTCAGGCTGTTGAAGATACTACTAACGCAGGTGGTCAATTAGATGCTATGATTGAAGAACAGAATAAATCATTAAGTGCTCAAATACAAATTTTAAAAACTAATGTTCTTTCTATTTTTGCGTTCAGAGATGCAGCATATGAAGGCACTGAATTTATCAATGGCTTTCATGAAGCTCTAGTAAACGGTGTACAAGGTTTACGGGATATAATCATAGAGGGTGAAGGAGCTGAGATGCAATTAACTGAGACAGGAAAGGCTATTCAGGATTTAGCAATAGATGGTGTAGAGGTGTTTGTAGATATAGCTCAACAGATGATATCAATCATTCAAGATTTAGCAGAACAAAATATAGATTGGAAAGAAACACTTAGATTATTATTGATGCCTTTAAAAATTGTTTTGGGTATAGTAGAAGCTTTACCGGACGGAATGTTAGAATTATATATTAAATTTAAATTGATTAACTCAATTATACCTATTACTACGGCACTTTCATGGGGATTATCCACTGCATTAAAATCAGTAGCTCTCTATTCAGCTGCTTCGATGTTAGCTAACCCCGGAGGAATTACTGGTGTGATGGGTGTCAAAGGTGCTCCTATCAAAGGTGCGTTATTAGCTGGTGGTGGATTAAGTGCTGCTGGTAAAAACGCTTTAGCTCGTGGAGGTACAGTTATGACTGCTGGTGGTGTACGTGCTGGAGCAGGTGTAGGTATGAGAGCTGCTATGTTAGGAATGGGTGCTAGTGTAGGTGTACCTTTATTAGCTTTAGGTGCTGGTTATATGGCTTATAAACACTTCGCTAAGGATAAAGCTGCTGGTGGGTATATAACACCAATGGCATCTGGTGGTTTCCCTAGTGGTGGTTCTCCTTATCTTGTAGGCGAGCAAGGACCAGAACTTTTTATGCCTAATGGTGCAGGGCAAATTTTAAATAAGGGTCAAACCGATAGTATAATGGATGGAAACATTGTGTTAAAAGATGTTACAATTGGTATAGATTCCTTTGGAGGTTTACAATGAGTATACATGTAGAAAGAAATCACTTTTATATCAAAAAAGATTTTGATGATATAGTTACTATAAGACCGGCATTTGGTGATTTACCATCAACAGTTGGTAATACATTAAATTTAGCACCAGCATTTGACCAATCTACTACTTTAAGTAAAGTTACTCGCCCTAATACTCCTAAACTTGGACAAAGTCTAGCAAAAGGAGCTGTTGTTCAACTATACTCAACAGATGTAGATTCTTTAAATCAATCTGACGCAGGTAATTTAGATATATATAGATGTAATCCCGATTTACCTTTAACAGAAGGTGGTTTTACTCTTATTCCTGACGGTGGAGGAAGTGATATTGCTCTTTATGTGTCTAGACCGGTAAATGATTTTTATTTAATAAACGAAGAATTTGATGGAAAAATATTAGACGATGGAGTAATTCAAAGGGTTGGAAACAATAGCATTACAACATATAGTGACCCTTACCTCACTGTAGAAAATTTAATATACATGGTAAACAAACGATTTGGTACTAATTATGCTACCCCCACTTCCAAAAAAGAATTAGAAAAACTTATGGATATATTACCTATGCGAAGTGGAACAACGATAAAGGTTAACGAAGTAAGAATAATTATGAGGTCCCCAGCTCAGGGTGGTGGTTTTTATATTCCTAGTACTTGGGCTCCGGGAATGTATTTTGGTGATATTCGTGACCAATTAGGGCCGATGATACCCTATAGTGTAGTAACATATGGGAGTTTACTTGATTATGATGAAATAAATACTTCTACCATAGATGTTGATGGAACCCCTAGTGCTACAGAAAACAATACAATTTTTGAAGATATTATTGCGACTAGAAATAGCACTAATCCATATGACGCAAATGACAATAATCCTTTAATTCTTACAGCAGGAGAACTTTCCGCAGACATGTCTTTCAATGGAGGTCAATCCTTTAGAATGTATCACGACTGGTCATATGCCCCTAGAAACAACATAATTCAAAACAATTTAGGTGTATCTGGTAATTTAAACCCTCAAGTACTAAGAGCTACTGTTTCAGGTCTACCATTTCCACCATTACCGTACGACATAGCACAAAATACAGTTTCTTCTACTGATAGTGATTATGTTAATGGAAACCATAGGGGTGTATCTCCTGAAATATCTATGGATTTGTGTATTTCCAAAATGGAACCAGCAGTATTGTTAAACCTATCAGGAGCAACGGCTGTAAACACTTTACAAGATTTTTACAATAATAGCACTACTACGTGTCCTAAAGCTAGTTCAGGTAATGACGCGTTAAGTTTCTTACGTAACTTTACTATTACCTTTTCTAATTTTAGACCACATAAAACACGTCACCCTACTTTAGATGCTTTTTTAGCAGCAGCTATGAGGAACTATTATGTAAATGACGCCCAAGCAATAGTTGGTGGACTTACATTTTTTAAGTTAGGGATAGATGGTAATAATAACACACTAAGCGGTAGTTCATTTTTAGCTATGCCATTAACGGTACAGCCAGTTCCGCAAGCAATTTCTGGTACTAGCGTAGCTGAAAATACAATAATGGCTAAAGCAGGTATGGTACAGGTTAATGGATTCTCAGCAGGTTCAAACGAAGAATTGATAAATTCAGATTTAATGACTATGGGTTCTTTACCACTAGATTCAGATGGTGGTTTGGTTGCTGCTCAAATGCCACAATACGTACCAGTCCCTGCAAATACTTGGTTTAAATTAAGATTTTTTACCGACCCTAGTATGTATAATAATAGTGGTACATTAGCTAGAAATCCTTACGCTCAAGACGCTACTTCGTATGGTGGTTCTTCACCTAGCGATACTCAAATGGGACAAAGAGGAAGTATTATGCGTTGTTATTTCGACATATCGCGAGATGTTTCAAGTACTGGAGATACTGAAAATTGGAGTTTTATAGATATACCTTTCCAAGCTAAATCGGGAGCAACTTATGGTGGTGAAAGTTGGAACTTAATAGATAATCCAGACAATTTCCCTAAATATATGACTCTTTGGGCTAATAATTATTGTTGGGTTACTAATACCGACGATACATGGGGTGGTTCTACTACGGCTACTCGCATATTCAATAAAGGTGACAATCAAGTTATTCCAAGTGGTGGTGCTCGTGAACTAGAAGTTTTTGTAGATAATATAAGATTAATTAATTATACCCCAGATGTAACTAATGTTACCGCTAATTCAACTGCTGGTCCCCTATCTCTCCAACCTCAAGATTATACTGGTCCTTTGGGTATGATGACTAGTGGTACAAAAAATAGAAAATCATGGTTCAATGATAAATCCACTAGCGCAAATTTAGCAGCGGGTGTAAATAATATAGAGGGGGGTAAAATGTTTAACTATAATGTTGGTCAGTATGTGGCTTTTGGGTTTAATCATTTTCAAGATTTTGCTAATCACCCAGCCAATAGTTCCTCTGGTTATTTCCTTTTTAATGATTTTCAATCTAGTAGTTTTGTAGGTGTGTCTGGAAGTGCTATCGGTGAATCCCAATTCAAAAACGCTAAATTTTCTAATCCATCAAGTGCAGCCGAAGCAGGAGCTATGTTAAGTAGAAAGCAAGTTAAAGCAAATGATGGGTCGACAAATATAACAGTACCAATGGGAGGACAGATGTTTACTAGTCCGGGGTTGTACACATCTGGCTCAAGTTCTGCTACTCAGTACGATGTAGTTAGTGGCTCTGTACACATAGTAAGCACCGGTGCTGCTGCTGATGATAGAATATCTCTAGGACAAGGCTCTAATACTTTTTATTCAACAGATGGGTTGAGACAGAAAGGATTTATGTATATGAGTATAAGTGGTGCTACTAAATATGATGCATGGAAACTCGAAAAAGAAGAAAGTATTTTAGTGTCTACTAAAATTTTGAGTACGTATAATTTGACTAGTCAGATTGAAATGGGTCCTCCTGCTGTAAACTCTATAATAGTGGCTGACTCTACAATTTTTAATTACAATGACCCTGATGAAACATATTGTATATACCAAATGGGAAGGACAAGAAGTAATGCCACAAGAAAAACGGGTTTAAAAATTAATACTGAAGGAACAACACAAAACTCTCAAAACATAATACAATTTACTACGGATAATTGGAGGTATGCAGATGACACAAGTACGTTATTAGTAACAGAAGCTAATATGTGCGATTTGTGGATAGGACCAGAAAAATATTGGGTTACTATGCTGTTAGATTCAGGCCCAGATATAGTTCCTCGTAGTTGGAAAAACGTATGCCAAGTAGAAGAAACACCAAGCGATACTGGCAGCCAACTAGGCAGCACTTACAATGAATTCTTATATTACTATAATACTTCTGCTGAAAACAGCGTTAAATCAGGTTTATATAATAATAAATGGGAATTAAGACCAAGCCCAACTACTTTACAAGAGTTCGTTATTAGGAGTGAAGATAATGGTTTTGGTGTTTTTGACTCAACTGAGGGTAACACTGGGAAAGGTCAATTGGGTGTGGGAGCTTTAGCACAAGGACGTTATAATTATATCAATATAGATAATATTGTTAATAAACCCGACGTAGGTCCGGGTCAAACTTTTCCTCTTTATTTTGAATATGCTGGATTAGGCTCAGTTACTTCTACTACTATCTCCACAGATAATACAGGTTTTTATGAAAGAAGACCAACAATATACTGGAAATATGAAGATTTACCCCCTATTATTACTAATTTAACCGTAGAGCCTGCTTATAATTTACTAAGTAGAGAAACTAATTTATATGATTTAACCACTGAAAATCTCAATGCTGTTAGATTTTCATGGGAAGAAGATAATGCCGATGATGTGTGGTATAAGATGTTAATTATAGATGAGAACGAACCTATTATAGATAAATACCACAAAGCAAAGATGTGGTTGCCATTGAATGAAGTTCCTGATAATCCTGCTGACAGTAGTACAACTAGATATAAAGTTCACAATCCAGCAGCTCAAACTTCAGGCAATGCAGATACAGATGCAAGAGTTTTTACAGTATTAGATGGACAAGCTGGATGGTGTCCTGTTATGAAGCAAGCTGAATCTGTTAGTGGAGATGGTGAAATTGAAGTACCTAATGGTACTAATACCGCATTAGAAGGACTAGATGCATTTACTTTAGTAGTGCATTGGACTCCTTCTGCTGGTGATAAAGGAAACGTGGCTTCTATAGTTAATCAAACTAGCGCAGCCGGTACAGCAGCTAATAATTTTGAAATGTATAAAGATGCTAGTAATAAAGTAATTGTCAAGTTAGGTGCAAATACAGCTATGACTGGAACTACATCTATACAATGTGATGGTTTAACTCCTGTTAGTTTAATTTTAACGTACAACAGTGGTAGTTCATCACCTATTAAAAATAAATTATACATAGATGGTGTATTAGACGTAACATCCATTACATCAGGTTCGATTAGTAGTGGTAAAAATTTTCATATAGGTGCCCCAAATAATGGTACTGACCCAAGAGGTTCTACTGGAACGTTTGAAGAAATAATTATTTACCCTAGAGCACATCCTATTATAGATACAAGTAACGAATATGTTTATAATACTGTTGATGATTTAGATATTAGTGGTGGTGCTAATGTTACTAGAAATGCACGGTTGTTTGTTTGTGATTATCACAATATAAGAGGCACTACACCACAAGAAATTGGTATGTCACAACCTACTTCATGGAGGACTACTACATTATGACGTTAGTTTGGGACGAAGCTCTAACTGGTAAAGTTAATCAAGAAAGAACTGCAACTCTTACATTTAAAAAACCAGATGTAAGAGCCGTATATGTTGATTGGGATGATGGTGAAAGTAATAAAAAGAGTGAAAGTAATTATCAATGGGTTACATCGAGCGAACCGATAGGAAGTATAGCTGTGACACACACCTATAATAAACAAGGAGATTTCAAACCAGTAGTGCAAACAGTTAACTCTAAAGGTTTTGTTTCTCGATATTATTCTAATGAATCTTCTAACTCCGATATAGTACCATTTTCACAAGACACAGGTATAGCTCAAGTTAGAATAAATGATGACTCTCCTACAGCTTTGATGAGGTTAGAAAATACTACTAATATAGCTGGTATTGATAATTCTATATTAGAGATAGAAGGGCCTAAAAAATTATACATAGCTATAGCACCGACTTTAACTAGAACAGAACTAACAGGAACTATTAAACAAATTTCTTTAGAAATAGAAGCAGTAGCTAATAGAAATAAATATGACGCACGGAGTGGTGTAGAAGCTCAAATAGCTTTAGGTTCTGTAGCTAAACAAGAAACATTTGCTTTTGATATAAATTTAACAACAGCGGCTAATCAATATGGGGTTTATGATTTTCACACCGCAATGGGTGACCAAACTAATTTAGCATTTTCTAAAGTTCTTAAGTTTAAATATGTTAGTTGTAAAGCAACTGGTACTACTGCTGCTAATGCTGGTACTGATTACACTACTAATGAAATATTTAATAGGTTAAAAATCTTCTTAGTTACTAAAGCAGCTGATGGTAAATATTATCCTATATCTTATGTAAGTGCAGGTTCACCTATAAAAAAGGTAGAAGAATCTCCTTACTATAGTATCTTAGATATGGGAGTAAGTAGAACTGCTGCTTCTAATGCTACTATTACTGACTACAGGTATGACAATGGTAAAATATGGTTTAGTCCTGTGCAACAGTGGTCATTAAGTACTAATATTTTAGGAACAGGAACCTCTAATTCAACTACAACTACATTACAAACACATTATTCTTATTTAAATAATCCAGAGGGATTAAATAACATTGCAGCTAATATTCTTTTTGGTTCTGGAGCAAGCACTGCATATACATGGTATACTACAGGAACTACTTCTGGTAATCTCAGACAAGACTCCGTTGCTTTAGATGATTACGGTAGGTTATACGAGCAGTATTACTGCGTAAGGGATTCGGTTATGGCTTCGACAACTTCAGGTAGCATAATAACAACTAATCAACCTGAGGTGTTTAGAGTATATCCTACTCCTGATTGGACTACCCCAGAAGCATGTAATCAAACTCCAGTTACGTCGTTTACATCAGAAATGAAAAACAATGGAAGTTCAAATGTTTTTAAATTATCCAGTGTGAATACTACTAATCAAGCAGACATATTAGGTGCTGCTGTAATGGCTCAGTCTGCTGAATATATTCTTTTAACCTTTGATAGTAAAACAAACAAATTATTTTTTAATGCAACTAATTATGCTAATGGTTTAATTTCAGGTTTATCTGGTTGGGGTAATGATAGTGGTCTTAAAATAGCTGGTGTGGAGTATCTACATATTGATGATGTAGGTGGTAAAAAACAAAACGCTTATTGGAAACCGTTAGAATTTAAAGACACTACCCGAATACAAAGAGAATATAGAAATACTAGTGAAGATAAATATAATAATTTTCATAATTCGTTCTCTAAGTCTGGATTCATACAATATAATATGCCTCCAGACTGGACTGCTACTTCTATAACCAAGTTGTGTGGTGGTGTATATAATACTGCTAGTGGAAGTTTTGCCGCATGTACAGCCACTGGAACAAACGATACTGAAATAGGTGGTATTACAGCAGTTGCTAATGTAGCAGGTAGTGATGGTTATGGTGATAAAGTTACTTTGACGTTAGATGCTTCTTCTCAAACTGCTTTGGGTACAATAGGAAGTGCTGATGATATAGGTAGATTTAAATATGTAGCTTTATTGCATACAACCGCTGTAACAGCTTCGGGTGCTGCTTTTTGGATAGCTAGTGGTGCAAGTAATGGTTGGAACGGTTCTGATAAGTTAACCTTACAAGTTGGAACTACTGGTACTTCAGCAGCAAATGCTAATTATACTATACCTGTAAATGGGGACGCTGGTTCTATAAGGTTGTATGTTCGTAGGGTTAATATATATGACGTAATAAATGGAGCTGAAAAGGTATTCTCAGATACTGCTGTGGTAGGGGCTACTGGCTCAGCTAAGTTGATGACAGTTGGTGCACAAAATTATAATGCAGGAACTTCTTTCTTTAAAAATCTTTATAATGCAACAGATAGTGATTTAACAGGTTCATCTTGGGCTACCAATGATAAATATGTTTTAAAGTTAACACTAAGTGGTACTACTTCGGCAGGTACTAGTGGTAATCCGTGTCCTGAAATATGGAATGTTTTTGATGCATCACAAGGACATTCTGCTATAATTAAATCAGAAGATGATTCTGCGTATAATTTAAATTCATTAGCTATAACTAGTAGTATAGGTATTGGTAGACGAGGACAATATTTTAAAGCTATAACTCATAGAGGTAAAGTTTTTGTTACTAAAACTGGTGTAGGATTAAGTGAAGTAGGCTTTAGTAGTGTAGCATTGGGAGATGAAACATCATCTACTGCTTTTGATGACCACGGTCCCTCTACTCTTTATGGTCACTTACATATGATTAGAAAAATTCAATCTGAAGCAGTTCCTGTTTATTGGGATGAGCCTCAGAAAGATGGAACTTTTGTTAGATTATGGGGTACTGTTTTAGATGTAAATGAAACTCGTGGAGTGGGTGGCCCTCGAGCTACAATGAATTTTACATTTAGTTTAGCAATAGAAAAAGTAGCACTTATAACTAACACTGGATTATTAATGTCTGATATTTTCCCTCTTGGAGGTATACAAAATGAGTACTCTTATTCCTAGAATAGCTATAGAAGGGCATGATGTTAATTTTATAGATGGAACTTATCAAAATATAGGTGGGTTTAGAGCTGCTACATTACAATTCAAACTACCCACTACCGAAGCTAATTTTATGAAGCTATGGAATAAAGAGGTAACTTACTATTTTAATCAGCACGATACTACCCCTGTTTTTAGGGGTTATATTAAAAGGACCAAGGTTACACAGAATTTTGTAGAAGTATATGCACAAGATGCTATAGGTTATTTAGTGAAAGGGGGTAATGCTCAGAGGGCTAAGGTTTCACTTACTGATGATAATAATTTAGATGGCTTAACAATTGGTAATGGTATAGCTAAATTAATATCTATGTCTTCACTTACAGACAAATTTAAAACCACATATATAAAGGATACGACCCCCCTTACTTCTTGTTCAAGACCACCTATTAGGGGAACACTTCCTTTGTTAGAAGTTATCGAAACTTTAATCTCTAGAGCTATAGATAATTCAGGAAGCATACCACGCCCTAATATAATTAAAATTGTTGATGATGGAAATGATTCACAGTTAGCTATAGAATTAGAAAGTGATTTAGATACTGGTACACCTTCTATGGTATTTAGTGAAGTTAAAAATATAACTAATGTAAAAATAGTTAATAAAAAAGTTCCTACGTTAGTGTTGGTAAAAGGATTTAATAACGTTACAGGTGAATTCAAACACACAACAGCTATAGATGCTTACGACACTAATTTTCTAGAAGTATCCAACCCTGATTTAAAATCACCTGCTGAATGTGTAGATTTTGCACAAAGAATATTTAGAGCCAATCTTACTACACAATATGAATATGGTATAGAATCACCTGAGGGTGCTTATTTAGCAGAGAATGATGTAATTTTTATAGATACTAAAGATGAAAAATTTTCAGGGGCATATAGAGTGCGAGGTAAGACTATAAAGTTTTCACCTACTATGTTTCATATAGGTCTTAATATAAATAAAAAACCACCAACGTTAGCAGAATTTATTGCTCGTCAAGATAACTAAGCATCGGTGTTCATATTCGGTGGACCACGTGGGTTACCAACAACACCATCATTTCTACCATATGAAGGGGCATAATCTCCAGCGTTTGCTCCACCACCTTCGACGTGCGCACCACCCGGATTTATTGTTCGAGCTGCTATTGTACCTTCAACTTGCATTCCTTCAAATTCTTCTCCAGAACCTCCAAGTTTTTTAACAGCCATGATTCTACCTTCTTCGTTAAGACCTGCGTCTCGGCCCATTTTACGACCGTATCCAGTAATATCTTTATCAAATTCCATGTTTAAATTTCACACTTGTCACCAACACAAGCGAACTCACCTTTACCTTGGGTATTGTCCTCTAACTCATACTGAGACAGTTGCGTATAATCTATTATGGGTAGTTTCTTTATAAGCCTTTCGTAGGTTCTAGCGTCTATTTCTTCATATGGAGCCAATTCATACTTACCACCATCGTATGGTAAGAAAGATACTCCATTAATAATATCCCAGTTTTTATATACCCAATTACCTACTTCGAACCATTCATCATCTCTGACATATACAGTCATACTTGCATTGTGTTCACACCAGTTGTGTTGTAAGTTTTTATAATGACTCAGTTGGTCAAGAGCTGAGATATCTTTTCGAGTTATACAACCCTCAGGTGATTTTACTGGAAACTCTAATACCCAAGTAGTAGCATCAGTTGCTTGTTGACCTACCTCAGGGGTGGCTTTAATACCAGCATCTTTCATCATTTTAAACAATGGGTCACGGGCTGCAATCCTGTAACGACGAATGTAATATTGTGAGTATCTGGGATGAACTCCAGACGCAGAGTCGACAAGTTGTGAAACAGTTCCAGATGGCTTAACACAAGTGGTAGCAACGGGTACATTTATATCAAGTACCTTAGCTGCTTTACGAGATATGCGTATAACACGGCTTTTAAGCGCCTTTAAGCATTCCGATGTAAGAACTGAGGGGTTATCCATCTGACCGGTCAAACTGACACCTAGAAGCCGTTCTACGTCACAGTTCTTTTTCCACTCTTTTCTTAGATACGGAAAGTCCGTAAAGGTTGCTTGTATTACACCAAGCCACGTTGCTGTCTCAACTTTGTCTAACAGTGAGTCTAAATCGTCATCTGCTCGAACAACTACTTCCGAAAGGTTACAGAACTCCATGTCCCGTAACATTATTTCTCCACAGGGATTAGTTCCCTGAATAAGAGGAGCGTAACGTCTCGATGGGGCTTTGCTCTGTGCAGCACTAAGATTAAATATACCCCTTTCTCCAGTGCCTGATAGAGCTAATGACGCCCATTCTTTCAAAAATTGTGCTGCGGAAGGCTTATCCCTAAATATTGCACTATTATTTGCCATAGCACGTTTAATAGGGAAAGGCCATTCCTTAGCGTGACGCATTTCTTTGTCATCAAGGTCACTCAAAGAGATTTGTGAGCTGCGTCTA
>CEQV01007330.1_pt1 | contig 18792 bp, 21 predicted proteins | sample 530971 | NCBI WGS metagenome assembly CEQV01 (sample SAMEA2621173, study PRJEB7988) | marine metagenome | biome: marine biome (ENVO:00000447); feature: deep chlorophyll maximum layer (ENVO:xxxxxxxx); material: "saline water (ENVO:00002010), including plankton (ENVO:xxxxxxxx)" | depth 100 m
TGATCTTAGACAACGCAGAGCGATGTTGCTGTGGGTACGGGACGATGTGATACGAGGGCGTGGCGTACCAGAAAACATTCAAATAAACCGAATAGGAAAGGATGTAACTCCTGATGAGTGACAATAATAGTTTGCTGGATATCCCTGAGTTTTTACGAAGGAATCCAAAAATAAAACAAGCTGCGGAAGCTTATGAAAGAACAGATTTCTTAGACAAAAAAGAGGAGGAAAAACCAAATGAGAGCAAGAGAAATACGAGAAGCATTGCAGCATGACTACGAACCTAAACTAGTCAACTGTATGTGCGCGATAGCGGAATCGTTATCAGCACAACAACAAGAGATACAAACTTTAGCTGAGATGTTGAACCAGTTATCAGATATCTTAATGCAACTTGGAGCAACTACTGAAGCAGCTACTAATGCTGTAGATGAAATAAAGAAGCAAAGGCAAAACTAATGAGCAACTTCTTCAAGCTAAAAGATCTAAATACAAGGATGGCTACCAATGAAGATTCTCATTTACCGGCTTATGATCACACTAAACTTAGTGCAGTCAATACTTGCCCAACATGGGGTATACTTAGGTACTCGCATCACAAGAAGATGCCGGGAGAAGCAAGGGCTATGGCATTGGAAGCTGGATCAGCTTCACATGAAGCTTTTGCGGCTATACGCTTATACCAGTACAAATACTTTCAAGCTAAGAGCGAAACTCAACGAGATATCGCAAAGGCCGCTGGCATACGTCTTTTTGGAAATGATAGGTATCAACGTCTATGCAGTGTTCTATCTGAAACCGCTACACATAGAACCAACGCTATCAACTTCGCAATCGAATCAATTGAATCAACAGACTTCTACGACGACATTGGAGATAGTAGACGAACCCTCTCAAACATCTCAGAAAGCATCATAGCTTATATAGATGCTTATGATATGGAACGATATCCTATCTGGGAACGCAACCCAGAAGATCCCAACTCTGATATCGGAATAGAAATTCCATTCGATATTGTTGTAAGTATTGAATGGGACAATGCCATGTTTCCAATAGCAATTGATGGCAATAACTTAACATCTAAAACAATAGAATGTAGATTCACTGGTAAATTAGATGGATTACATTGGAACAAAGATAAACTAATTGTAATCGAAAATAAAACTGGCGCACGATTAGATGATAGCTGGTTAGCTCAATGGATACTATCTCATCAAATCACTGGATACTGTATAGCAGCAGCTACATTCACAAACATCTCTTGCTTACATGCATTAGTATCTGGAATGAGAATCCCAATAGGTAAAGTACCAGCCGAAGGAATAAGAAAAGAACTAGTACCAAGAAGTTCTATCTTATTTGAGAAGTGGGCGAACTGGTTTGTTACATCCGTTGAAACAGAACAACAATGGAGAAACAATGTAGTTGACGCTCCCATGTATACACATAGCTGCAATAGATATTTTCGTAGCTGCTCATTTCTTCCATTCTGCGCTGCTGAAAGTGTAAATGAAAAGAAACAAATCATTGAAGAAATGGATATAGATGAATGGAGTCCTCTACACGATTAAGCATAATAGTTAATGAAGCTTTTATCGTAATAAGAGGACAGATCAGTAAAGGTCTATCCTTCTATGGACCCTTTAGTACATATCAAGAAGCTAAAGATTTCTGTGGTAAAAGCCTTTCTGCGGAAACAACAGAAATAACAACAATAAGAAAGGAGACAGTAGTATATGAGCAAGATGACTCTGGGAACAATTGAAGTTACTACTCCCAAAACACAAGTCCGTAGAATGAGTATGATTATTTGGGGACCATCTGGTGCTGGTAAAACAACACTAGCTGCTACAGCTCCTAGACCTATTCTATGGGTAAACTTTGATCCCGATGGTACTTCGTCCCTAATGGATCAAGATGGAATCTACATAGCCGATTTCAGCATGGAAAATCCTAATAAAGTCGTAACATTCAAACATGAAAATGCTGGAGGGATTAAACAGATTCTAGAAGAAAATCCTGACATCCAAACTGTTGTATTTGATTCAGTAACATCATTTAACGAGATGTCACTGAAACATGGAATAACAGAAGTCCGAGGAGCAACTATGGAAATGCCAACACTCCAAGGATACGGAAGACGGAACAGTTATACCATGCAAGGAATTATGTCAGTAGTTAAAGCAACTGGCGCAGCCAATAAACATGTAATCTTCATAGCACATGAAGATGCCCCGGCTAAAGATGAACTAACAGGAGCCATAATGGTTTCAATCCTTGTCGGTGGTAAAATGCAGTCTGAAATACCAATCAAGTTGTCTGAAGTTTGGCATCTTGAAGATACCGGGAAGAATAGAAAAATAACTATACGTTCTTCGCGCCTTCGCAAGCCTATGAAATCTCGGATGTTTATTTCTAGTGGAGATAGTGACTTCACATGGAATTTCGATCCCGAATCATGGAAGGGGGAGGGAATAACTGATTGGTATGAAAGATGGGTAGATGGAAACGGAAAGAAAATCAACCTACCCTGACACACAACTATATATAGTGTGTCTACTAATACTAACTACTAGATACAGGGGCTGGACTAGCAGTTAGGATGCCACTATAATTACCAGTTCCACAATAAAACAGACAATAAAGGAGAACATACATGTCTGAAGAACTAGCAAGCATCGTTGAATTCAGTGTAGATCTTAAGAATCAAGATGCCCCAGAACCACTTCCGGCTGGATCTTATACCGGGGTAGTGCGTAATGCTGAAGTTAAAGAATCTCAGCGTGGCACTCGGTATGCTGCCGTAAGCTTTCATATTAGCGCGGACCAATTCCCTGCTGATTATAAAGATGGTTCTGACGATGGATTAACTCTTATCTATCGTCGAGTCGGACTTGAGGATAATCCCCAAGCTCGGTATGGAACTAAGCGGTTCATCGAAGCAATTGGTGCGCCACTTAGCAAGTCGGTTGATGTTTCCGAATGGGTAGGTATGGAAGCAGCACTGGAAGTCGTACATGACACCTATGAAGGTGTTACACGCGCCGTGATCAATCGAGTTCATGCGGCGTAATTAAGATCGCTCCTAATTACAAAGTGTGAAGGGAGGTAGGTTTCACCTCATGGGCCTACCTCCCACCTACATTAAATATAAAAGGAGAGGCAAATGGCAGTAGAAAATAAAGCCAGTAAGCCAAAGTTCACAAGAACAGCTAAACCTGTCTACGCAATTATGTCCGTAGAAGATGGAAACGGTAATATAATGGATCTAACTAAAGAGAATGTTACGATCCATCGCGTAGAGAAAAATGCTGAAGCCGTACTAGAGGCTTTAGATGCAGGAACGCTTCCAAAAGGATGCTTCTATAAAAGAATTGCACTCGCTTAAGGTGTGAAAAAAGATATCTCTCGATTAGAGCGATACTGATTGAGAGATTAGGGGAGAGGTACAGATTGAACCTCCGGCCTCTCCCCACCTTTCTATTGACACACAAAGGAATGTGTGGTATGCCTAAAAATAACAAGAAGGAACATAAGCATGAATGGAATTTAGTAAGTGATTACTGTATCCATTGTGGGCTTAGTAGAATACATAGTGAAGATGTTCTATATCCTTGTATAAGAAATGAAAAAGTAACAGCAATTTCTCACATAAGATTCATAGCTAGGAATCCAAATGGCATACGAACCTCCACTCAAAATAGCAATACCAACTCCAAGTGAAATACCACAAGGCTTCGGACCAAATTCCACAGGAAGAAAAGGCGGCAACTTAAGAATCCGTTGTACTGACAAAGAGTATAACGCGATAGCTTATGAAGCCTCCAAGCTAAACTTATCGTTAGCAATGTTCTGTAGATGGTGTTCCGTTCAAGTAGCCCAAAAGCTAAAAGAACATAGGGATATGGAATCTACAGCCATATCTATTGGAGAAACAGATGACAGCATTAAAGAAAATGGAGTACGAAGAGGAGCTTGAATTAGATGTTACACAGCGCGAAGCGATTGATGCGTGTTGTGATTCTAAGCGTAGAATTGTTGCCGTTACAGGTGCTGCTGGTACTGGTAAGACTACTATTCTACAAAACGTCTACCGCACATTATATAAGCAAGGTAGGCGGGTGGTTCTCTGCGCTCCTACTGGTAAAGCAGCTAAAAGAATCACAGAGGCAACAGGAATTGAAGCTTATACGATTCATAGGCTATTAGAATATCCTCATCCGGGAGAAAGAGATGAGAAAACAGGAAAAGCACTCGTATCAACTGACCCTAAACGAGATCGTAACAACCCGATTGAATATATGGTCGTCCTTTGTGACGAGTATGCTATGGTTAATCTTGAGGTGCATCGCAATCTTCTTGATTCTCTTCCCAATGGCGGTGTTATTCGTATGTTTGGGGATGCTAACCAGCTTCAGCCGATTGAAAACAACAAAAGGTTGCAAGCACAGCCCTCATCTTTCTTAAAAATGTTAGATAAGTTCGATGGAATAAGATTAGAAACTATCCATCGACAAGCAGAAGGATCAAACATCATCCTGAATGGTCGTCGTATCATTTCAGGTAACATGCCAACTAGAACAGAAGACTTTGAAATAAAGATAACCAATGAACCAGTACAAACTGTATTAGACTTTATCCAAGACAACATCACCGAAGAAATAGATTACGGAACTGTTGAAAACCAAATCATATCTCCAACAAAAGCTGGATGGGTAGGAACTGAAGCCTTAAATGCTGCTATCCAACAGTTACTCCAACCAACTGATGCCAACTATAGAATCATTGAACGTCATAAATGGAGTAACGTAGAAGAACAGAGGATATATATTGGCGACAAAGTAATCTTTACTGTCAATAACTATCCCTTGGAAATCTTCAATGGGGAAACAGGAATAGTAGATAGATTCCTAGACGATGGATCTATCGTGATAAACTTTGGAGACAAAGAAATAGGCATTCCAGTGTCATTAGAAATGGCAGGAAGACATGGAACCTATTACATGAATCCCCAAAAGGATTTAGATCTAGCATATGTAATCACAACCCATAAAGCACAGGGAAGTGAATACAATAGAGTCTGCTATGTAATGAATAAATCTAGATCATATCTGTTAAACCGAAAGAACTTTTACACTGGAATTAGTAGGGCAAGGACTCATGTAACAGTGATCTCTGATGCGTCTTCTATTAATTCAAGTCTATATAAAAAGGGAGATAAATAATGTCAGATAAAACAGACGAGTTACTAAGTAAACGTGAACAGACTCATGGCCCTGCTGCTGAAACATTTAATGTAGGAATACAATTAATAAATGTCGTTGCTAATCATGCTAAATCAAAAGAGGAGGCACTTATAGCACATGACTTTGCCATCATAAATATCCTACACAAAATAGCTCGTATCCTTTGTGGATCTTATAGTCCTGATCATTGGGATGACATCGAAGGTTATGCTCGTCTAGGCAAAAAGATACAAGAGGAGAGCAATAATGGAGAACGAAGAGTTTAAAATAGAAAAGAATTTTCCTATACCTAAAGGAGGAAAATGGAGAACCATGCTAATAGAATTAGAGGTTGGAGATAGTGTCTTAATTGATCAAGCAGCGCATAACAAATCAAAATCATCATTAAGAAGTGCATTATTCTCAACGGCTGCACTTATAGGAATAAAATTAGCAACTCGTACTGAAGGTGATAAAGTAAGAATTTGGAGAATAGGCTAATGTCCGAAGTCACTGAAGCATGGCTAATGAGAGAGTTCACTACTAGAGCTAAGTCATGTCAATTACAAGTAGACTGTCTTGGATCTGGAGATGTAAACGCAGAGATATGTATAATAGGGGAAGCTCCCGGAGAACATGAAGCTAAAATGAAAATGCCACTAGTTGGCGGTAGCGGTAGAATGTTATGGGATATTCTTAGGACATTCGATATATCAAGAAAGGATTGTTATGTTACGAATGTGGTTAAGAAACAAGTATCACTTAGCTCTAAAGCTGATGCTAAATCTCCTGTTAAGAAAATTGAACTTGAACATTGGGAAGGGTTATTGGATTGGGAACTGGATAATTTACCGAACCTCAAATATGTTCTCGTCCTCGGCAATTACGCCTTACATGCTCTTGTCGGGGAAACAAAAATTACTAAGTGGAGGGGATCAGTTGTCGATTGTGTTGTGGGAAGACAAAGACGAAATGTAAAAGCTGTAATTACTAACAACCCTGCACATATCCTACGCAATCTAGCACTAGAACCTATGTTCAAATTTGATCTGGCTAAATTAAGGAGAGTGTTAGATGGACAATTCAGAACACACAGAATTACTCCAACAATTAACCCTACTTTCGATGACGCTATGCGATATCTCGGAGAGCTTAGTAGTAGCGATCAACCAATCGCGTTCGATATCGAAATTATCGCCAATGAAACCGCCTGTATCGGATTCGCAAATAACTCAACAGATGGTATATCAATCAATTTTAGAGATGCTAGAACAAACAGATATAGCACTACTGAAGAAGGATTGCTCCGTGAAAGAATACAACGATTACTATCTGATCCAAGATCCAAACTCATAGCACAAAATGGATCGTTTGATTGTGGATGGCTATGGTACAAAGATAGAATTCACGTTCCTAATGTATGGTTCGATACTTTATTAGCACACCATACACTATATCCAAGGATGCCTCATAACTTAGGATACCTTACCGCACAATATACTGACCATCCATACTACAAAGATGATGGAAAGACTTGGCGAGAAGGAGGAAACATAGATGAGTTTTGGGAATATAATGTTAAAGATTGTTGTATCACTTGGGCTTGTCATGCCGCACTTCTAAAAGAATTAAAACAACAAAACCTTGAAGACTTCTTCTTTAACCATGTCATGCGCTTGCAACCACACTTAGTTAAGATGCAAGTAGGAGGAGTTCGTGCTGATATATCACTCAAAGAAGAAATATCCAAATCACTGAAACAAGAGCTAGATGAAAAGCTTGGACACTTTCATAAACAAGTAACAGATCTTACTGGCGATCCTAGTTTCAGACCCAATCCAAAATCCCCACGACAACTTAGTGAGTTATTCTTTTCCTATCTTGGACTTGTCGGACGAGGTAGTAGTACCAACAAAGATAACCGACAACGTATGCAAGATCATGCAAGGACAACTCCAGAACAAAAACAAATGCTTGTTACATTAGATGAGTATCTAAGAGAGCATAAGTTTTATAGTACCTATGCCACCATGCAAGTAGATCCTGATCATAGAATCAGATGCGAATACAAACAGTTCGGAGTTCAATCTGCTCCGGGAAGATTAAGTTCTAGCAAAACATTATGGGGATCAGGAATGAATCTCCAGAACCAACCGCATCGGGCTTATCCAATGTTCATAGCAGATGATGGTTACATGCTTAGTTACTTTGACTTACGACAAGCAGAAGCAAAGGTAGTAGCTTACATCTGGAATGTTCAAGGACTTATAGAAAACTTTACTAGGGCTGAAACAGAAGATGGATTCGATGTTCACCGAGGAAATGCTTCAAGGATATTTAAGTTACCTTACGAAGAAATTCCTGGTGGTGATTGGGATGATAACCTCCAACCAACTATGCGTTACTTAGGTAAACGATGTGTTCATGGTCTTAACTATAGGATGCAAGCTCCTAAGTTAGCAGAAGTATGTAACATACCAATGCAACAAGCGTATGAAGCATTCTCTTCTTACCATAGAGCATTTCCAGAAATACAAGAAGGATGGCGAAAGACTATTAACACAGTCAAAGATGATAAGATGTTGTTCACTCCATTAGGTAGAAGACTTATATGGATAGAACGATTAACAGAAGAAAGTTTTGATAGTGTTATCGCATTTGTTCCTCAGTCTACGATTGGGGATAAAGTAGCGAGTGTTATATATAAATGTCACGAAGATCCTGAATGGCCTGAAGATGCTAGGATGTTATTGAATGTTCACGATGCATTGATAGCTATACATAAACCTAGCAAAGCCAAACTAGTACAAAGCATCATGCGAAAACATGCTGAAGAACCTATTATAATACGAGGACAACCAGTTACTATTTTCACAGACTTCAAACAATCCAAGCCAGATGAGAAAGGAATTCATCGCTGGTCTACATTGAAAGATGTAGCATGAACTACAAAAAGATAGTTCCAGAAGACTCATTTATAGGACAATATATGAAGTACATGTCCGTAGTAGAAACAGCAGAGTCTTATGATTTCTGGTGTGGAGTATGGGCATTAGGAACAGGAGTTGGTCGTGACGTATATGTGGATCGCCCTAATAGTCCAGTTTATCATAATTGGTATATTATTCTGGCTGCTGAAGCGGGGGTTACTAGAAAGTCTACAGCTATTAGCAGCATATCAAATGTTGTTAAGGAGTCTTATCCCTTACTTACCGGGAGAACAAGCCCAGAAAGTCTTGAACTTCTGCTCCATGAACGAACAACAGAAAGCGGAACTGCTAGAGCGCATTTCGCAGTTAGTGAACTCGTTACAATCCTTGGAAAAGAAGGATACATGAGTACAATGCCGGGACTTTTGACAGATCTATATGACTGTCACGAAGTTAGGCGCATTCCGGGAACCTTAAAGAGTGGGGAGTTAATACATAAAAATGTCTATGTCTCGTTTATCTCAGCATCTACACCTTCATGGCTTGTCACGGCAATCAATCCAACAGTTATCGAAGGAGGGTTTACTAGCAGAGTTATCTTTGTTGTTGATGATAATAGAAAACGAGCTATTGCGTGGCCCGAAAGAAGAAGAGAAGGATCAACAACCAATCTCAAATGCCTCTTCAAGAAGACAACAGAAGCTGCAAGAGATGAGGGAGCAATACGAATATCAGAAGGAGGACTCCGAAAATTTAGGAATTGGTATAACCGTAGAGCCAATCATGTTGATCCTTTCTTATCTAGCTTTGAAGCTAGAGAGGATGATCATGTCCTACGACTCGCCTCAACTCTTTCCATCAATGACGGAACACTTGAGCTTCATGCTAGACACATCTCGTCAGCCATTGGAATTATCAATAGAGCTAAGTCTAGAGCCAATCAACTCTTCGGAGGGGACTTTTCGCAAAAAGCTAGAATTAGTGGAGCCATCGAAAGAGTCAGAGAAATCCTCATCGAATCAGGAACAGATGGAATTAAACATTCCGACCTCCAACGACGAGTAGTAAGACATGTAGATGTTAAAGAATTAAAAGTACTAATGAACATACTACATGAGTGTGGAATGATTCAGATATTTAAAGTGGGAAGAGGCACATTCTATAGAGCTACTAGAACTATCGAGAAGTTTGGGGTGCTGACCGAAGTGCTTTCGACAATGAATCTGGAGCAGGAGCTTGGGGCCTAGAAGAAAATTTTGTAAGATCTACATCGATCTTACGTCCTACTCTAAGAGTTATTTGTTCTTCTAATACATCTTCCCATCCTCTAATCAGAGCCATTTTTCTAGCGTCTAAAGCTTGGATGCGTGTTACTATAGAATCGTACTCGTCATTCCTATCTTGGATATTTTTCCAAGGCGTTCCGGGACCAACAGCAGAAGTTGGAATAGTTTTTAAATGCTTTTCTAGTCTTTTAATATCTGGATCTAACAACTTAACTTTCTTTAGTACCTCCGCAGCAGAGCCAGCCACTATTAAAAACGCTGGATCATCTGATAAAGTTCTTAATACAGAATTTCCTTTTACAAGATCACCATCCACATGGGCTATTCCTCCAGCCTTCAACGTATTTTTAAAATTGGTAGATAAATTCTCTAATACCTTTGTTGCAGAATAGACATTTTTACCTATTTCATCCCATCTTTTTGGTCTTTGTGTTCCTCCCCACAATGGATTTAGATAGCGCATTGCAGACTTGGCCCCTACTTTTGATTGATCAAGGGCCATGCTTAATCCTCTTTCAAAATTTCCCCCACCTTTAGGATCTGCTCCAGCTTGGTATGCTTCGTTTACTAATAAGTACTGGCCTCCTGCCCATCCGAATATATCTTGTACTGCTTGACTAAAAAATCTTTCGTGATGACTACCTACATACTGGCCCTTACCTGTTCTAGATGTTAAACGCTCTCCTCTCATAAACGGATTAGTACGCAAAACACTAACATCACTTCCCGGATCATCAGGATCTATTTTTTGCTCTACTGCTAATCCTAATTGAATGTCAGCCCCTGTTAATGATCCTATTAAACTAAGAGAAGGAGGTAATGCTACATCAGTAACTTTTGCTAACCCTGCCTTCCAGTGTTCCCTTTCAACTCCTTTTGCCATTTTAATGTTTCCAACATCGGAAAAGTTAAATACAGCATCCATACCATCCATAACTGCTCCTTTATACAATGACCATTCAGGAGCTACTGGAAGAATAATTGCATCTTTAGGATGCCATCCGGGAACAAAATAAATAAAGTTATTTGCTCGTTGTTCTGTAGTATACTTATTATAAAGGTAATCTTGATACGTCCACTTCTTGTTTGGATCGTGGGGATCTGGAAATGTTATAGGATCTCCATTCGCATCTACTGATCCTTCATGGACATGTTTGTTCCATATCATTTCACTTACTGTTGGCATCCCAATCAAAGCTGCTGTGCCAGCAAAGAATTTTACTGGATGCTTTTTAGCTGCGGCTCCCATACTATTCCAAGACTGTAACATTGCCGACCCAAATGGAAATGTCTGATTAAAAACTTTCGTGGCTCCCGATGCTCCTATTTTTCTCATGTCTCCAGAAACTAATTTAGCTTTATCAACAGCATCACGTTGTATTTGTGACATAGCTTTAGGAGTTAATTTTTTTCCTGCCTCTTCTACTGCTATTATCTCATCACCTAATGCTCTTAAATATGCTCCATAAGCTGGTCCCTCATGGAAAGCATTAGTTAAAGTATTCCAAAGATTGCCCATCAAAGCTATTTCATGTTGATCACCAAGGAACTTAGCTATTGGTCCCTTTACAATACCTTCCATTATTTCTGGCATTGTATCACCACTTATTTGAGAGAAAGAAGTAGGAGCCATTCTTCCTGCTTCTGATTTTGCTCTGGAAATAGCACTGTTTATAAATGAATGTTCAAGTCTAGCTTGAAGCTTTTGTAATGCTGTAGGAGAAATTCCTTCTATGCCAGCGTGAACTCCAATCCTATTGGCTAAGTACTTAGATAAATCACCAGCAGCATTAACAAAAAATAATCGTCCAGTACCAGTTATAGAAGCAAATGGAGATGTCATTCCACGCCAAACACCATCTCTAGCAAAAGTGTTTATAGCTGTCTGCCCTGCGGAATATATACCCGATGTTGGGGCGAACAAAGAAAGATTACCAGTAGTAAATCTAGTCATTACATTTTTCTGGTGATTTGCTGCTTGCAAAACAGCATTAGTAATTTGTGGACTTAAATCTAATGCCGCTTTCAATCCCTTATCAGGAACATAATAAGCTCTAATCTCTCCTCCCTGATGGACAGTAATAATATCTCCGGGAAACTTAGCTTTTAAATCTTCAACAGTGCCAGAAAAACCTTCGACCATTCTTTTTGATGCTTTATCTCCTGTAAACGGAACAAAAGGAAGAGAGTCAATATTAGATAGATCTGTTGATTTTCCTAGATAAACAGTATCTCTCGCAGTAGGACTATCAGTGATAGCATCATTCATCTTTGTCCTAGAAACATTTCCAGCAGCCCCTGAAACAGCATTAAAGCCTTCTCTATGAATTCCAGCTAACTTGTCTAGTATGTTTCCTTTGAAGCTCTGTTCGTTTGAATCTTTTATTACAGCAACACCATATCTTTCTAGAGAATCAAAGACATCTAGTGTTTTATTAAAGTTTATATCATCACTTCTTTTTCCATATACTGATAATAAACTAGCATCTTTTCCTTGGGTGCTATGTACTCCTAAAAGCGTCCTAGAAAGTTTTCTCATAAACTGGTGTTCGGCTTTATCATGCACATGCATATATGCTAACCGTCCATCAACAGTATTAGATTGTCTAAAAGCTTCAGCACTTCCATGCTTTCCGGGAGTATGAACTCCTCTATGAACAGCATAATCTAATAAATTATCATACGTTTCATGGATATCTTTCATTAATTTAGCAACAAGTGGATTATTATCTGCCTCGGCTATTATCTTATCCAGTTCTGTAGAAGGCCGTTTACCTTTTTTCCACAATTCGGCAGGATCTTCTGGCTTCCCTTTTCTTGCAACTTTCTCTGCTAATGCATTCATCGCTTCTGTAAATAGGTTCTTCTCATCCTTTTTTAATTTTCCAAATCTCGCTCTGAGTTCCATAGGAGAATATGATTTTTTTCCGTTTCGAGGAATAAAGTTTTGTCCAAAAGTTCCTGTTCTTAACCAGTTCCTAGCTACCCCTGTACTATCTACATGAGCATTTGATACTACCTTTGCGATAGTTTCTGGATGAACACCTATAGCTCTAAGTGAATCACTAATTGCAGTAGCTTTATCTAAATGACGTTCAGTTAAAAAACTTGCACTTGATTGATCGTCCGTTCCAGCAATCGTAGTACCCTTACCTCTTCCTGTACGAACATAATAAGCAGCAGATGCAGCAGTAAGTAATGATGCACCAATAATATATCCAAGATCTTTTACATCTTCCCAATCTTGTTCCCGTTGTACTTTTTCATCATACTCTCTGAGTATTGCATTCTGCTCACTAATAGAAAGCTCTTCCCCAGAGGTAAGTGTTCTTCCTCCAACTAAATAATTTCCTACTTGTCCATCATTTATATAACGAACATTAGAAAATATTGTTTCAGGATCTAGATGAGAACTATCTGCTACAGCATCTGGTTTCTTGTCTGGCTGTTCTGGTAACTTTTTTACTCCTGCAAGAGCTTCTTCTGAAAATATGGTAGGAGTATCTGTAGCTTTACTAAGTCCATAATCAAGGCCATAACCAATACCAACTTGCCCTGCTGCTCTCTTTCCAAATCCCTTGCCACCTTGAACAAGAGGAGTAGCAACATACCCTACGCCCTTAAGAATATTTCCAGCAGTACCTAAATTTGTTAAAGGAGCCGCTGAAACAGGAAGAAAGTTACCAAAAATTCTAGCTGCTTTATCTTCAGAAGATACAGGCATTTCTATGCCCAAAGCTTTATTCGCTCCAGCTTGAATAGCTTTTCCTGCTTTTATTAGTGCAGCATCAACTCCTTCTTTCGATGCTTCATCGTATCTGTCTACCCATGTTTTTTCTCTGTGATCAGCCGATGCTGGATGTCCTACATATTCTACTGGAGTTTTAAATGTTTGAGTCTTTTCATCAAATTCTGGTTCAGGTTGCTTAGATGAAGCTTCTATTGCAGCACCACCCATACCAAGTAATCCAGCAAGTCCAGCAGACCAATCAGGAATAGTACCAGCAATAAATTGTTTGATGGGATCAGAAGGTCGCTTCTTAATAAGAGGAGCGTTTGCTAATTTTCTTTGTCTAGCCCTAATATATCTTGGTAAAGCAAACGCAGTATCAGGAGGGACAACCTTACGCTTTTCATTATCGCTTTTGTCATCCTCTTGGGAAAGGTATCTGACCTTCCCAAATAATTTTTCTATTTCAGAATCCATACCAAAATAATATCTTACAATTTAATTAAGGATTCAGTAGGAATTGCAAATTCCCTATTATCTGATCTTCTTAACAGTATTGTTTCATAATCATCAACCTTTAACATCTCATATGCGCCTTGTGGATTATATGTTGGATGGTAGATATTCTTTGCTTCCATTATAGACAGCGTCGGATCCTTAGGATCTCTAGTGTTATTCAGACGATCTAGCATGTCATCTACAATTTCCTGATTTTTAACATCATCTTTAGATTTAACCTCAACCTTCGATCCCCTCTTTATTGTTCTTTCTTCAGGAACTAGTGCGAGAGAACCCTTTTTTGGTACAAGAAAACTTTGCTTTATTATTTGTTCGCCACTATCGGTTGTTCCTACTGATGTTAAAGGCCGTTCTGATACTCCTTTAAGTTCGCCCGGTGTAAGTCCCGGTTTGAGTCTCATGTTCGGACCAAGATCTCCCAATTTATCAAGCTTTACAGGCCATCGAGCCATCTTAGTAGCACTTACTCCTGCATCTCCGAAATTCTTGAGTATATTTGATTCATTTAAATCTAGCTCAGACTGAGTCTTATTTGACATCCAAGCGGCTGCGTCAGGATGCAGCTTTATCATGGGTTGTGGCATAACACCTTGACCAATCAGAGCAGTCGCTCTAGAAGTATCTCCAGCCATCTTTTGAGCTTCTAGTTGCGCTCTATTCTGTTGTGCTATTTTAGCTAAACCACTTTGTAAATCAGAAGTAGCTTTAGCACTTTGAGTAAGACGATCACCAAGAGTTGGATCGTTACTGGCCCCAATCATACTTAAAGGATTTAATCTTTCAGCCATTATATTATCTCACTGGAATTGTGGGTGCAGTAGTGCCTTTAAATGCACCAGCATCCCCAAGTTGCCTAATCATTTCACCACGATCTCTTCTCTCATCTTCAAGAGCAAGTTGTTGCATAATTTGTTGTGTTAAATTTCCTCCTGCTCTAAAAGGCATAGCCGCACTCATATCAGGAATATAAGTTCTTGTTGGCATTTGAGTAGCTACTTGAGCAGCAGTAGATCCCGGATTAGGATCTGTAAATGCAGGGGCTGGAGCATCAAGATCATAAGCTTGTCTTAGAGCCATAAGATTTTTTAAGTCTTGATTCTGAGAAGTTTGTAGTAATGATGCAGCTTGTTGTTCCCTATTAAGTTTAGTCTTATCTGATACTCTACCCATAGCATCCATAAGATTTGCATTATAATTAGATGATGTTGCTCCAAGAGGCGTCTGACCTTGCTTAAGAGCGGCTTGGTTATACATACGATCAATAGTACTTTGAGCTAATGCGTTATCTCTATCTACCATTCCTTGGGCAGCCGCCATATCAGGAATATTAAACTTAAAGTTTCTTGTAGCTTCATTAGTTGCAAGTTGTCTTTGTAAGTCTCCAGCCGCAGCTTCTCCTCTAACTTTAGCTGCTGTTGCTCCTCCGACCTGACTAAGATCAATTCCCCCTGCCTCATTAAAATTTCTAGTAGAAAAGTCAGTGCCAGAAGTACCTGCAAGATTAAGTCCTGTCTTGAACTTTTCATCTTTAGCCTGATTCTCTGCTCTCATAGCAGCTAAATTAGCTTCATTAACTTTGTCGCCAGCAAGCTTATCTGCTATTGTTCCTACCAAAGCTCCTGTTATAAAAGGTGCTGTTGCCATTAGAAAGCTCCACTTCCTCTTGTTCCTAATCCACGTTTATCTCTTCCACCAGATCCTTCTCTAGCTGCTATGGCATCTAAGAAAGATTGATTTGGAGCCGCACCTGAAACTGGACCTTGCGCTCTACTTCCAGTTCTTAATGCGCCACTAATATCGAAGAGAGGTTCAGAACCAATAGCAGAACGAACATCTTCTCCTAGAGATCCTTGTCGTTCAGTTACAAGTTTCTCTCGTTGTTCTGCAAATGGTTTAATATCAAACAAGTCATCACCAAGCCTATAACCAGTGGCTCCTGTTTCAGCTTGTCCACGAAGAAGATTTACATCTCTTTGTGCGCCACCAAGAACTCCTTGCTCAATTTCTCGTACTCGTTCTTTTGCTCCCTCTTCTTGTCCTGATAAGAATAAGTTAGCTTGTTGTCCACCTATTGGATTTAAACTTCCTCTAGCTTGTAAATTACTTACTTGTTGTCTAGCTGGCCCTGCTCTTTCGTCAACAATACTTTGTATAATACTGTCATCTAAAGATTTAAATGCTCCTCCGGGAAATGTTTCTCCAATTTGTTCCCCAAAGGTTTGCCTTCTAAGACCTTCTTCATCAGCAAGAATAAGTCTACCAAGATCAGGATTATCAAAGACTTGTCTAAACTCTGGCTCTGTAACATCTGCTCCTAATCCTACATTCTCACGTTCAATTCCAGCAGCTATTACTTTCCTAAACTCTTCATCACTGAGTCCGGGATTTATAGTATCACCTATTAAACGATCAAATGCTTCTTGTGATAATGCATTTCTAGCTTCTTGACGTAATGCTGCTATTTGTTGTGGAGTAAACTTTTGACTAAGAACATCATCAAGCCCCGGAACGTCTGCATTTAAAGCTTGATTTAATGTAAGTTCTGTTAGACCACCGACAGTACCACCAACTATATCAAACGGAACAGCCGCCGTATCAAAGCCTAATTGTCCTAATGTCTTTGCTCCTTCATTAGCCAAGAAATCATATCCTGTTCGGACGACCCCACCTACATCTCCAAAATTACTTGTGAGGAATTCAGAAACACCAGTATTAATTGGAGCAGTAGCTTCTCCTACAGCGGCTAAACTACTAGTAATGAATGAAGGATCTGCCGCCGCAGCAGCTAAATCTCCACTTGCTAGGATGTCACCAGCAGTACCAACAGTATTACCAATAATAATTGTTGAACCAGCAGCGTCTGTTGTTACTGTAGCTGTTCCGTCAGCAATTTGACCAGCTAATTCAGATGCCTTTCCTGCTTCGCTAATAGAACCAGAAACTCCTTGGGAAATTGAAGAGCCAATATAACTGGTAGCACCAGCTATTAGTGCTTCTTTAAAAGAACCACCCGTTGCTCCAGTTGCTACAGCACTACCAATAGCAGCACATGGAGGACCACAAGCCATTCCACCAACAACACTAGCAGCAACTCTAACTACAGTCTTAATTATTCCTCCGTAACCCATTACTCTCTTCCTCTAAGAACAAATCGCTTCACAGCTAACAACCTATTAACCATTCTAGGAGGAAGCTGCTCTCTAAAAGCTGTTTCAAGTTGTGCTTGTACTTCTGGAGGTAAAGCAACAAACTTTTCTACCAACATAATAAGTTCTTCTTCAGTTAGTAATTCTAGTGGATCTGCTTGTGCATCTTGTAAATCTGCTTGTTCTTCTATCCCTGCTGGCGCACCAATATCATCTAGCTCTATACCTTTTGATTCTAGTAACCGAACCATACTAGTAATAAAGTCACCTACTTCATCTTGAACTCCCGGTTGCATAGCATCTGAGACAGGAGTAAGAGATTCAGCCGAAACTGTAGGCTGCATAGGAGCTTGTTGTTGTTGCATAGGAGCAACTTGATCAAGATCATCTTCAAGTGTCATTCCTTGTGGAGGACGACCTACTTGATTTCCATAAGTTCCCGGTCCTTGAGGCATTTAATACCCCTCCAAAAATAAATTTCTTTCTGCTTTTCTACGTCTTACTAATCCAGCTAATATCTTTCCACCAGCCCTGCGCCACTTAGGAAATTCGTCTGCTGCATCTAAGTATTGCCCACGGTTAATCTTAATTCTTAAACTACTTCTCTGCAAGTTTCCCGTCCCAATATTGTATGCTAGACTACCAATTGAACTAAACATATTCTCTGTTAGTTCCGCTTTGATAAGTTTTCTAATTGCCGCCTCAACGTGATGCACCTCTTTCTGTAACAATCCTGTTGCTTGTTTCTTTGTGATTGCTGGATGATCCACGGTGATACGATTGCCATCAGCATCCCATATACTACCAAATCCAATAGTTGGAATACCGATTGGATCAAGGTAGACTTTGGAGGAGAAGCCCTCAAAAGCTTTTATAATCCCCAGCCCTGCTTTGTTGATCCTCATTTTCTGTTAAAACTTCTTTGACCAAACCAAAAACTAACAACAGCAGCCCAAACAGCTTGAAACTCATCATTCCAAATCATTTTATATTGCTCCATTGTTATCCAATCCATATTAACACACACAGAAAGTGCAGCAAATTCTATAAACAAACAGTATGTTATTATAGGTCTGACAGAAGAACTTAAGTTAATAACCCACTGACTAGACTTTGCAGTTATCGTTGCATGTTCTTTATGTAATGTTTCAGTCTCTCGGATATCTGCTTCGATATCCATCATCTGCATCTTTTGGTTTCCAATCTGCAACTGTTGTTCTAGTTGCTTATCCATCATAGCTAGTTCATGTGCTTGATCTCTTTTCTCTTCAAAGAAACTAAGAACCTTTGGAAGAAAAGAAGTACCGAAACCAAGGACTGATCCAACAAGAGATAACATTATAAGACTCCAATAAGTAACGGAAGTGCTACAGTAAAAATTAGTATAGTTAGTCCAACCATTAACATCTCCTATTTATTTATATCTGGGTGCTTCCCATTATGTATTGCATTAAGATGAGCTATTTGACTCTTCATAACTTTAACTTCTGCTTGTAGTGTTGCCATCTCACGATTCTGATCTCGTAATGCTCCAACACTATTAATGTCTTTTAGTACATCAATTTGACTAGTAAATACAGCACGTTGACTTTCTGCATCATCTAGTCTGTCATCGAAGTCTGCCTTCTGCTTTTCATAGCGTTTCATAAATGTTTCAAGGTCGCCCATAACTCTAGCAAGGTTACTCTTAACTACTGCATAACCTCCAGCTACAGTTGCAAGAACCATAACACCTTGTATTGCATGACTAGCTGTTAGTTCCATATTACTTTACCTAATTGGTCCTGTATCATAAGCAGTAAGAAGCATCCAACCAATGCCTATTATAACAATAACTAAAAAGCCAAACTTCAATGCTTCTTGTCCTATCTTCTTCCATCTTTCTTTTGCTTCTTCAGCTTCGCGTTTGCGTATTTCTGCTCTTTCTCTTTTCTGTTTAATCTTTAGAGCCTGTAT
>CEQV01010577.1_pt1 | contig 18751 bp, 30 predicted proteins | sample 530971 | NCBI WGS metagenome assembly CEQV01 (sample SAMEA2621173, study PRJEB7988) | marine metagenome | biome: marine biome (ENVO:00000447); feature: deep chlorophyll maximum layer (ENVO:xxxxxxxx); material: "saline water (ENVO:00002010), including plankton (ENVO:xxxxxxxx)" | depth 100 m
ATTAAAGTTTGAAGATACTGGAGAAAATGAAATACTAGACCAGTCGTTTGTTGGTGAGGTTATAACAATAGGAACTGATTTAGGTGTTGTACCAACAGAGTATTTATTTTGTAAAAAACCAGCAGGTTCTACTGGTAGTTCTATTCTTTATCAAAGAGCCTACGGAGGAGCATTAACAGGAACTGCTCCTGATAGTTTACAGGATTTAGACACACCTGTTGTTGATAGGGGCTTGGGGTGGAATATTGCAGTTAGTGATGGCACTTCAGATGGAGATTGGTTAGCAGATACGTATGAGTTTTATCAAACATTTGTTTATGATGGCAATCAAGAATCATTACCTGTGCAAATGGGTAATGGAGCATCTACTATTGCTACATTTAATCATACATCTGTTGGTGGTAAATCATTACGTGTTGCTGTATATGCTGACGTAGTTTATAGCGGTAGGATATCTGGCGGTAGAATATATATAAGACGTGCTGAATCAGATGATGAACTTACGTTATTATTAGACATAGATATAGTTCAAGGAGTTAGGAGTTCTATGACTGGAGACTACTCTACTTGGTCTTATCAATCTGGAGAAGGTTTTTATTTTGTTCCAGATGCTGCTGGTAATTGCAAAGAACCTAATATAGATACGTACACAACTATAAATGGTTTTTCTAATCAAACAAAATTTATATCAATAGGAAAAATAAATGAACTATATAAAGATGTAGTTGTTGCTAATAGGAGAGCATTCATAGTAAATGTAAAAACATCTGGTTATACAGGAGAACTTGAAAAGTTTGGTGATAGATTAATGTATAGTGAGATAAATAGATTTGATACATTTTTAGAAAGTAATTTTATTGATGTTTCCAAGGGAGACTATGGTGAATACGTAGCAATAAAAACATTCGCTGATAGACTTATTGCGTATAAACATAATCTTGTACATATAATAAACATAGCTAGTCCTAATCCTGCTAACTGGTACTTGGAAGATACATTACGTTACGGTGGTATAAATTTTAAGTATAGTGCTACAAATACTAAATATGGTGTGGTTTGGGTATCTGATACAGGATGTTATTTATATGATGGAAGTCAAGTTACAAATTTAATTGAAAAAAAATTAGGTGTTAATGAAGAAACAAGTGGGGAAAGTGCTGTAATAAAATGGGCTGATTTTGTAAATGGCAGTGCAAATATAAAAGATGCTATGATAGGCTATGAAGCTATGAGTAATTCACTAATAATAGTACGTAGCCCATCTGATAGTAGTACTGTTAGCAATGAAGGTTACGTATATGATTTTAATACAGGGGGTTGGTCACACCTAAGCACTATTATTAATGATAGTGAAATAATTACTAATTTTTTTCACGACTGGAATAATAATTTATGCATAGGAAAGCACGAAGATACAAATGAAATTGATATATTTAAGTTTTTACCAGTTCCTCTTAGTGCATCTGGTCAAGAATTAGTTACTAGGGATATAGATTTTGGTGACCCATCTACTGTTAAAAAAGTTTATGCAGTGACATTAACATACAAATCATCAGCTAGTCAAGCAAATCCGTTAAAGTATGCTGTAAATGGAAAAAGACCTGCTAGTTATACTTCTTTTGCTACTAAAACATTAGGAATTACATCTGATTATGACGTTGCTACATTTACTGCAACTAGTCCTATTTCTTGTGGTAGTATACAATTAAAAATTGAATTGCCTAGTTCTGGTACGTTTGAAATAAATGAAATGTCCATAGAATATAGAGTAATACGTAATAAAACAGTAGCTGATGGCTAATAGAGACATACGTAGAGTAATAAATAGTAAACAAGATTCATTGGAATCTACAGGCAATCTTTCTATAAGCAGTATGGCAGATGGTCAATTATCTATATCTAAATCGTCTAGTGAATTACTATCTATAAATAAAAAGAAATATGGTAGGTTATATAAGGGCTATCTGTCCTCTAGTGGTAATCAAGTAATAGATAAAAATCTTACTATTGGTGGTAATTTAAATGTAAAAGGAACAATTAATAAAGAGGTTATGATTTTTTATCATCCATTTAATGCTACTGGCACAGGAAAAGTTTACCTTCCTTGGAGTTCAATAAGTGAAGCGTCATCTATTAATTATTATAATAATCTTATAGCTCCATATAGTGGTAGGCTATTAAAAGTTGTTGCTAGGTCAGCGGAAGCATTGGGTAATACTGTAATAGGATTTCATAAAGCATCTGACGGCACAGAAAGCCCTAGCACCACAGCAACGGAAACAATAACTGTAGATATGTCAGCGGATGATACTAGTTATACTTTTGACTTTACAAAAACGTCTTCTTTTGATAGCGGTGACGTAGTTGCTGTATCTATAGACCCAACTAATACACCAAATGATTCTAGAGTTACATCAGTTTGGTTATTTAATATATTAATATAATGGTTACTTTGATAATATACTATAATTTATTATTTTTGAAACGTAAAATTACATTTTTACATAATGTTAGGAACATAGCATGAATACTTTATTAGGATATTCTTACCAAGATGGCGGTGAAGTTTCTCCTTCATATCAAAGAAATTTTGGATTTAGTGGTGGCACTAGTCCAACTTTAGCTGCCTTACTTCGCAAAAGAGAAAAATACAGGGCACAAGAGGAATATGAAGATGCGATGAGAGAGGAAGCTAAAAAGAGAGAATCAGCTTCTAGTTGGGGTGGCTTTGGTTCTCTTCTTGGTAGTTTACTCTTACCTGCACTTACAGGAGCTACTGGTGGTTTATGGTTACCTCTAATGGCAGGTTTAGGAAGTGGATTAGGTAAGAAAATGGGTGCTTCTTCTGGTTATCAGGGTAAGCTTGATTTAAATCCTCTTAATGCTGCCGAATCTGAAGATTATAGTTCTGTAATGGAAGATGAAGATTTAATATATGGTAAGGATGCGTTTGAAGATATGAGTAAGTCTTCTAGGGATTATGCTAGAAGAGGTATAGACCAAGATGCTATTGTTAGTGGTTTAACATCAGCTGCACTAGCTGGTTTTGGTGGAGATGATAGTATTTATGCTAAGGCTGGTTCAACAGACTTATTAGAAGAGGGTGCTCGGGGTAGGATTAAAGACTTATTTAAAGCACAAGCAATGCCGACTAAAGTTGAACCTTGGTCAATGGGTAAATCAGATTTCATTGCTCGTGCTGAACAAGGTGATTATGGAGAATTTACTAAATTTAAGAACACTTTTGGTTTGAACGATTATCGTAGAAATTTACTTGATTATATGAATATTGGAACGATTCAACCTTTTGATATTACAAAACCAATTAAATATTAAATAATGAAAAATTTATTAGGATTTGTACAAAATTATCAACAAGGTGGATATGTAAATCCATTTGACCAATCGGCAGTTCCAACACAATCTGATGTTCTTGGTCAATATGATATAGATTTAACCGATGATAAATATGCACCATTTATACCAACATATGACCAAACAGGTGAAGACTTTCTTAGAACTAACTATATGCAGGATAGGCAAGGTTTATATGGTGGAGCTAGAAATACATTAGGTCAATTAGGTCAAAAATCTAGAGAGACAGAAGGACAGCAAGGTTTTGCAGGAAGTGGTAAATCTTTGTTAGATACCACTAGGGGAGATATTGTAGACCAATTTGGTATGGATGCACAGCGTATGTATACAGGATTACAGCAAGATATATATGGCAGAAGAAGGGATTATGGTGAAGATGTATTGTCTGCTATTGGAGACTTACCTGATGATGCTTACACTATAGGTGGTGAAAGAATGAATAATGTTGATAGTTTATTTGGCTATCAGGGAGATACAGTTTATTATAATAATCAAGAGTTTAGTTGGAATAGTGCTTTAAATTCTTATTTACCAGTAAACTCTAGTGGTGAAACTACTACTTTAGGTGCAGGTGGTACTGGTGACCCAGTTCCCGGTGGAGATAATCCAGATACTAATGCACCTTGGAATCAAAATGGATATGACCCATCTAATCATGTTACAGGAGAAGTTTGGACAGATAGTGATGGTAAAAATTATATATTTAATGCTGATAATGGTAGTTGGCTTTGGGATGGTATGAGCTAATGGCTAGAAGAAATATATTTGATAGAGATACTGGAGCGGGATACTATTCTGATGCACTAGGTAATTTCTTAGAAAATATACCTAGTTTTTATGGACAAATAGCTAAAGAAAAAAGGCTTGAAAGACAGCGTATAGAGGATGTTAATTATAGGAATCAAACTTATAACAACCAACTATTACAACAGTCTAGGAATAACATACGACAAAAGAAGTTAGACGATTTAAATGAAAGAAAGTTTAATCAAAAAGTAAATAATGATAATTATACTCAGGCATATCAAATAGCTAAAGCTAAGTATGATGCTACTGGTGATTATAGTCAGCTTGCTCAAGTTGAGCAACGATATTCCCCGGAGACTTATGATTCTGAAAAAGTTAATAAAATAAAAGCTGGAACTACTGATAGACAAATTTTTGATGCTAATTATTTAGATTGGGATTCATTAAGTCTAGATGAGAAGTATGGTAGGGGGAATGAGTTACAAGATTTAATTTCAGAATCATCAAGATTAATGAAAACAGGTGATGCTAGAAATAAAATTAATTATCAAAACATTAATAAAATTTTAAGAAATGAATTTAAAACTTACACAAAAAATTCAGGTCAGCTTATAAAAGATAAGGACTTGTGGTCTGGACAAAAAGGTCAAATTGGATTACAAGCTTATAATTCTAATGAAAGAGGTATTGAGTCTGCCGAAAAACAAATAGATGCTTTAAAATCTAAAGTAAATGAAATAATTCCACGAAATAATGCTATTAAAAATCCAACAACACTTAAAGAGCTTGGATATAACGATATGCAAATAAAAGAAATAAATACATTGAATCGTAGAATAGAAAATCTTAAAAATGAAAAAGTAAATCTAACTAGCGGAAATGTTACAATCGCTAATGATTTTAGATACCCTATTTTTAATATAGACCCTACTGGTGAAGATTATGCTTTAGAAGGTATGAAGTCTGAAAGACCTGTAGAGCAAGAAACTAATATTACAGAAAACAATCAAGAAAAATTAGAAAAAATGGATGCTGACATATTAGCTAGTGTAGGTGATTTAGATGATGCAAAGATAGATGAATTTATGAGTGCATTAGAATCAGATAACCCTGAAGATTTAAATAATTATTTGTTTGGTTTTGAAGAGGGTGGAGATGATTTACCAGAGGGTGAGCCTGCTCCTAAGCCAATACAAACTGATTTAGCTGGTGTTGAAACTGGAGATGATTTACCAGAAGGTGAGCCTACTATTCCAGACCCTATTCCAGACCCAAAACCTGACCCACCAACAGGGGGTACTGTTTTACCTACAGCTACTGCTTCACCTGTGCAAGAATTTATTGAAAATATTGAAAAAGAATCTGAACTTCCAAAAGTACCTGATTTAGGTAGTGTTACAAAGCCAATTAGTGCTGAGGAATTTGAAAATTTAGATATGAAAGATGCTGAGGGTAAAAGAGTAAGTCTTAGTGATAATGTTGGTGTTTTTAATAAAAAAATTACTAATATGATTAAAAGAGTAAAAGATTTAGAAAAAATACAAAAACAATCAGGTTATTCTAACTTACAAAGACAACAATTAAGACTTGAACAAGAACAACTTGTAAGAGATTTATATGCAATATCTGATGGTGTATTATCACTTGGAGATTCATTTATTTCAAGTAAAGGTTCTAATAAATCTGTTGGGTATAAACAATCTGTAAAAAAAATAACAGGTCAAATACCATTTTCTTTAAGACGTAATTAATGTATTATGCCAGACGGTTATAGCTTTTATGAAGATTTATTAAAAAGAGCTGGGCAAAACCCAGAAAAATATCAAAATGCCATCCCCGGTATTGAGCAACTTGGTGATAAATTATACAATAAAACCCAAGTAACTGAAACACAAGTAGAAGATTATTTACCCGAAGCTAAAAAAGTAGCTGAGCAAGAGGTTTTTGAATCTAGAGAAAATGCTGAACTCTATGGTTTTATTCCCGGTAAATGGTTACCTGAATGGGTAAAAGAAGGGTATAATAATAGTATAGAGGGTTTAGGTTATCAGATAGCAACAGGACAACGATTCTTTGAAGTTAGTGAAGATTATTTAGATAATAAAAGTTTTGCTGAGGATGTGGGTCAGTCTGTTATGTCTTTTTTTACTATTGCTGACATGGGTTCATTGATTGCTGGAGGTGGAATAGCGGGTGGTATTGCTAATGTTGGATATAAAAATGCAGCAAAACAGACCATTAAACAACTCATTAAAAACAATGTACAAAAAGGTTTAAGTAAGGAAGCTGCAGAGCGTGCAGCACAAAAAACTGTTACTCAACTTGTTAGTAAAAATAAAAAGAAAGCTGCACAAGTTATCAGAGCTTCATCTGGTATGAAAAATAAAATAAGTGAGAAGTTAGCTTTGGAGATAGTTGAAGAAGGTGCTAAAAAACTTCCTAATAAAATTATGAGTTCAGCTATAGGTGGCGGTGGAGGACTTGGTTTTTATGGAGGTCTCCAATCTGCATTTGGTCAGGAGTTGCAATCTGGAGATATAAGTGCTCTTATGGTAACAAAGGATGCGGCAATAAATGCGGGATTAGGTTTTGTTACTGCAGGCTCTGGTTCTAGATTTGGTAAATACCTATCAACTAAATTAGGTACTCCTATAACTGCTACACAAAAATTAGCACATGGGGTAGCTGTTAAATCTTTAGAAGCTGCACAATTTGGTGCTGCTGCTCCCTTAATGGAAGGTAGAGCACCTGAGTGGAAAGATTTTGCTCATGCCGCTGGAGTAATAGCTGGTATGAATGTTGCAAGGAGAATACCATCTACTGCTGTAAAGCTAGCTGGTTTTGATAACCCTAAACTTGGAATGAAAAGTGCAGCTCAAGCAATGGCTGAAGGTGTGAGTGCTCAAAAAGCTGAATCTCAAATTTGGACATCGAGGCGTGGTGCTTCATTAACAGATGTTAAATTTAAAGATATTGTTAAGGATGGTAAAAAAGTTGGAGTTGAAGTAACTGGTAAAAAAATAAATTTAAAGACAAATGAAATTTCTGATACGCCTACAAAACTAACAGAAAAACAATTTACATCTCGTGGTTTTGCTAGGAGGAGAGCTGGTAAGACTACTGAATCTATTAAAAAGGGTCGTAGACAAGAAATATTTGGTAGAAAAAAGAAATTAAATATATCAGATAAAGAATTTAGAAGAATTGTAGAAGCTGAAACTGGGGTTGAAGTTAATCCAAAAAAGAATAAAACTGGTTTTAGTCAACTTAGTTCTTTACAACAAATTAGAGTTTTAGATTTATTAAGAAAAAGACAAACTCAAAAAGATATATATAAAAATTTTAAAGAACAGGGTTATGATGAGTTTTTTATACCAAAAAGAGTAATTACAAGTAAGTTAGTTCCTGAATTTTTAATGCAAACTAAAAATAGGAATAGAACTCAAATTGGTAGAGAGAAAGCAAGAGATATTGATGCAGCTGATGCCAGAGGTATTACTTTATCTGGTACTTATATATATAAATTAAAGGAAGCTGGTATTTATTCAGGTGGTATTTTAGGTCGTTTATTTGGAAGAATTGAAGTTGAAGTTCCTAATGCAGACTATAGGGTAGGAAATAAAGCTCCCACTAAAAAAGGAGATAAGTTTTATATAAAATTAAGAAAAGAAAAAGAAGCTAAAGAATATTTTGAAGACTTAGGTAGAAGATTGGGGCAAAGAGAAAATCAAGCAGATGCAGATGTTGTAAAAGTTAGAAAAATATTAACGGAAATATACAAAGATGCAAAAAAAGCAGGAGTTCCTGTTAGGGCTTTTAGAGAAAATTATTTTCCTAATCAAATTAAAGAAAAATTTTTAAAATTCTTAGGTAGTGACATATTTAAAATAATAGAAAAAGACCCAACATTTGAAAGTACAAAATTAACTGACAAGAGTTATATAGTTAATCATATAAACAAAATTCTTAAAGATAGTAAATTAAGTCCAGAAACAGAGTTGGCATTTAACCATCTAGCAAAAGAACTAGTAAAAGAAGCAAAGAAAAATGGAATTACATTAAGTGATAAACAAGCTAAAGCAGATGCATTTTTAAAGATAAGAGACACAGTTTATAAACAAAGGTGGTCTTTGTCTGGTAATCTTGTAAAATCAAGAACTGCAAATTTTCCTGAAGAGTTTTATGAAAGAGATGCTAGGTTAGTATTGACTAAATATGCTAATGATGCTGCTAAAGATGTTGCAAATACTGAGTTTTTTGGAGCAAAGAATGAAAAAATTAATGTTGCCTTAGCTCAATTAAGAGCTTTGGCTAATAAAGCTAAAAGTCAAAACAATGAATTAGCAAGACAGTCCATAGAAAAAGAAATAGCTTGGCTTAATCAAACATTTAATTCTTACAATAATATGATAGAGGTAGACCCAACTAAGAATTGGAGAGACCCTCGTGCTAGGAAGTTTTGGTCTGCTACAACTGATTTTGAAGTAGCTACAAAAATAGGTCTTGGTTATGCAACCGTACCTAACGTAACACAGACTTTTATATCTACAGCAGTAAAAGCTGGTTATTATAATACATTTAAAGGAACATATAAATTAGCAACGGATAAAGAGTATAGGGCAAGAATAGCTAAATCAGGTCTTAGTAATTTATCTGTGTTTCAAATGATTTCTGGTCTTGAGCCATCTGATACTATTTTTGGTAGAGCTGCACATTCGTTTACAAAATACAGTGGATTTCAAGCAATGAATAAAGTAAATCAATATGTAGCCGCAGCAGCTGGGCACGAATATGTAAAGAATTTAGTAGATGTTTCAAATGGAAAAGCTACTGGTTTTTCTAAATTAAAATCTAAATCATGGGCAAGAGATAATTTAAGACAATTAGGATTGCCAGAAGATGTTAAAAAATTATCAGAAAGACAGATTCTTGAATCTATGTATCGTTTTTCAAGAGACGCTCAGTTACAAAGAAATGTTTTAAATGACCCTATGATGTTTAATGACCCTAGATTTAGACCTTTCTTTTTATTTAAGCGATTTGGATATAAACAATTTAATTGGATAAGAGAAAACGTAGGCAGGGAAGTATTTACTCATGGTAACGTACTTCCTTTATTAAGGCTTGGTGTAGGTGGGTTCTTTGGTGCTCAATTTGTTGTAGCATCTAAGAAAGCTCTTAACAATTTCTTAGCTGGAGATGAGGGCGTATTTGATGAAAACCAGTTATTTGTACCCGGATTTATTATGCCTAAAGGAGTTGAGTATGAATATTTAGGTAATGATGTTAATATGGATTTATCTGAATATAAATGGTCTGATTTCTTAGATGATGTAGCTGCAGTAGGTGCAGCTGGTTTTATTGGAGATATATTAGCGAACGAAGATAAAGCTCGTGCTCTAGAATTTTTAGTTAAACCTGCTATATATCAAGATGCTTTAAAAGGAATTAGTGCTGTGCAAAGAACATATAAAGATATACAAGATTATGGCATAGGGATAAAAACAGGTCAAAGGTCATTAAAGTATATTGCACCTATATTTGGTACTGTTTCAAGAAGGTTAGCTCAACAATTTGAAACAGAGGGTCAAAAAGAAACTTACATTAAATATAGAAGGGGTATTGTAAAAGGGAGGATGCTTGATGCTTTTATTGATGAGAATGATGCAGAAGCTTATAAAATTATGAAGGCTTGGAATAACGCTTATCCAGAAGAATACTTTACATCAGACGATATGGATAGCAATGCTATTTATGATAGGATAAAAAAGAAAGAAGAGAAAAGATATAACCCTTAATCTTCCTCCTTTTTATTTTCTTTAGCAGGTTCGTTCTTTACTTTTTTCTCTAATTCTTCCCTAGCAATATTATTAGCAATTTGAACATCTGCAAGTCTGTCAAATATTTCTTTTAATTGTTTCACAGTTAATTACCATTTTCCATTTTCGATTTTATCATTTACCTTATCAATATGCCAAGAACCATTATCATTAAATAAATAATACTGAAAGCCTAATTCATCGTTATTAATGCGGTTATATAAAAAGCCTTCACTCTCTAACATATCTAAGTTTGCCAAAGTATTATCATCAACTTTATAAACTTCTCCATGAACTTTACCACCTTTATCTTTTAATAGCAACGGAAAACTAAATACTGATGGAACATAAATAGAATGGTCTTCTAGCACATCATCTCTTAAAAATTCACTACTTTCTAAGAAATGATGATTAGAACCACCCTTTTTTAAAGTTCCATATACAAATATATTATACATAATCTTGATTTTTGATAAGTTTAGTTGGTAAATAGTCAACTCCGCAGCAACTAGCAACATTTTGCAGCTCGTATAGATTTCTTCCTAATCCAGTATCACCGCACTTTTCACAGTATCCAATATAAAAACCCATATCGTTCATTTTCCATCGTTTTTTATTAGATGTTGGTGAGTCTTTAAAATCCCAACTACTAATACACATTTTCCAATTCTTAATTTTAGTTTTGCCACGCATCCAACCACTCGCCTCATAATGATTATAAAACTTGGTAGCATTCTTTTCAGGTTCATTAATACTTTTCTCACGAAAATATTTTATTACCATATCTAAGTCTTTTGGCTTTGCTTTATATTTATTAGTAGGTTTAATTGGTTTCTTCTTCACATTCTCATCTCCGGGGTCTCTAGGCGATACCCACTTTATCACATCCTTATTAAGCTCTGATTGTAAAGTAATTGTGTCTACCATCTTTTTGCAAAGAGTTTGTAACTCTGCAACAGATTTTTCTAGTTTAGCTATCTTGTCCATTCATCTCCTTTCTACAAGGTTTACAATCCAATCTCTTTTTACCATATGTAGGAATGTTGTCATGATAAATTGTTGGGTTGTAACTATAATGATTTTCCCATATTTTTTTACATGAAGTGCAGTAAACTAAATAGTTATCACTACTCCTATCTATATTTCTCCTATTTGTTGGTTTATAATTATTTTGTAAATGCTGATTACCTAAATAAACATCTGATAATATGCTATCAGCTGTTAAAATTTTAACTAATTCATCACTAAAGTGATTATTATACCTTCTTGATGATGATTTTTTATTTTTATTAATTTTGCTCAAAAAAAGTGCCTCTAATTTGCTCTATATCGTTAGATTATTAATTTTTAGTATCAATGTTCGATTATTTATTATATTGTAACAGGGGTTAAATTAATAACCCCCATTACAATTTGGTTTAAATAAGCTATTTAAACCTAGAAAGGGGCATCATCTACCTTTTGGAAGTTGCCACGAAGCTGAGTTTTGCCACCTTTTGTCTTATTAATCCAAATAGATGCTTTCATCTCAACACCACCAACTTTGGCATTGCCTGTATAGTCAGGTTTATTATCACCATCTTTTTTGAATCCGTTCTTTAGCAAACTCATGCTATTATCTTTTAGTTCAAAAGCCATATTGACTCTCCTTTATTTATAGGTGTTATACATAATACCGATTTCTTTCGCTTTTATTAATTCGCCAACTAATATCATTATCAGCCGTTACTATGCATAACACCGTTGTTGTTAAAAAAATTCTTTGAAAGTAATTTATCAATCGGCACTAATAATATCTCTGAATCATTGTTGTCTCCGCCCATTACTTTTCTAACTAACTTCTTTTTTAAAAGTTCCTTAATAATTTGTTTTAGCTTACTAACAGGAAAGCACACCATTGTAACCATTGCCCCATCTAATGTTAATATATGAAACCACCAATCTGCTTTTGTTTTAGCTAATCCTGATGGCTTTCCTTTGAATTTTATTTCTATAGCTATATTACCTGTAGATGCCCAAGTATCTCTTTCAGTTTTAATCTCTATTTTGCTTTTTTCTCGCAATAGCCTTTCTAATTTCTTTTCATAGATAAGACCAAATTGTAAATCTAAATCAAAATTAGGATTATACGTCATCATTAAATTCTTTCAGCATGGACAATAACATAATGTATTTCTCGTAATCTAAAACAATATATGCCTTACCATAATCTTCTCTTATTACAACACCATCTTCTTCTTTCTCAGGCTTACACCACTTAGCAATCTTTGTTCTACGTTTACAACCATAGTACCTACCTTCAATCTCTATGTCTCCTTTCTCGTGTTGAGCACCACCTCTATCTCTATTATATGCCTCTAAGTTGTATTCTTTAGCTAGTTTAACAGAAAACCTTTGTAATTCAGCACCTCTTTGCCTATTTCTTCTGCCTTGCCTAACTCTTCTTGGGTCTTTTTTCTTAGCCATTACTTAGCCCAAGGTGATGCAAAGAAATTATATGTACCCTTAATTACCTTATCCATAAAAGTAATAGGTCTAGATTTTCTAACTACTTTCTTTTTTGCTGTTTTCTTTTTCATTGTTCTCTCCTTATTGTATACGAGCAAGTAAGTATTACCAGCCCATTGTTGTTTTATTTTAAACATTAATTATTTAGATTTTTTAGTTTATCTAATTTTTCAGATATTTTCTTTCTGTACAATTCTGCATCTTCATCAGACTTTGCCCAAAAATTCACACCATCTTGTAGTGTATATTTTTTATATCCTTTTTTAATGTGAAATCCACTTTCTTTTTTACTCATAGCGTTCTCCTAAAACTCCCTATCATAATCAGGGTTTATTGATTCATTATTTATATTGCTATCTGCTATTGCATCATTGTATTTAGCAACTAAATCTACTCTTATGCTTTTTAAGTCATTAATTAATTTATAAAATGGTTGTTTGTAATCAACATTAAGCTGAGATAAATCAGAATTGTAAATGTTTATCCTTACCATATTTTGTAAAGAATTAATAATCATATCTAATTCTGTTATATTTAATTTTATCTTAGCATTTATTTTTTCGTAATCAATATTCAAAACGGAATGTCTCCTTTCGCAATTAATTCTATAGTTCTTGCAACATTATATCTAACATATTGGCTAAAATCATTTGTAAAAGATTTCTCAAAAACATCAATGATTACGACATTATGTATAATATCATTTCTTTTTAATGGTGCAATCATACCTGTACCATTATCCCTAGCTTTCTCTAACTGCATTAATTTTAAATACTTAGAGTAACCCCAATTTCTTTTAGGTTCAAACTCAAACCCCTGATGCTTTTTGTATATAAATATACCATTGTCTTTAACCTGCTTACCCTGCAAAGATAAATGTTCATTATCATTTATAGAGTAAACAGGTTTATAGACATCAGATATATGGTTGCCAAATCTGACATTTGAATTACATTCAACATCAACTATTGTGGCTTTATATCTGCCTTGTGGGATAACATCTTTAGAGGTCTCCATACCCATCTACAATATCATTTATTCTTTGTAAACACTCATCTAGATTTTGCTCTGTTATTTTCCCACTCTCTAAGGCTTCAATAACCTTATCGGCATCAGGCTTTTTTAAAGCCTCTGCTTGTTTTCTAATGATAACATCAAATGTAGGATTTACATTTGTCTTATCTTCAGGAAACAATTCATCGCCATCGGGTAAACCATCGCCTATGCTACCATCAACGACATACCTAACCCATGATTCTATATCATTAACTAAGCTATCGTCTAGTTTATCTCCTTTTGTAAAGGCGGCTAAAGCAAAACCATGCCTTATCTTACCTTCGGTTATCTTGTCCCAATCGGGTTGTTTGTTATCACTCATAACTGACTTTCTCCTTCTCCTTTAAGACCACCTCCACAAACTTGATAAAAATTGCAATACTTTATATTGCACTCCCACGAATACATCGGGGCAATACCTAGTTCGATAGGTGGGTTACCTTTTTTAAATTTATCGTTTAAATCTTTCCAATAGACCTTTGCTTCTTCTATAAATCCTAAATCAACAGGATACTCTCTAACCCTAGATGTATCCTTATTATAATAAAACAAAGCTAATTTTTTTAACCTAGTATTATGCTCTTTTTCATACCACCATGCATAAGTACCTAATTGAAGATGATAATTAACAGATGGATTCGGGTCTTTATATTTATATCCAAATAACTTACTCCATTTCCTAGAATTACAAGTCTTTATATCATATAAAGCACCATCATCGGCAATCAAGACATCTAAAAACCCTCTTACATTTACTTCAGGCAGTCGTATTTCTTTCTCAATATATATTTTAGAGCCATTTAATTGAGCATATTCAGTTAGTGCATCTTGTATATCTTCATGTACCATATCACCTATTCTAAATAGTCTCATTGTATCCTCATCAACAGGCTTTGGTTTTACTTTTGCAATATGCTGAAAGTAATGTTTTCTCATACACATACCTGAAGAGGATGCATGAAACCACTGCTCTTTACCAACATATCTCTTCTGTCTATTGGCTTCATTCTTATCTGCTATATACTTATCGTATACATCTTTAATATCAATCACTTAAAGTATCTCCTTGTTCTTGTTTTTTTATAAAGCTTTGTGCCCACTTATCTAATTCAAGTAATTCCTTAGATTTAAATTTTTCTACAACACCTATTGCTTTATTTATTCCGCATATTTCATGAAAGTAGTAATCTTTTTTAGGTTCTTTACCCCATTTATCTTCTACTTTCCTTATTTCTTTTTGTAGTTCTCTTTCTAAATTATCCAAAGTTGCAAACATAATCGTCTCCTAAATAAAAGGGAGTGAGATACAAGGAGGATGTAGCAGAGTCCGCTACTTGTAGTATATAAAAAAACTCACTCCCCTTTTTATTATAAATTTTTATCATTTTAAATAGGGCGAGTAGTAGAGCGAAAGGAAATAACGTATGAAAAAACAACTCCACTACCACCCTCTATTAATTTAATTATTCTAACCATAAAAAACTAGCATTTCATGAAGGGCGGTAGCCCCTGAACAAGAAAAAACAGAGGCTACCACATGACGTGCCCTATTGCGTTGTATTACCCATCAACGCATACTGATTGACTAGACTGAATGCCTTTCCTTTTTGTCTAGCCCTAGTACCATTTAGTATGTTAGACCCTGCTTTCAACTCATTATCAGTAATCATATGGTCAGCCCAATATGTAACTGATGAAAAGAGTCTCCAAAGCGTGTGTCCCCTATCCTTCTGACCCGGAGAATTTTCATAAGCATAGAATAAATCATTCATTTGTTTATCATGCTTACCTGAATATATTGGTTCAGTCATATAAGGAACTTTATTTTTAGTCCTTTTTCGTGGTCTTTTCTCAGCACTAAGTACGTTTGAAAAGAAAGTTTCCGTATTATGTCTATCCCAAGGTGTATCTTGGAGTAGCTTTACTACATCATAGTAATCATTTATCACATCTGTAGCTACCTTAATTTGATTAGCGTACTTATTTAAACGAATATCACAATGCTTTGTATGTTTAGCAGTAAACAATAAATCAGAACGATAGTTCAGCATAAAATCATTTATACATACACCATCCCTAACCTTTATTGTGCTTTTTAATGCTAATGAGCCATCGTGAGATGTACCAATCCACATCTTAGGTTTTAAGTTAGTACCATCAAATTCTAACTCAGGTAATTCAGGGTTTTCTAATTCAACATAGGCTAACCTATTATTCTTTAGTTCCCCAAAACCTGTTATTTCATATCCCGCTTTTGTTAGTAGCGTAGCAATCTTTTCCAAAGTCCTTAGTGTTATTGGATAGTAGGTTGCAGGTTGAACAGACAATACATCTGTAGGTTTAAATGGGTTATCTTTATGAAATCTGACAACACTATTAAACTCAGGTATATTTTCAGAATATGTAGTACCATCTTCTTTTTCTATATTCCTGAAGATTGGAGACATTTTAACATCATGGTCAAACAACCTTACATTATTAATGTCATCTTCTGTTTGAAGAATAGTAATATCCTTTGTTTTAATATTATCTTTTTTAATTGCTATCATATTTTCCTCCTATTTTATATGATTCTTTATGTTCATCAATTAATTCCCTCGCCCAAACTTCTCCTAAGATTGAACTGAGTTCTGTAAAATTTTCTTCTTCTACAAGTTGATAAATGTATTTCATCTTACCCATTATTTTTCTCCTTCTTTGTTTTTTTCTTCAAAAAATTCTGCCCTGTAAATTCCGCTCAATTCTTTCAATTTATCTAATTTTAATTGCTTTAGTTCTGAATATGGTAAAAAATTAAATAATGTTGCCAAATCTTCTAATCTACTTTGCATAAATGTATCCAATTCCTCATATTCTCTTTCCATAGCTCTTAAAATTCTACCTGCTAGTTCCCTATCAACTTTTATGTATTTTTCTTGTTTGTTTTTTTTATTCACTATTTTTCTCCTTTTTATAATTATATAACGCTAATTCGGTAAAAAAGTTCCATCTTTTCTTTTCATATCTAATGCTTTGTTTAAAACATTAATATCTATACCATCAATAGTTTTTACATATATTCCTCTAGAGAGCATCGTTATAATCTCTGTAATTTTTTCTCTATTATTCCAAAAATCTCTAAAAATATATGTCATAATGCCTGAGTCTTTATCTCTCATCGTACAGGCAAACGCATATAGGTCTCCTTCTCTTTTATCGTTATCCCAATTATCTTTACCAATAATCATAAAAGTGCCTTCTCTTTTTTCGTGTTCTAATCGTATAAACTCATCTTCAAAATCTTTATACACACCTATCTTAATCATATTGTCTAACCCAAATGAGTCATCTGAAGATGCAGTAAAAGCAAATCCATCTTCGTCTGATGTGTCCTCTGTGAATACATCCGTATTAGATGCCATCTTATCTAAGTAATATTTAGGTTTATTTATCATTTTATTCTCCTTGTTTTAGTTAGTTAGGCGGGGGCTGAACTCTTAAAACAGCCCCCACCCTCTGCCAAACAAAATCTCTTATGTTTGACATATTAATTTATCTCCTTAATAATTTTTAACTGATTTATAATTATTTACCCATGTAGGTTTCTTTTTTAACCAAGGGAAGAGAGCCTCTAATTTGTTCTTGCTACCTCTCGGATATTCATTATCACTTAAACACTCTATTTCAATTATCTCCCCATCTTCATCTTTAAAGTATTTATATACTTCAGTAACCCATATGTTCTTACTTTTATTAAAATAGATTAGTTCTTCTTTAATCCAATCAGAAGCCTCATAACCTTTTTTCCATATTTTTCCGTGTAATTTCATTTTAGTTTCCTTTCTTTGTTTGTTTGTTTAACTCTATAACGCACCAAGTTCAAAAAAGTTCCAAATTATTTTTTATCGAAGGGACATTCTAAAAAAGATTTAAAGAAATTAACCTTCTTTACTTGGTTGTTTTTTGGATAGTATTTTTGAAATGCTATCGTATATCTTTTATTTTTACGAGTGTTCTTATACCACATTATATGCATTCTACCATAAGCCTGAACAGGTATTGCTATGTAATCTGCTTTAGTAGGTTGTATCTTAACTTGTATTGCAGAGGATGACATTATTGTAGTATGATACTTCACTTGTACTTTCGTGTATTTATTATCTTGTTCTATTAATAAATCAATTCCAAAGTCATCTACTATGGGGGCATATAGTTTTAAATTTTTCTCTAGTAAAAATTTTATTACCAGATTTTCTCCTATATACCCCTTCCGAGTTCTACTTAATTTTGGCAGTTTAGACATTATGTATAATAGGATTAATGATATAATCTATTATTAAGGTCTAAAGCAGTCTGCCTCCAACTATTTAGATTCATTTCACTTACATTTAACTTGCTTTTTAGGTTAGCAACGGCTACTGTAAGTAAAACAATTACTATAGATAGTATTGTGTACATCATCTACTTCTCCTTTCTTTTTTTTACTTCAATTATATAAGCTTCCCACATTTGCACCATTATTTCCTCACTAATATTATTTTCTTCCATGTAAGCTATTAGATTGAGGCTACCTTCACCATCCATTGTTCTTCTAAAATCATCGTATAAGTGGTCAAATATAATGTCATTTTCTGTTGTCATTTTCTTCCCTTTCTTTGATTTGTAAAAGTTTGGCAGTCAGGTAAACAAGGCTATCTAAAACTTCTTCTAGTGCCTCATTTACCCAATCTCTGCCATCGTTAATATCTAACTCTTCGTTATATTCCCGCTTACCTTTCTCTAAGCGTTCTTCTATCATAGATATTATTTTTTTATTCATCTTCATCCCTATTATACATAATACTTAAAACATCATTATAATCATCATTAATATTACCAGATAAACCAGAACTTTTACTTTCGTATAATGCATATAGTAGATGTTCTACTTCATCGGCTGAAGAGTTAGACTCGTTAATAATCCACTCAGCTATCTTACTTATTTTATCGTGTATCTTCATCATCTATACCTTTAAGTTCTATATTATAATCATTAGCTACCTTTTTAAGTAGTATTTCAGTATAATATTTTTTATCTGAAGTCATTTCTAATGTATAACCCATAGTAAATAAATACTCTATGGCATCCATACATTCTTTTTTACTTACCTTATTTAACATTATTTGCTCCTTGTTTTTTGTTTGATTCTAAATATCTAATACTTATGCCTAGCGACCAATTCTCTATTACCTTATGCATTTGTTCTGAATTTAATTTGTATCTTTTT
>CEQV01010465.1_pt1 | contig 18631 bp, 10 predicted proteins | sample 530971 | NCBI WGS metagenome assembly CEQV01 (sample SAMEA2621173, study PRJEB7988) | marine metagenome | biome: marine biome (ENVO:00000447); feature: deep chlorophyll maximum layer (ENVO:xxxxxxxx); material: "saline water (ENVO:00002010), including plankton (ENVO:xxxxxxxx)" | depth 100 m
TATGATTATCGAGAAGAAGTATATGAATTGTATAAAAACTATAATGTACAAACTATAAACATAAAATACGCAGGAGCAACAGACGAACATAGAAGTAAAGGTAGAAAGGAATATGTAATTACTAATTACGAACCTAGTACTCAATACAATATCTTTCAAATAAAGGAGGAATTATGAAAGAAATAAAAAAAGATGAATTAAAGATGATGCCTAACTCAACTGAAGCTGAAGAAGCTTTATTGGGATGTGCAATTGTTGGAGGTGATAGAGAAATAGAAATAGCACTAGCGTGGATAAGAGATAATAATGCATTTTATGATAAAAATAATAAAAACGTATGGATATCAATACAAGAACTATATAGAGACAATGTTGAAATAGATTTAATAACATTATCAGATAAAATGAAAGATATGACTGGAGATGCTCAAGCTTATCTATTAACTGGACTAACAGAAAAAGTACCAACTGTAGCAAACGTAACGCAATATGCAAGAATAGTGTGGGAAAAATACATACAAAGAGAAACTGCTAAATCTGCTAGAAAATTAGTTGACGCAAGTTATGAGGATTATAAAGAAGTAGGAAATATACTAGAAACACATACCAGATTAATATCAGAACTAAGAGAAATACAACCATCAAAACAAATAAAGATGAGTGATTTAGTTGAAGAAATGAAACATAATATAAAAGATGGAACAAACATAATACCATTTAATAAACCATATCTTGACTTTTCAGCTGGTGGTATGACAAGAAAGGAAATAACTGTAGTTGGTGGTAGGCCCGGTCATGGTAAAACAACATTAGTAATTAACATAATAAAAGGATTGATTGAACAAGGATATAGAGTAATGATGTTTAATCGTGAAATGAGTAATACTGAAATGTTAAAGAAACTAGTTGTTATGGAAAGTCCTAATCTATTATATGCAAACATAAGACAAAACTCTGTTGGAGAAAATAACGAAGTAGAATTTGAAGATACTATAGAAACAATAAAAAACAAATATGAAAATCTTATTATGTATGAAAGCATTAGAAACTTAGATGATGCAATGAGAGAAGTTGCTAAACATAAACCAGATGTAATTGTAGATGACTATATTCAATTAATACAAGTAAATGGAGTTAAAGAAGGTAGAAGATTTGAAATTGAAAAGATAATGCAAGAATATAAATGGATATGTAAATCAGAAAACTGTAGTGCAATATTAGTAAGTCAATTAAACAGAGAAATTGAAAAACGAATAGACCCTAGGCCCAGAATGAGTGACTATGCAGAAAGTGGTGTTATTGAACAAACTGCTGAGTCTGCTGTATTTGTATTTTATGGATATAATTTCGACCACGAAAGATACGACAGGTATGGTAGTGAGATTATTATATCTAAAAGTAGATATGGTAGAGTAGGAAGCTATCCTGTTGGATTTAATGGAAACAGATGTTCATACTATATGAATAAAGACATGGCCATAGGAGATGAACCAGTTAATTAATGCATAGAAGTTGTAATGGTTGCTACTTTGAGCATAATAGAACTTGTTATTGGTTTAAAATTGTTCAAGGTAGCAAACCTAAAATAATTCCTAAAGAAACATTTGATAATAGTTGTAAGCAATATAATAATACACTTATAGGTTATAAAGCTGGTAACGCATTAACAAGTAAGGTGATAAAGGTATTTAATGGTGAAATTATTGGAGAAAAATATCAACCTAAAATAAATAGGAATCATTACTATAAAAAGAAGAAGTATACAACTCGGCATAATTACACAGAAAGAAAGGACTTTTAATGAGGCAAACAATAATAGGAATAGACCCTGGAAAAAGCGGGGGAGTAGCAGTATGTAAAGATGGATTAATTGTAGACTTTCAAAAATATCCAAAAACTTTGGGAGAAATTGTAGATATAGTAAAAAAGATAGATGATGATTGGAGTGAATCGGGAAAACCATTAGCATATATTGAGCAAGTGCATGCTTTCCCTACGGATGCTCGTAGTGCTGCGTTTAAATTTGGTACTAACTATGGACTCTGGCAGGGTGTGCTGTTAGGTCTTCAGATAGAATACAAGACTGTTGCTCCGCAAGTATGGATGAAGCCATTAGGATTACCAAAAGATAAAAAAGAAAGAAAAAATAAAATAAAAGCATTAGCGCAAAATGTAATTGATAAGCAAAATGTTCCAATGGATAAAAAAAGAGTCACTTTAAATACATCTGACGCAATAATAATATCAATGTATGGATACTTAAAAGAAAAAGTAAATAATATGAGTCTTGATAAAAAACTTGATGTTTTTGCAATGTTTAAACAAAAGGAGAAAAATAGTGAACATAAGTAAAAAAAATATTATTCATTATGAAATACCATTTGTGTTTTCTTTTGATTTAAATAAAATAAAAGCATTTATGGTACAATACAGATTAAATATAAAATTACTAAATGGATTATTTTGGATTACTTGGGATTGCTCAGACCATACTCAACTTATATCTATAGGAATCTATAAAATATATTTTCAATTCGGGCCTGGAGTTAAACCATGAGAGATACAAAAAAAGAAAACATAGAAAGAACAACATTAGAAATATTAGAGTTAATAAAAGAAATGAACTCGTTATTAAAAAGAATATTAAAATTAGTTAAATAATTACCTTCTGTTATGGGGTAACTAGGCAGGCATCAATTCAAGTCGAAGTTTTGGTGCCTGCTTTTCTTAAATATTAATTAAAATAATCTTGTACATCCTCAATAATCTCCCCAGCCTCTGGAGACATAATTACTGGCTTAGCAATTGCTGGTATTATAGGTCTTAAAGCCTTTGTCCTTGAAACCCAATTATTTTCTTCCCAATCTTTCATTAAAGCAAAAATAGTACTAACTATAACTGGAAAATAGTCTCTAAGAGCATCATCTACTACTTCATCTTCTTCTAATCCACTATCTCCTATTCCCATTTTTTCTAAAAATAATAAAAGCAACATTAATCCTTTAATACTTCTATTTATTAATACACTTGACCCTCCAAATGCAAATCTTTGATTAACATCATTTCTAAGTCCTGACCATTTAGAAAGTTTTGAAAGTATTGCCCATCCTCCATATAAATTACTATTATAAAATGCAAATAAAGTTACTCCTGATAGTAAACCTCTTGTTAATAGAAGATTAGTGAAATTATCTAATGTTTTATTATCCCATTTTTTATCAATTTTAAAACCTTCATATTGACTATCAATTTTTTTAATAAACTTTTGATATCCAGATATAAGTCTTTTATCTGTTGTATTGTCGTATACACTTTTTCCTGCTAACCCAGCTCTTAAAAGTTTTTTAATTACATGCCCTGTAAGATATAATGGAGCTGTTATAGGGCTATCAATAGATGTAATATAGTTATCAAAAATTCTATATTCTTCTTGAATTTGAAAATAATCATAGGGTTTCCATTGCCAAAATGTTGCACCAAATCCACCTCTAAACATTTTTGATAAATGAGGAGAGTTCATTCCAAATAAATGATAATAAACTGATAATCTAGAAGCATAAACAGTTTCTTCAGAATCTGTAAATTTCCAGCCTGGCTTACTGGTATCTACTACACCTAAACCAAGCATTCTGTCAAATTCTATATAAGCAGCTTCAGCTCTCATCTGCCTTTCACCACCAGATAATGTCCAAAAATTACGGCCCGGTAAAGGAAACCAATGTAATCTCCAATGAACAGCTCTATTTATATATCCTTGACTTAATCCAATTTTTAAATCTTTTAATTTTTTACGAAGGTGTTTTACATTTTTACTATCTTCATGAAAAAATTCCCATAATCCTGTTTTAATTCTTTTTAATTCATCTTGAGTCTTTTTTAATTCTTCTACTGTTAATTTCTCACTTAAAGACCTGCCAGCTGCTTTTGCTAATATTTTATCCCAACCTTTACTGCTAGCCAACCATCCGTCTAAAGTAGTATTTTTCCATAGAGCAACCATATCTTTTAGTGGTAAATAAGATTCTTGTAAACTTGAAGAAGAAGTATCCATTCCATGAGTCAACATATCTATCATAGCATTAGCAGGTTCTAATACTCCTGTTGCTTCTATTTGCTCCCATATTTCTTCTGCGGTAAATCCATGAGCTCCATCCTTTAAAGCTGTACGAGCTCTTTGAAATGGCTCAATTCCTTTTGTTAGCATATAACTTATTCTTTGTGGTTGATTACCAACTCCAGTTCCCCATCCAAGATTACTATGAGTTTTATATCCTCTTATTAATAAAAATGTATCTTTAACCCATTTTGCATTATATTTTTCTTTATCAAAACCCGGAATACTTGATATTAACCATGCTATTGCTTCGTCTGAATAATTAATCCAAAAGAATCCAGCTTCTGTGCTTGGAGAATTTTCTATGTTTTTAAGTTCGTTTGCTAAATATTTAATAATAGATGGATTTTTTCTTAATCCTATAAAAGTTTTAAATGCTTGTGTTTTTATTTTTGTTAATGAAGTATTTTTATTAATAGAATCTATTGACTCTGAATGAACTCCAAAATCTTTTCTTCTTCTAGTATTATCTGTATATAATTGCCTATGTTTTGTAGCTAATATTCTGTTAGCTAACTTTAATTCTCTTCTACCTTCATCAGTATCATCTGCAAATAATTTTTTATTAAATTGATTAAAAAACTCATTTAACTCATCAAGTCTTTCTTCTATTTCAGCAATATATTCTCTTGCTTCTGCTTTATCAGCTAAAGAAGAATCTTCACTTTCTTTAATATTTTTATAACCAGTTAAAGTACCTTGTAATTCTGCAATTTCTTCACTAACACCATCAATAGCACCTTCCATCATTTTTAAATTTTCTATAGGATGAAATGCAACTGTATCAAAACTCCATCTATTAGCAGCTGTAAACTTGCTATTTGCATTAACCCAATTGCCATCATTATCTTTCCAATAATTATCTTCCAATCCAATATCTTCAATAGAATCAAGAATTTCATTCATTTCTACATCATCTAATCCACTTTCAGATAATATATTAATAAGATTGTTTTTAACATTGCTAAATTCTTCTTGAGATTCTTGAGCTTTTCCTTCTAATAAATCAGCTCTTACAGTCTCATTAAATTTTCTTTTTCTTTCAACTATATTCCACAATCCTCCTTGCGACATCCATTCTTCAGGGGGTTGATATATTTTATCATTATATATAACTCCTCTTACAAAATTAGAATATTTCTTTTTTAATTTATCTGTTCCATCAATTACTTCATATGGGGAAACTTTATGGTCTAATGCTGTATAAAATCCATCTTCCATATTTGGACTAGATAGATATTTAACAAAATCTCCCTTTTTTAAAACTGTTTTACTTTTTATTGATTTTAAAAACCCTGACCAATTTGAAGGTATTTTATAAGCAAAATATGCTTCTTCATTTCTACTTGGCCTTGTTTCTTCAGCGTATTTATTATCAACTACGTCTTTATTTCTTTGTTTTCTAAGAATATCAACGCCTTTTTTATCACTATGTAATGGTACTAAAATATATTCATCTTTATCAGGGCCCATTTGTTGTCTTTCAGAACGAAATTTTTGTAATTCAAAAAACTTATTTCCTACATATGAATTTCTCCATTTTTGAAAATCTGAAAATTCATTAGGAATATCTTTAAACATAATATTTCTAGTTTGCGTATGCATTAAATCATTATGTAAATGAGTAGCAGCTTCTAATAATTCGCTTTCAGGCATATCAGGATAGTTCTCTATTCTTTTTCCAGTAATAATTTTAGTAATATCTCGAAGCATTTCTTTTAAATCTTTATGATAATCAAACCCTTCCATCCTATAGTTTTCAAGATGATATTGAATGTCTTGCATAAGTTTACCAGCAGCTCCAGTCGGGTCTAGTTGTGCCATTAATTTTTCAGGAGCTTTTACAGTATTTTGATACCCACTTAATTTGCCAGACTTATTAAATTTTATAGCTTTTCCTTGCTCTCTTTCTATTCTTTTTCTTATTACTCTTATTTTAGAGGCATCCCAATAATTACTATTATTAAATCCAGAATTATATGTATCAGATTTCTTAACTTTATCTCGTCTAGCAAATGTTAATTCATTAAATGCCCTTGCAATTTGAAACTGAATCCAATGTAATCTAGTATAAAGATAATCATCTGGAATTGTTGTTATTTCAATTGTTTTATATATTTCCCAACTGGTATCATTTAAATATTTAAAAAGTTTTTCATGCTCTTTAAATCTTTCTTTTTCCATTTTAAGTTCTCGATTAGTTACTACTCTTTCACCTTTTGGTAAAACTTTTTTTAATCTATTTTCTAAAGATTTTATATTACCATCACTAGGAACTTCTATCATATCAGTAATGCCACTTTTTATTCTAGCTCGCATAACTTCATTTTCTTTTTCAGTAGCTTCTACATAAAGTTTTTTTATATCACAATTTATTTTCCCCTTCATTATGGACAATCCTTTGTTATATAATCACCTATTTTTTTATCTAAATTATCAACTCTTTGAGACTCACTTGGGGCTTGTCTGATGTTAGGCCCTGATGCTTCTACATATGTTCTCCAAACATCTGGATGCATAAGTTGTTTTGGCAATATTGTAGTTATATCTCTAATTCTAGGTTGTTTTGCTATTATTGTTTTAGTGGTTAATTTATCAAGCTTGTTTTGTTGTGATTTATATGCACTTTGAAGTTTTTCAATAGTTTTTAAATTATTTGTTGAACTAATTCTATCTCTTAATTTCATCATATTCTTCATAATAGAAGATACTTGTTTTTTATTTATATTTTTTATTGTTTTTTCTTGAAGAGATATACCTCTTAAAAATCTTAAAGTAGAATATGCTCTTTGTTGTTCATCTAATTCTTTAAATGGTTTTATTCCTTTTTTCTTATCTCCTGTATTATACCATTTATCTATAAAATCTAACATAACATCTTTATAAGGATAAGCAGAAGATGTTAATGAACTTTCAGTTGCATCTTTATGTAAAATTTCTTGAGAATGTATTTTATAAAACTCAGTTCCCATTTGATTAATAAATCTTCTTGCTTCATTTTTCTTTGATTCCCAAGATTTGCTTTCTGGATACCATCTTTCTTCTGCTCTTTGAATATTTACTAAATCTTCTTTAGTTTTTAATAATCCATTAACAACCCTATGTTCATTGTATCCAAATGGATGCATCCAAACTAAATCATCTGGATTTTCTTTTTGATATTTATCCATTACTGAATAAGGAGTAGAAATAAGTTTTTCAATAGTAGTTAATTTTCCATTAAAACTAACACTATTTATTGGGGCTGTTTCTTCTGTTAAATATTTACTTGCTTGTCTTTGCATATTTGCATTTAAAGCTATATAGTTTCCTTGCTCATTTTTATCCATATTAACAAATTCAAACATTTGCTGACTATCTTCAAACATAGAAGACATTCCTTTTGTTCTTCTAGTTTTGCTATCTCTTCCCAATCTTTTACTTCCATGAGATAATAATTTTCTTAATATTCTAGATATTGTTTGACTTTGCCTCAACCCAATAGGTGCTCCATTTTCTTGTACAAACATTTTAGGAATAATAAAATCATATCCATCATATTTCCAATCACTTAATAATAGCTCTTTAGAATGGTCAACGGCAGCTTGTAATAATAGTCTTAATTCGTTAGCAGGTGTAGTTAATAAATACTTTTTACCATCAGACCACGGTTGCCCATCTTTGCTAACTAATTTACCCATATTTGCTTCATCTAGCATTTCTTGAGTAACATCTTCATTTAATGGGGCATATAACATAATAGAGTTTTCTTTATCGGGATTTCTTGTAACAATATTTTGACCACCTATATCTGCTTTAAATCCCTTATAATGCATATCCTCAAAGAATGTAATAGCATTTGTTAAAATCCCTTGAGATGCCATACCATCCCCTATCATTGTAGCAGATTTATATAAAGATTCTTTCTTTACAGCATTTAATTTTTTATCTTTCTTTTTAAAATACTCTACCCTAGCAAATCCTTTTCTTTTATCAAAATCTTCTTTTGATTTTAATAAATTATTAATAATTGATTCATCAGAATAATTTTCACCAAAATGCATTACTTGAAAAAATACATTATCACCATCTGTATCACCTTGTAAAGGCCCTGCTAAAAAGTCTGGATGAAACCAAGTAACATTGCCATGCCCAGAAGGAACTATATTAGTTATTTTAAGAAGAGATACACCATTTAATGAATACACAGGAAACCTTCCAACTAATAAATGAGCTCCTCTTCTATTTCCACCTAAAGAAGCTTCTGTATATGCTCTTTGTAAATCTTCACCATTTAATGACATATCTAAATTAAGTTTTTGCTTAATAAAATTAACCATTGTAACATCATCTTCACTTATTGCTACTCCATCATATCTATTAACTTTAGTTCCATCATAGTCTGGTTTCACAGTTGGATAATTACCAAATCCTTTTCGTCTTCCTTTGTATGAATTTTCATTTATTAATTTATTTTTAATTGGCTCTAATATTCCCCTTACAAGTTGTGGGTGTTCAGCAAAACCATCTTTAATCATATTGCCTTTTTCAGGTTCTATTAATTGTTCTATTTCACCAATAAAAGAAGTATTGTCACTTTTCATTTGACCATATAAAGATGCCATTATTTCTGGATTTTTTCTAGCATCAAACATTGCTTGTGTATTTGCTCTAGCAATATTTAATAATCTACTTTCTATTTCACTTCTAAGACTATCAAATTCTGGATGATATAATTTACTTAACCAAGTAAAAGGAAAAGCTGCACTTGATTTACTTTTTTGATTAGGAACTTTAATAATTCTTGTTGACTCTTCAGGTAATGTTAATACATCTGTAGATGCTCTGCCTTTTAATTCAAAACTTCCAGAACCTCCATCTGGTTCTTTTGCTTCATCTAATGTTGACAATCTATTTATTCTATTATCATCAGCATCATATATTCTTATTTCATTGTTTTCTCTAACTGTATAAGCAATAGTATTATCATCACCATCAAGAAACCTTAGTCCTTCATCAGCAACAAATTCATTATGCTTAATAGCTAAATAATGTATGCCCTCCCAATAATCAGTACCTCTAAATGATTCAGGAGGATAGTTCTTTTTAGCAAAATTATCATTTAAACTATTATACCAAATAACACTCTTTACTTCCCTCATTGGAATACCACCCCTTATGGTTTCTCTTCCTACTGAGTTAGCAATATTATTTAAAGTTTCTGTATCTGTTATAGTTGCGCCATCACTTCTACTTCTACCTTCTAATCCAGCAATCAACTCGGTCATTGGAACTTTCTTTCCATCTGCATTCATTATTGTAACTTTACTTTGGTCTAAAATCTTTATAGTAGTTTCACCTAATCCAATAGGAACAATACCTTCAGAATATGGAAGAGATGCTCTTCTCATGTGGTGCAATAAATCAGGAGTTCTCATTAAGTATTTAGCTCCATGAGTTCTTTTCATAAGTTCATGTGAAGTTATATGTTGTACATCTATATATTTATTTACATTACCACTTTTATCATTTAAATCATTAATGGAGTCTATCATATCATTAGCAATTTTAGAAGTCATATTGCCTTTTTCAACTTCATCTTCTAAGTAATTTGATATAGCAACATTGTCTCCAGACATTGTTAATATATTTTCTGGTATTCTAGCAACAACAAAAGAAGGATTATTACCACCACCCTTTATTTCAGCAACAGTTCTTACAATTCTTCTTTGTTTATTATCATATTCTACATTCCCAGCAAAGTACGAATCCCATATTTCCACTAAAGATTTTATTTCTATATCCCCTGTTTCTTGATTTCTAACAGGATTAACAAGCTTTGTCCATTCTTGTCTACCATAATATTTACTTCCAGTTTCATCTTTTGAACCAACCCAAACATCAACTAAATCTTTCATATATATTCTTGATATTGGTATTTGCTCACCTTCGTGTTTTTTTGACTTTAATGCCCAATCAACAAATGACATTATAGATGTACTAGGTAAATCAGTATTGCTTCTTATATCCTTTCCGTATCTTGAATCTCCACCAATTTTAGGTATAAATCTTTTATCTGATTTGTCTCTTATTCTATTGCCATTTTCATCTAAATTAGCCCACCACCAAGAAGGTTTATTAATACTTGCTGTTCTATTTATAATTTGATTGTTTATCCAAAAAGATTGAATCATATTATTTTCATTAATAGTAGATGGAGTAAAATTATATTTTTCTTTAAGATGGTTTAATAAAATATCTTTATCACCAGAAGAAACAGCTTCCATTATTTTAGCAGTTTGTTTTCTATCTAACCATCCTTTAGCATCAGTATCTTCTAAGAATTTAAAAAATGTATCATTCCTAAAATCATATCCTTCAAATGAAAGGTTATTTGATATTTCTTCATGGTCAGATGTATCAACAATGCCTAATCCTTCTCTAGTTAAATCATCGCTTTTATCATCTGTAGATTCATCAATAGAAGCAATTAACCTATCCATAGTACCAGAATCCATAATTTCTCTAGATATTTTATACTTCATTCTATCGCCAAAGCCCATTAATTCAACAATATTAAGAGCTCTATTACTTTGATTTATTCTATTTGATAAATTTGAGTCTTTACTATTTGCCCATTTCATTAAAAATCTTCTAATTTTATTTCTTATTTCTTTAGGTATATTTTTTAATGCTTTAAACATAGCTAATACATAATCATCTAATGTCATATTGTATGCTTTCTTAGCTGATTCATAAGAATCATTAAAGTGTTCTTTAGCTCTGTTGTATGCACTTTCATCCCATACATCACCACCGGGACTTATTGCTCCTTTTTGAGTAATATCACTTAAATCATCTAAGCCTTTCGCTAAGCTATTTGCTGAATCTTTTATATAATCAAGTTTTGTTTTCTTCTTTTCTGTTCCTTCGTCTAATTTTTTTAATGTTGAATCTTTCTTTTTAGGTAGTGTTAAATATTCTGGTTTATCTTTTAATGTTGTTTGCGCTTTAACAATTAAATCTTGTAAACTAACATCTCGTAAATCAAATATCATTGGGGTAGGTTCTTTACCATCTATTTTTTTAATATTACCATCTTTATCTTTTAATGCATCTTCAAATAATTGAGCTTTTCCAACAAGCAATTCATCTTGCTTTCCATCATCATCAAAGTTAAAATATTCATTTATAGGGTCATATTCTTTAAATCCTTGCTTTTCCCAAAACCCTTCTGAGCCTGGCTTAGCAATTATATCTATTGTGTCTCTACCTTGAGTTTTTCTTCTTACTTTTAAACTATTCACCCAGTTTTCTCCAAGGCCCTTACCTTGTAACTCTTTAGAAATTTTTATATCGCCTATTCTTTCTAATCCACCTTCAGTAGGAAGATTAATTTTCTTTACATCTACACCTTCTATTTGTTCTATTTCTGCCATTTTTCTATCGGCAGCTATTCTAGCTTTATTTTTATCTGGCTCTTTAGGTTTGTCAGTAGCTTGCGTAGGAAATTTAAATACATCATCAATACTTCTAGTATCTCTAGTTTCATTAATTATTTCAGCTAATGCCCTAGCCTGAGAAACATCAGTTTTAGCAAATTTATCTGTTAATACTTTTCCTTTTGATGCACTAATTAAATCCTCCATCTTTCTTGGATTTTCTTTAGCCCATTGTTGCCATAGTTTTTTATATTCAGTATAAGTATCAATACTTTTATCTTTAGGTGGTTTTCCTTTTCCTTCTTTAATTGAAGAATATCCTTTAACACCGACTTGATAAGCCTCCTCTATTGTTCTTCCATCATTTAACTTAGCATTTAAAGCGCTGAATTGTTTACCAAGAGCAGTTCCCTGACTACTTACTTCAAAATTTTCTTTTCCTTTAGGTTTATACCTAGACCATTCTTTAGTTTCTTTTATATCTTTTTTTGTCTCAGGTTTTTTATCTTCTAATAAAAAATCTCTTCTATCTCCTTCAGTTGTATCATCACCATGTATACCCCCTTCTTCACGATAGAGTAATTCTTCATGCTCTAAAATATTTTTAAATGCTTTAGCAGGTCTTTTCTCTTTGGGAAGAGAATTTAACCAATCTTTTAATGGTTGATATATTAAACGCTTTTGTTCTTTAGTTTTTGTTTGAGAAGCCCCTACATCTAATCTTCCACGAGGACTTCCAGTAACCTTTTCCCTGCCTTCTTTATACCATAATCTCAATGCTTCTTTTTGTTCTTCATTTTCAAACAATCCGGGAGGCGCATCTTTTTTAGGTTTATCAGTCTTAGGCTTATCAGGCATAACCATTACATCTTTTTTAGCATCAAAAGTGGAAAACGCATCTTTTTGTTTTTCAGAATCAAATAACTTTACTTTAACTCTATCTTTTACAGAATCATATTTAACAACTTCTCCTGTTGTTCCTGAAAACTTATTGTTTTTTTGTAAAATAGCAACTGTACTTCCAACAGGTATTTGTTCAGCAGTTTTTAAAGGTTGTTGTTCTATTTTTTTTGAAATTCCTTTTTCTAATTTTTCTTCTGTTTTAGAAGTTTCTTTTTGTATAGGCGTAGTTTCTGTTTTACCAATATCTATACCACCAAGACCTTTAAATGCTTTTTCTTCAAGAATATCTTTTTTACTTTTTGGAGCTTTAGATATATCTATATTTTTTTGTTGAAGAAACCATTTAGATATTTTATCTTTAGAAATATCTTCTTCTTTTATTTCTGATTCAAATTTTTTAATTAAACTTTGAATATATTTTTCATCTTGTATAGCTACTTTTCTATCTTGCTTACGACCTATTATCTTTCCTTGAGTATCTGTTTTATATTTAATTGATATTTTACCTGTTGCAAAATCTTCTATAATAGCATCTTTGTTTTCGATAGACCTAACAATATTTTTATCAATTGAATCTAAATTGCCAATTAATAAATCATTTATTTCTTTTTTATCTTCATTGTTTAATGATTTAACAAGCTCTGGGCCTCCATGCTCTAATGTTGAAGTTATCTTTTCAAATAGTCTTCCCTTGCTAATTTTTTTATTTTGCTTTACAAAAAACTTATCTTTAGCATTAGATATTTTATTTACATCTTCTACCTCAACTGGAGCATCAGTTCCAGAAGAAACAACTTCTTTTAAATATCCTTTTAAGGTTGGCTCAGAAGTTCCAATAGTTCTTGATGGTTTATCATCTTGCCTTCCTTGAAATCTTGTACCAGCATCACCTTCAATTTTTAATCTTGATTCAGTTTCAACAGCAGATATAACATCTTGCGCAGATATTTTATCGCCTTCTACAAATTGATTTAAATATTCTTTTGCTTGTTCTCTTGTATATGCGCCTTGACCACCAATAGCTGAAAATGTTGAACCAGTTACTCCACCCATCATAATACCACCTAATAATGATTCTAAAGCCTCATCTGTATCAAATTCTTCATCAAATTTTGTTCCCTTATATCCAGACAAAATAAGAGCATCAGCTGTATATTGAGCAAATTCTTGCACACCTTCTAAACCAGCTTGCTTTACTCCATTTAAAATATGAAACCCTCCTCTTCTTAACCTAGTTCCACTTAATTTTTCAACAGCATCTTCACCAAGTGCATTAAATATTTTTTTACGAATTGATTGATTTAAAACCCTACTTGTATTTCTATACATCCTAGCTGGCATAGCTAGTTTTGCAAGTCTAACAACTGGAAGAACTTCTAAAGCTGTGTTAGCTGCCATTGATACCGCTGTTGCTCCCTCAGCTATTTGCTTTGCTACGTCTTCATCTCCATACAAATCCATAGCTTCATTATTTGTTTGAGCATATTGAGACGCAAGTAACGGGCCTAGAGTTGCTTGTGAAACAGCTCCCCCTAAAGCTATAGCTCCTGCAGGCCCTCCTAAAGCTCCACCTACAACTCCAGCCCCAGCTGTTGATGCTACGGCTAATAAAGAAGGCATTGTTTCATAAAAAGTATCCCACCAATATTTATTAGGAGTAAATTTTTGAAAAAATTCAACTGGTCGTTTGCTTATATAATCTTGATATGCTTGATATCTTGGGTCTTCTCTTTTAAGTCTTTCTCTTCGACTATTTATTTGCATAACTTTATTATGAAAATCTGTATTAGTATCTTTTAAAGATTCTCCCAACCATGTATCTTCGACTCTTTCTAATGTTTTTTCATCGGTATAAAAACCTCTACCTAGTTTTTTTCTATTAGTTCTAATTATAAATGGAAGAGGTTCTTTAAACTTAATAAATTTTTTATCAGTATCTTCTGAAGAAACTTCCTCTATTTGATTAGGAACATTTTTTAAAAACTCACCTAAGTCATTAATTTTTGAAACTAATTCAGGATTATTAATATCTCCTGTTTTTATTAATTCGCTTTTATCATCATAATAACTTTGAAAATCATTAATTAATTTTTCATAAGATTCTATTGGCAAAGCTTCTTTTTTATTTGCAAGTCCAGTAGCAGTTGCAAAATATGCGTTCCACATTTCACCATCTGTCCAAGATGTATAATCTTTTATTTGGTCATATCCTGAATATTTTTTTCTTTCATCTTCAGTAACAGGAGAAGGTTGATGTGCTAAAGACCTGTGAGCTCTTTCTGGATGAGCTGCAATAATATTATTAACTCTTTCAGGGATTCCTTCTCTAACATTTTCTTTTAACCATTCTTTATAGTCGTCTGGCCATTCAGTAGTATAATTTCCTTCTTCGTCTTTTTGGGTTAAATCGTATATTCCAGAATCTTCCCATAATTTTCTACTTAAATCATTTAAAGTTTGCAACCTATCAGCAAAACTATAATAATCTAAAGGTGTTTTTTCATTCATATTATTACTCTTGTATATCCATTTACTACTGAGTAAATATTAATTTTAATTTATTAAAAATCCCCCCATAAAGGGTCAGTATCTGTTCCACTATCTTCTTCTTCTTTTGGGAACATTATTGAGTGTTTTAAATCTATTTGTCTTAAAGTTTCAAAATATTGCATAACTAAAGATTGAACTCTATCGCCTTGACCTTCTCCATAAATAAGAGCTTCACCGCCTGGAAATTTCCATTCTTTTATTACATCTTTATTAAGAGTAGTTCCACCTCTCCAATATGCAAGTTTATTCCAAATTTCTTGTAAATGAGGAGAAGTTAATATATAGTCATCACCTGCCCATGTATCAATTGCTCTTTTTAAATCAGGTGGTAATTTTTTTGTTTCCTCTAAAACTCTTGCCAAATCATGTAAAACAGAATTTTTAACTTGTTCAGCTCTTTGAGGACTATAAGATTTCTCACTAACTCTAAGAGCTTTTGATGGATTTGTAGTTAAATTCATTTTATCTAAAGCTTTACCATAATAACTTCTCATGCTTTCATTTTCAGGTAAAATAAATTTCTTTTCTAATGCTTCAATATCTTGATAAACTTGATTAACGTAATCTCCATGAATTTTTGCTTGTTCTGAAGCTCTAGATGCTGTACCTATTTTTCTATCAGTTAATGCTTCTTTATAAAACTTTCTAGCCATTTGATATTTATCTTTAGGAAATTCACCAGTTATATCTTGTATATCTCTTGCTTCTTGTATATACCTAAGAGCTTCTTGAGTTTTTACAAGACTTTGTTCATTAGGATAACTTTCTGGATTAAGTTGTATGCCTTCTAATTCAGGATTTTCATCAATTGCATTCATCATATCAATACCATCAACAGTATATAAAACTTCTTCAGTTATTTCATTAGCTTTTTGTTTCATTAATGGAGTTTGATATTGCTCATCTTGAAACATTGCTTCTTGAAATTCTTCTATTACTTTTAAAGCTCCACCTTTATATCCAGCTGCATCCCCTTTTTCTAGTGGTCTTAATTTTACTCTAGTATCTTCTATTAAATTTCGTAAATCTTCTTGTTTATTAAGATTAAATAATCTTGCATCAATTTTATTTGTAACAGATTCTAAATAATTATATCTTATCGGGTCATCTTTATGTAATTTTTTTTCAGCATTTAAATCATCTAATAGTAATTGAACTGGCTCTGGTTCTTTATATTCAGTAGCTGCATTAACAGCAGAACCCCAAAGTGTAACATCAGCTTTTAACATATCGGTTTCTTTTTTCTGCATACCATATATCCAAGACCTCATCATAGAACTTCCAAACGTACTAACAAATTCCATAAAATCATTATTTCTACCCAAATCTGGAGAGATTACTTCTGGAATATTTATACCTTTATATCTTGCCATAATTAAGGCCCTGTGTGTGGTGGAGGAAGTGGGTCATCATCATCGTCACCATGTGGGTCTTGCCAATAATCTAAATCAGGATTTTGGTCATACCACGGGTTACCTGGCCCCCATGAACCTTCGTCAAAATTATTACTATTAGGATTTTGAATATTATGGTCATCGCCAGTATCACCGCCGCCAGGGTCTTCAGGGTCATCATCTGGGTCATACTCAGGGTCATCTAATGGGTTTGAAGGGTCTTCAGGTAAATCACCTTCCCACCATACACCAAACTCTTGTCCAAGCATTGTTAAATAATCAAGCATTTCATCTTCATAATCTGCACTTAGTTGAGCAAAATCTCTTTCTCTCTGCATTCCAGCTCTATCAAATGCTATTCCAGCTGCTTCATAGGTTAATCCAGATTGGTCATATTCTAATCCAGATTGTTGTAATTGTTGAGCAGAACCAAAAGCGCTAGCTGATATATCTCCCATTGTAGACTTGTATTGAGATTTTGCTTCTAATCCAGCCATAGCTTGAGATTCCAATGCTCTTTCAGAGCTTCCCTCAATTTTTTTCATAGCTCTTCTAGTAGAACCTCTCCTTGTTCCTAATCCAGATGTTCCAAGTTCTTCACCTTGACTAAGTAAATCATATGCTTGTTCTTGAGACTGAGCAAGTGTTCCACCCATTTGTTGACCCATTCCCCTCATTTGCATATCTAATCTTTCTTGGGCAGATGTTCTTGCATCACCTCTTTGAACTTGTTCAAAAAGACTTCTTTCTTGAGCCATTCCATATCGCTCACCAGCAAGTGCATACATATCACCTGCTAATCCATATTCTTGAGATTGAAATCCGTATTCGAGATTAATAAACTGTTCTTGCCAATCATCATACTGAGGTGCATAATCAGCATATTGAGCAAATGCAGGGTCACTAAATATTTCAGAATAATCTGGCATTAACCGTATTGTTTATTTGATGAAGTTGTCATCATTGGTTTTAATTTTTTCATTTCTGGTCTATAACCAGCAATAGCAGCTCCACCAGAATATAATGCATATTTTTTCATGCTTTCACCTAACCCAGCAAATAAACTAGGAACAGCTTCAGTAGTTACTGGACTTATAATACTAGCTAAATCTTTTGTTGCTTCTATTGATTTTAATCCACTAGCAGCTTTATATCCAACACCTTTACTAGCCATAGCCGCATAAGCAGGTTCTCCAGTAGCTGTAAGTGAAATTGGTTGACTCATAGAGCCAGCAACTTCTCCCGCAACTGGAAGTGTTTTTGAACCAGTCCCCATAGCTTTAGCAGCTCTAGCATCTTTCATTTTTGTATAATAATCACCAAGTGCTTCAGCTCCACCTGCCATAGCTCCTGCAAATATTCCAGCCATTAAACTTTTTTGAGCAATTCCTTTATCTAAGGCTTCATCAAATTCAGTAAAGGCTTTTTCTTGGGATTCTGCAGTATCTTTATAAAAAAGAAAATCTTTGCCTTTATGTTTAAGATTTGTATCAATTTCACCTTTTCCTTTCAATCTTTTACCTATACCTAATAAATCTTTTTTTTCAGATGCTGCTTTACCTCCTCGACCACCAACATAACTACCTATACCTACAGCTGCTCCTTGAGCTGCCCAACCAAGTCCACCAGTAGCTACTCCTAAAGCAAGTCCTCCTAATGCACCACCTATACTAGCCCACAAACTTTGTTCTTTGGCTTTGTCTTGTTGTTCAGATATTGAAGATTTAAGAGAATCAGCTTCTTCAGTAATTCTTCTAGCAAGTGCATATTTTCTTTCAGCTTCTGATTTAAATTTAGATTTTCCCGAAAATACTTTAGCTTTTTGAGTCGATTTAGGGGCTGCTTTTGCTTGTCTTTTTTTAGGTTTAGTAGTCATGTTTGTCTCCAAAGATACATTTTAAATTTATTGCTATATACATTATAATACAACTATGTTAAACATACTAAATGTCCTGTAAACATATTGTATTTAGTGTCGTTTGTAGCTTGGTTATATGGTTCAATATTTGCTCCACAATTATTATAAATTGCCCATTGAACTTTATCACCAGCAGATAACTTAGCTTCACCTGACATATGTGTAGTCCAATAATTTGTAGCAAGTAAATCAGCATGATGTGTTTCAAGTGTATGTAAAATTACTTGGTCATCCGAATTAACATATGTTCCGTTTTCATTAGAATCAACATATAAAAGTTGATTAATATTCTCTCCAGCGTCTACTTCGGCAGAATGTGCATCTTCATAAA
>CEQV01033347.1_pt1 | contig 18584 bp, 21 predicted proteins | sample 530971 | NCBI WGS metagenome assembly CEQV01 (sample SAMEA2621173, study PRJEB7988) | marine metagenome | biome: marine biome (ENVO:00000447); feature: deep chlorophyll maximum layer (ENVO:xxxxxxxx); material: "saline water (ENVO:00002010), including plankton (ENVO:xxxxxxxx)" | depth 100 m
GCAGATACTGCTAGAGCTTTTGGTGTAAGGCCAGATAAAGTAACTGATACAGCAGAGGAAAAATTAAAAACATTAGATGCACAAACACAAGAAGACCTTACACGAGAAGTAGAGGCACAAACAGGAACTATAAGACCTGAAGGTATAGCTGATGAAGCTATTAAAATAGGTTTAGATCGTATTGAACGTGCAGTTAATCCTACAGATTTAGAAGTTACAAAAAATCAACTTGCAGAAGTTAAAGGTAAAGAGTTAAAATCAATAGAAGCTAACATTTCTATATCTGATAGACTAAAAAAGATTGTAGCTCAAACAAGTACAGTTGATCCTAAAGAACTACCACCACCTGCTAAGATTTCAGACAGTATAATGCGAAGTGTACAGTCATTAAAAGAAACTGATCCTAGCCTGTCAGAAGAAACTACAAATTACATAGCTGCAAAAATGGAAGCATTTACTGTAGATGCTGGTACACTTGCAGTGGCAATGCAAGGTGAAGTTAGAGCACAAGCAACTGTACAAGGCCAACTCTCTAGTCTTATGAAAAGTTTTGACAATGGTACTCCTGCATGGGCTGCAGGGGCTATACGTGCAGCTAACCAAGCTATGTTATCTCGTGGTATGGGAGCCTCTTCTATGGCTGCTGAAGCTATTGTGCAAGCTGCTATGGAAAGTGCCTTACCCATTGCACAACAAGATGCACAAATATTTGCAGCAATGGACATGGCTAATTTAGAGAATAGACAAAAGGTGTCTTTAACTAATGCTGCTGCACAACAAGGTTTATCGTTGCAGAATTTAAGCAACGAACAACAGATGAACCTGCAAAATAGTGTGCAATCATTTGACCTACAGAAAGTTAATTTATCTAACAGGCAAAGCGTAGAGTTAGCTAATGCACAAATTAGAACTAGCTTACAAGGTAAAGTGTTAGACAATACACAACAGTCTAATATTATAACTGCAGCTAGGTACGCTGAACAAGCTAACCTAAACTTAAATAATAAACAACAAGCTGTTTTACAAGATAATGTAGGTGAACTACAAACTAACTTAGCTGATGCCAGTGCAAGACAACAATCTTATATTACCAGCGCTAATCTTGCACAAGCTTTACAAGGTCAAGTATTAACTAACGATCAACAAGTAGCTATTGGTAATGCTGCACGTTATTCTGATGCAGCTAATCTTAACTTTACTTCAGATCAACAAGAAGTTTTACATAACTCTTCATTGATGCAGACTATTGGATTAGCTGAACTTAATGCTACGCAAGCAACTACACTACAAAATGCAGCAAACTTTGCATCTATGGATATGGCTGAACTTACTAATCAGCAACAAGCACAAGTTCTTAATGCACAAAACTTTTTACAACTTGACTTAGCTAATCTAAGTAATGAGCAACAAGTAGCTATATTTAAAGCACAAGCTATTCAACAAACTCTTCTATCTGATCAAGCATCTGTAAATGCATCTAGGCAATTCAATGCTACAACACAAACACAAGTAGATCAGTTTAATGTTAATTTAAAAACACAAGTTGAACAGTTTAATCAAGCTCAAAAAACTGCTATATCACAGTTTAATGCTGGACAAGCTGATGCTATGGAACAATTTAATGTTTCACAATCTAATGCAGCAGATCAGTTTAATGCACAGAATGAATTAGTTATAGCACAATCTAATGCTACATGGCGTAGAGAAGTAGCAGCCGCAGAAACAGCCGCACAAAATAGAATGAATGAAATAAATGCTAAAGCTGCTCTTGACATGCAAGCTAAAGCATATGATAATATGTGGCAACATTATGGCGATCAAATGGATAATGCATATAAATCTTATGAAAATGAAGAAGATCGTGCAAGTGCATATGCTATAGCTCAATTAGAATCTGATACTGATTTAGCTCAACAAGAAGCAGCACTTGATGCAAGTGCCTCTGCATCATTAGGTGGTCTTGCGGCAACGTTACTTACAGGTGATCTTTCTAGCGGTATACTTGGTGGAATATTTTAAATAGGAGAATATGATGGAAACTAATCCAGCTAAAAGAGTTTATATAAACTATATGAACAATAGAATATCAAGTGCTAATAAACCTGCAGAACCTAAACCTAGAGGTATCATGGGTATGTCTCGTACACAACCTGAACAACAAAAGAAACCACAACAACCTATGGAAAGAGCACAAGAAATGTTTAATCAGATACGTGATCAAAGAAAGAAAATGAGCAATGGAAGAGCCTAACTTTGAAAGACATATACCAGGCCAAAGTTTAACTAGTGAACTAGGCCAGTATCCTTGGCAAAGACCTGCACGATATACCACTGTAGATGACGCAATGGATTTTTATGCTAAACGTATAATGAACCCAGTGTTTCGTGATCAAATAGCTGAGACTATGGAGCTTGGTGTACCTCTTACATCTATTGCAAATGCTTTGCAAGGTAATGGAGTTATGATGGGCTTACATACTATTGATGTAGGTGTTCTTATATTGCCAGTGATTATGGAAATGTTAGCTTATGTAGGTGACGAAGAAGGTGTTGATTATGTTATGGGTACAGAGTTAGAAGAACCTGATGAAGATAAGTTTAGAGATTCTACTATAGCTTTAGCTATGAAGAAGGTTAAGTCTAAGATGGAAGCTGCAGGTGATGCACCTATGGAAGACACAGAGCCTATGATGGATGAAGAACCTGCAGAGGTGGAGCCTACAGATACGCCCCCTACAGGCTTGATGGCAAGGAGAGTTTAATATGGCATTTAATTTTTTGCAGTTTGCAGGTGGGTTTGCAGATGTTGTTGTAGAAAAAGTAAAAGCTGAAGAAGCGCAAGCTCGTGAAGACGAGTCATGGGATAGACGATTTCAAAAACAACAGGACGCTATCAACGCTAGAACTCGTGGTCAAGCAAGACGTGATAGGGAAAAAGCTGCAGAGGAAATGTTAGGTGAATTACTTTCGTTGGGATACACAGAGGAAGAAGCAAATTATGCTGTATCTAGTGGAAAAGGAACATATAATATTTGGAAAAAATTTGGATTGGACGCTGTAACGAAAGGTGTTACAGGTAGTAGTCTACTTAACGCACATGACAAGTTAAAACAACCTCAACCTCGAACTCGCTACAAGATAGGGGAGGAAATAATAAACGATGCTCAAAAAACTCTTGAAGGAACTAACTCACCACAAATTATACCTACTACTCTTGCACCTTTTTCTTTTAATCCAAAGTCTGTAGCTGCTTTGTACACACCACTTGATGATACTGACATTAGTTTGGATATGCAACTTTCTAACAATACACAACGACAGTTAAAATTAATTCAAGATACTAATGCTCCTGATTATGATAATAAAATAAAAGCGTTAAGAGAAGAAGAAACTTTTTTGTTAAATCAAATTGGTAAGTTAGCTGATACAAAAAGAAAAGAGTCAAATACTAATCAACCAGTTAATGTAACAGAACATAATACTTTAAATAATATTATAGGTAAAAATCATCTTTACGCTATTCGAAGAGCAGGTTTTAGAGTTGATGCTGAAACACAATTTATGGAGGCTTTTGAAGGCAAAGAAGGAAGAGGTTTTTCTGCTCAACTAGAATCTGTTGACCTTATGGAGAAAACAATATCATCTCTCGGTGATTTTGCTGTTGACAGATTAGCCGCAGAAAAAGTAGTTGTTCTTAAAGGATTAGAAAGACATGGAAAAAGTGAGTACTATAAATCTATAACTCCTTCAGTAGATAGTAATGGCGTTGTACAGAAAGATAATAATGGACAATTTAAAATGCAAGGAAAACCATTACAAAAGTTTGATAGTTTTACAGATTTTAATAATGCTATTGTAGCAGGTGGAATGATAAAAATTGGAGAACCTGTTTTAGTGCCAAACGCAAATGGTACTGGTTATATAATAAGTATATTTACTAATGTTCTAAATAAAAATGCATTTCCTATGTTTGAAGGTGTTGATCCTATAACCCTACCTGTATATTCTTTTACTATTCCATCATTAATTGAAGGTGGAAATTAAAATATGGCTGAATTAAATACAAATGATTGGGCTGCACAATTAGATAAAAATTTAAATTTAATTGGTGGTTCTGAAACTGTAGATATCCCATCTATTATACCTAATGATTGGGCTGCACAATTAGATAAAAATTTAAATGTTGAAGAAAACGTTGTTGAAGAAGACATTGTTGAAGAAGACATTGATACTTTTACTAGTGCAAGTATGATACCATCTGCTGATGATTACATAGAAGTTGAAGAACCTGTAGAAAAATATGACGGTACTATTTCTGGTTTTGATAGAACAAAAAGAGCATGGGATGAATGGACTGAATCATTAGCACCCATAGTAGATGAAAATAATAATATTATAACAAATGAAGCTATGGAAAAAATAGGTCAAGAACTTTCTAATGCTCTTATAGAAACAGACAATAGTGGTAGGTCTAAACTTACTCCTAGTCGTGCTCCTACTCCCGATGAAGTACTTTTAGCAAAAGCTTTAGATTCAGGTGGTAGTACAGGTACAAAAGTTCTTTTAAATGTAGCTGGCGCATTATCTGTAGGTGGTAATGTTGTATTAGATGTAGTAGAGGATACACTAGAAAGAGGATCACAACAAAAAATTGCTGGTGGTGCATTAAACTTTGTTGCTAAATTAGCTACAGAGTTAAGAAACTTTGGTGGTTATGGTAGATATAAAAGTGATAAAGATATAGAAGTTAATCCTAAACAATGGATAGATGCTTTAGCTGAGGGGTCTATAAATGCGCTTGAGTTTAGTGAACAACTACCTGCTTTAGGTGCAGTATCTACATTATTAAGTATTAGGTCTTTACGTGCTGTTAACCAAGCTAAAGAAGGTTCTAAAGTATATAATGCTAAGTTAAAAAATTTAGAGGAAGCTAGACGTAATAACTATGAAGGTGCTAGGCTTGCTACATCTGAAGCAAAAATAGAAGCAAAAGCTATTGCAACAAAAATAGCTGAAGATAACTTAGAACTACGAGATGAAATAATTTTAAAGTTTGAATCAAATCTTGATGGTAGAAAAATATCTAAAGAAAAAGATGGTCATTTAGTAATAGACTATGACTTAGCTACTGTAGAAGGCAAAAAAATAATACGAGAAGACATTAAAATTGTAAAAACAGCAGAAGGAAATGTAGCAGAACTTGATCCCCTTGCAAGTGTAATAGGCACAGAAGGTGGCATTATATCTCCGATACTTAACCCTGAAAAATTAAACAGTTTGGTTGCTGTTGTAGCTGAATACAAAAAGAAAATGCAAACTGCAGGTAAACCAGATGCATTTAAACCTAAAAATGCTGAACGTATACGTAAATTAAATGCTAAAAAGAAACTTGGTAATCTTAGTCAAGCAGAAACTGAAGAACTAAAAGCCTTAAATAAAGCCAACAAAGGCCCAATGAAAATTTTGTTAGATATAACTATAATGCAAGATTTAGAGGCAACGTCAGAGTTAATTGATATTTTAAATAAATATGATTTATCTTTAGAGGAAATGATTCTTAGTAGTGTGGGTTCTTTTTCTGAAGCTGGTACTGTTTTACAAATAGCTCGTCAATTAAATAGAGTAAGACCAGACGCAGACATTGATGCAGAAAAAACTAAAAAATTATTAGAAGCAGAAGCTGGTATTGCTAATGCTTCACAAAGATTAGAGAATGTACGTAGAGGTATGTTGGTAAGTAAGTTTGCTACTGCTGCACGTAACTTTGAATCTACTGCTGCACGTATGCCAATGGAAAGTCTTATGAATGTAATTGATGAGGTTGTATATTCATTTAAAAAACCTATTAAAGGTGGTATAATAGGACCAGATGTGGAAGGAGGTTTTGTTGGTGCAACAAAAACACTTACCAGAAAAGAAACATGGAGAGATAGTTTTAAAGCACATAAGTATGCTTTTAGTAGACCTGATATAGCTAATGGGTATATGCGTCTTATGTTAGAACAACCAGAGTTTGCAACTTATTACAGTAAAATGTATGAAAACATAAATGAAATACAAAAAGCTACAGGTAGGGGTGTTGGTGGTACTGTAGATACAACTATGTCTTTCTTAGAAGATGTAACTTCTTTAGTTAATACTGCTAACAGGTGGCAAGAAAGTGTTAGTAGAAATGCTTTTGCTTTAGCTGACCTTGAAAGATTAGTTAAAAGAGAATACAATATAGATTTAATAGATGCTCTTAATGAAGGTAAGCTAAAAGATTTAATGAATGATGCCTCAACAGTTAAACCTGAAGGAGCAAGATCATTTCATGTTTTGATGGCAGAAGCTACAAATCGTGCATTGACAGCTACTTATGCCAATCAACCAGAAGGAAAAATATTTAAATATTTAACAAACTTTTTAACTACCCAAAAACTAGGTGGTGTTATACCACTAACTGTTGCAGTAGAGTTTCCTAGATTTATGTTTTCTAGTATGGAATTTATTGGTCAGTCTTCTTTTGGTGCTGCTATGCCAATGCTTAAAAAATCAATTGGTCTACGTAAGGATGGGTTTAGTGCAAAAGAACAACGTGCTATTCAAAGAAATCTTGTAGGTGCTTCCTTTATAGGTGCAGCGTATATGTATCGCAGTAGTGAAAATGCACCTGAACAATTTGATAATATTAATGTTTCTGGAAAAGATATTGATATTACTGCTCAATTTCCTTTTAAACAGTTTTTTTATATAGGAGAAACTTTAAAAAGATTAAAAGAAGGAACTTTTGATCAATGGTGGGATGCTAAAGTTTTTGCTGAAACATTTGTTGGTACTGCATTTAGAACTGGTACTGGCAATATATTTATAGAAGAACTTGCCTCTATTGCTGATGGCTTAGATGTTAGTGGTGGTGTTAAAGCTGCAGAAATAGTTGGTGAAAGTGTTAGCAATTATATATGGGGTTATTTTAATTTTTTTACACAAATACCTGACTTACAAAGAGCTAGACAAGAACCAATGCCAGAGGCATTTTCAATAGCTACTGGACTATACCCAAGACCACTTGAATACAGAAAAGATATTTCCATAAGTGTACCTAAAGGACCATTTGAAGCAGGTTTTAAGGAATTAGGTAGAGGTGGTGTGCGTGGTGGTTTAACTATTTCTGCAACAGAAGAAGCTGCTCTTCCAATACAATCAGAAGTATTTCAAAGCCAAGGAACAAGACCCGATCCTTTATGGAAAACATTTTTAGGTCTTTCTGTAAAAGATGAAGCAGACGAAAATGAAAAATTTGTAGGTCGTTTGGGTATACCTTTATGGAAGGTAAGGAGTAACTCTGATGTTGCTGCTGTAAAAGATTTTGAAAACAAACAACTTTCTTTATTTATGCCAATAGTAGTTGATGTAATAAAAGCTAGAGAACAAGACTTTAAAATGCAATATTGGCAAGAAAGTACTCAAGAAGCTAGAGATAAAATAACAGTAGAAAATTTTGTTAACAGAAAATCTAGGTCTATGTTTGAGGCATTAGTAAGAACAAAAAAAGCAACGTTAAAAGCTACATCTTCTGCTGTAGCAGATAAATACTCCGCAGCAATGATAGAGTATAACAAGATACCTAGATCATATAGAAAACAAGCTATTATAAATTATATGTTAAATAAAAATGGTGCATCCCCAGACTTGGGGGATGTAACTGTAATAACAGAGCTTACTATAAATGCTAAACTCCTTAAAAAAACAGATACAAGTATAGCTAGAGATGCTGCAGGACAAAGAAAAAATTAAGGGGCAATTAAGCCCCTCTTTTTTTATCTAGTGTCACCACTTCCACCAAGAGTACCTGCATGTTTTCTAGCCATGAGTTTCTTTTCGTTTTGACCAACAATCATACCCAAGGTAAGGTTAAGATCAGTAGCTAGTGCAGCGCAGTACCACAGTACGTCACCTATCTCACTGGCTATATCTTCTCTCCATGTCTCAGGTCTATTCTCTGGCCCATCACGTATAAGTTTCTTGACCTTGTTTGCTACCTCTCCTGCCTCACCAGCCAACCCTAACGCAGGGTATAATATCTTATGCTGATTAGGATAGATTGCAGTGCGTGATGCACTCCTTTGGTACGCATTAAAGTCAGACATTTTATACTTCTCCTTTAGGAATTGTTCTGCCTCTGCCTGTAGTTCGTTCATGCTGCTTAACCCTTTTAAGTTGGTCAAAGTAGGCTTTGTTAAACCCACGTTCCCACTCACGATGACGCATTGTGTCACTGTTAAATGGGCTTGATTGGGTATGTCCGTTTTTGAAAGCGGTATAACCCATTTGGTATTGCACCTTTAATGGTGCATCGTATTTACCCAAGCCTCTTTCGGCCCTGCTTTTAATTTTCTTCATAAGTAATCTCCTTATGCTAGTTTAAGTTTATGTTCTGCGTGTTCTTGTAGAAAAGATAAAGGTAGTATTGTCATTAGATCACCTCTGTTAGGACGAGTATGTAATCCAAACTCACCTCTGTAATAATCTTTACACTTTTTATTTATTTTGTCAATAACTTTTTCTGGTTTAACTAAGAAAAAGTATTCGTCAGTTTTAATTGCAATGTACCTGTCAATACCATTAGGTACACCCCAACCCTTTGCTGACTTATTATTAGGTGGACGTTTAACTGTTTTTAGTTCCCACCAAATAGTATTGTCAATAGGACCATTACGATACTTACGTTTAGCTGCTTTGACATCTACCTTACCGAACTCTTTATCTAGTACATCCCAATGCTCATTAACATTTTCATTCCAGTTAGCTTCACGTAAAACGTTACTGCCTCGTAGTGCAATAAACTCTTTCTCTGCTGCTGTTCCTTCTCTGTAAGATTTTGTTTTATCCATAAGAGAACTCCAATTCTGTTTATGTTTCTAGGGATTTTTTTATTTTGTCAATTAGAATGTCGTTAGTGGCATTCAAACTAACTATTTGATATTTAAGTTGTGTAACTAACTTATTACAATATGATAACTCACCAAGGAGTTTGTTCTGTTCCTCAGTAAAGTTATCTGTATTGTATTCTTTTTCACCTATGGTAACGGTTGCCATGTTTTTATACTCCTTTATACTAAGTCTACTATTTCACATACGTCACCAGTACAAGCTATAGTTTGCATTGCTACGGTGTTATCGTCTTTCTCGTACTCAGACAGCCCAGCCCAATCTATCTTATCGGGCATGATTGACAATAGCATACTGTAGTCATGCTTGCCAACCTCTTGATAAGGTGCTTGTTGATATGTATGGTCTGAGTGTGGTAAAAATGACACACCTGACATTTCATCAAAGTGTTCATATACAAATGCACCTACAGTCATCCATTCATCATCACGAACTGTACAAGTAATACTTGGTTTGTGTTCGCACCAGTGACGTTGATATATTAACCATGTCTCAAGCTGTTGAATAGCTGACAAATGATTACGTGTAACTGATCCATGAGGTGACTTAATTGGAAAGCTAAACACTGTTGTAGCGTCAGGTTTCATTATGTCAGGCTCAGAGGGTATGCCTTGATCTTTCATAAACTGTGTCAAGGGGTCTTTGTTATCTCCCCTGACTGTTCTAATATAGTACTGTGAGTGTCGGGCGTGGATACCAGAGGCTGAGTCAACAAGTTGGGAGACTGTGCCTGATGGTTTGACACAGGTAATAGCGGTGGAGATGGGAACACCCAAGCGATCAGCCCACATAGCATTAATATTAACAGCAACTTCACGTAATGTCTCAAGAGTTTTCTCCAATCCTTTGTTAGTAGTTGTCATTAGTGGGTTATCCATTATCCCTGTGAGTGACACACCAAGCAGACGCTCTTCTTCTGTATTACGCTGCCACACTTTTCGCAGATATGGAAACTTTGTGTAGGTTGATTGAATTGTTCCCAATATAGTTGCCAAACGGACTTTTCGCTCAAGATCATCCATATTATCCGTAGCCCTGATGACAACTTCCGTAAGATTGCAGAACTGATATGGACGCAGAATGATTTCACTGCATGGATTAGTGCCAAACTCATAGTTTGAATCACGCCTACCATACTTAGCAGCCTGTGCTTGACTAGCTTTCCTATTGAATACACCTCGTTCTCCTGACTTGCTTTCAACCAATGCCAGCCATTCACGCATAAACGTTTCGGAATCTGGCTTCTCTGTATAACAAACACTGTTGTTTGCTAATGCTCTGTGTGATGCATTATCCCACCACTGACCTGACTTAGCGTGACGCATACGATCATCAGATAAGTTAGACAAGCTAATCATAGCTGACCTGCGTACACCACCTACTACAACTACTTCACCTATCTTACACATAAGATCATGGCATTCAATAGAAGACAGTTTACGTCCTTGTGCATGTTTAAATGTAGTTACGGCAAAATTAAATAAGTCTATCAAGGGTGCAGGACCACTAGCCCTACCACCAAACGTCTTTAGCCTTGCACCTGCAGGGCGTACACGAGAGACATCCCACTGAGGTATCTCACCAGCCCACAAAAGAGCCAGCACTTGTCGGAAAGCCTTTGCCCAACCCTCTTTACTATCTTTTACCACGATGATAGTTTCACTATCGAAGAGTTCAGGAACTTCAGGGAGCTTACTAACGAATTGCCTCTCGACGCTGAACCCAACACCAGTTCCACACAACAAAATAAACATAGCTTCATCGAAGGATTTAGGATCATCTACGGCTAAGTAGCTACAGTTGTAGCCAGCAGTATTGTCACGCTCTAGTGCAGGTCCAGCGGTCATTAAGGCTCTCATACTAGGCATTACTTCAAGTGTAAGTATAGCTTCCTCAATCTCTGAAATTGTAGCTGCATCTACATGATGAGCAACTACATTATTTATGTAACGTGATACTGTCTCACTCCAATTTTCTCTCCGAGAGTCGTCGTCTAACCACCTAGCATAACGTGACTTGTGTATAAATGCTTGATAGTCTGTTGGTATATAATTATTATCCATATATTTACTCCGTCATTGTTTTGATTTTTTTAATTGTTACTCCATCTATATCATAGATGTATTCTTGAATAGCGTCTTGTAACTCTTCTTCTACCATACCGTCTACAGGAACAGATGGATACTCTTCTTCATCTACAACAAGAGTTAAAAGAATCTTAACTATCACTATTTTCTTCCTCTATCAACTGGTTCAAGTACCATTGAGCCTTCTGTAAATCTTCAATGCCATTCTTATATCTGTATCTCCACAGGTACTTCATTATGTTACCTTGTAAATAGTAACAGAAACCGTCTTGTCCTGTGGCTGCACGTATAGCATCAATACATTCTATGCCAGCAAAATTATAGTGATCAGGAGAGTTTACATTGTCACAAAGTGTAGTGTCGTTAATGTTAAGTGTTTCTCCATTTATTGTTAATGTGTCTGTCATGGTTTCTCCTTTTTAAAATCTACATTTATTACGTTACCATCAATGTTCTCAAGTTTAAGCTTGGGAGCATTTTTCTTTTTCCTTTCTTCTAATGAGTCTTTAGCATACTTAGCTAATATTTCTTTTACAAAGTCATTGTTTTCCATAGCAGGTATAGCAGCTAGTATCATCTGTGTCAACTGCATAAGGTTTATATAGTCATCATCGTTTAATGTATTATCGTCTGTTGTACAACTGCCCACATGTAACTCTCCTGTCCACCTACCTCTATTATCTGTAAACGGACTAATGCGTATTATGTAGTCGTTTGGTTCAAAGTCTAAAAATATTCTATCTTCTGCCATACTATTTCCTCTTCACTTTCTTTAATGGAAAAGGTATCAAATCAGGATGTTTGTCTTTACCTTTCTCATACAACCAATCTTCAGGTATGATCCTGTCATGGTACATAAACTTGTTTCTCTCACACCACTGACCATAAGATGTCTTTGCACCTTTACTCAGCTTACGCCTACTGCTTTCAAACACAAACCTAATGTCTAGCTTTGGATGCTGTAGTTTTATAAAGGCATGTTTACGTCTGTCATCTGCTGTAAACCTGCCCTTAGTTTCAACTATGATACCATTAGGTAGTACAAAGTCAGGGGTATAGATGCGGTACATGAGGTCTTCCCATTCTATCTTTAGTTCCTCGTATTTAACTTTAATACCTCTCTCAACTAAGAAGTCTTTGTTCTTTATCTCAAGACCACTTCTATACCCAAGTCTTAATGCATTGGCGAAACGCCTACCATTCACTAGAACCGCCAGCTTGTGTCGAATGTGAACGGATTAAGACCAGTAAAAGAACTAATGCCCAATGCTTTTAGTTCCTGTTTAACAAGATCGTCTGCCTCTTTACGAGCGTTTATAGCTTCTCGTAGAGATGCATACTTAGCTTGATGCAGTTGCTTCTTGCGCTCCGATAGTTCTTTTTCCATAGCCCGTACTTGCTCATGCATTTCTTTTATTTCATCATCACCTATCATATAGACCTCCTTTTATTATATAACATATTGAACAATAGGTTTGTTCTTAGCTTGTGATACCTTAGAAGGTATTTCCTGTAACGTAGGAAAACACTCTTTCCTATAGTCACAGAACTTACAGTTACTATTTAGTATAGTATTTCCAGTTGCCTTACTCCTAAACATTTCGGGTACAGGAGTGAAGCACCTTTCAAATTCATTACTTTCTAATGTAGCAACAGTGCTATTTAATTTAGTAATTTCCGTGTCAATGTCAAGGCCATTAGCAGAAATATATTTAATATTACCGTTAGCTTTGTTTACTACCCACCAGCCACCTGCTTTTTTACCTGTAGCTTTAGCGTAGCCAGCAAGCTGACCTATATAACCAAATGGATCACTGGCACTCAGAGTTTCATATGAGTCAAACTTATTCCTGTATGACCAATCACTAGCAGACTTAACGTCATCTACTGCATCATCAATCACAAGGTCATATGATCCTTTAACAGTTGCATCTTCTAATTCAAGCTCAACATGATTGTCTTTGTCTTCATACTTGACACCTGCCTCTTTGAGTATACCCTTGAAGGCAGCTTCAACTATATCACCCAACAACATGTTCATCACAAACGTTGAAGGTTTGGGTAAAGCTGTCTCTGGCTTGTTCTTCTCAAACCAAAGCTGACAAGTTGGCCTACCAATGTTAGACATCCGTAAGCGAAACTTGTCACGCTTGTTACCCCCACCAAACTGACGTTGCATTGCATCCATTACATCCTTGCCAATCTGTTTAATTGTTTCTTCAGACATGGTTGTTTTACCAGATGTAGCATTATCAAGATACTGATGTATCGCCAGTTCAGCAGGATGGTTCATTATGCAAACGCCTCTGCTTCAATGTCCACAAACTCGTCTACTGTTTCTTTATCTACTTCCTCATTCTTGTGCATGTTTTCATCCCACGCATTAAGTATGTAGGAGTTGTAGTTTTCAATCCATGCTATGAAGTTAGCAAAGTTTTCCTGTGCATCACTATCCATGTCAAGTGTATCATTAAGATTGAGACTAGCGATTGGGATGTAAAAGCTACTACCATTAGGTAGTGGTACTTCCTTAGACTCAAGTTCAATGTAATGCTGCGGCGGTAGCCTACGCATCTTGTTGTACTTGGAGAACATCTCACCCATGATTTTAAATGCATCACGATTATCAATCTCCCATATGAATGCGGTAGTGTCAACGTCCACAGGACTACCACCTTCATCTACAGGATTGACCATCTCTACAGTACCAAACAATGCACGTACTCGTTTGATAGATTTGATTAGGTCTTTCATGGAGTCGGGCAATGCAGCCCAATCCTTGATGTACCCTGCAGGTTTACCACAATTAAACCCACCGTTGTTGTCCTTCATGTCACTGTTCAAGTCATTAGCCATCAATGTCTTGATGAACCTATTAGGTGTGTTGTCATTACCTTTGACAAACTTCTTGTACATGAACCGTTGTAGAAATGGACGCACAGATACACGCTCTGCGTAATATGTAGGGCCATCAGGTATCTCTAGCTTGTAGCTACCACCTGCGACAACCTCTACGTTCTTCATCTTACCACCAACCTCTTGCTGCCCCATCAAAGGTGTATGTTGTATACGCAATCGTGCTAGTGTACTGGCCTTACTACTTTCCTTTGGTAAGTCTGAACCCATGCCCATTGCCTGTGACATTGCTGCGAAATTGTTAGTGTCGATTGTTGTTATGTTATTCATATATAAGTTCTCCTTTTTCATTTCAGATAGACGGTAGTTATATCATGCTACGTCTTTTGTGTCAAGCCAATTCGGGCCTAACTTTGCTTCTAATAGCAAAGGAATATTAAAGTTAATGTTCCAACGCTTGTTAATTATTTCAATCAGCTTACAGTTAGCTGCTGATATTACTTGTAATACTTTGTCCTTCTCTTGTGGATGCACATCTATTACAATCGAATCATGCACCGTGTTTACTACACAACTGCGTAGCTTGTTTGCCGTTAGTAACTTATCTATATATATCAGAGATATAGGTACAATGTCAGCAGTTGCAAACGATTGTACAGGATAATTTTTAATCTGTGTGAAATATGTCACACCTCCATACCTTCGCCTAACTACATCGGGGAATGAGAACTCACGCCCTGATGGTGTTGTGATCTTGCTAGTGTTGAGTGCCTCTTTAGCCAAAGCCTCATGCCACTTGGCAATGCCATGATACTTCTTGGTAAACTGTTGGTAGTACGCAGCCTCTGCTTTTGATCTACCAAAGCCACTTGCCCCATACAAAGGAGCAAAGGTGTGTGACTTGGCTTCCTGTCTGGATATAGGTTGACCTGCATCAGAGATAACCTTGGCGGTATAACTGTGTACGTCAAAGCCAGTGGTAACTTCCTCAATGGCAGTCTTATCTTGTGACAGGAACGCAGCAACTCTGAACTCTAACTGTGCAAAGTCAGCTTCCATAACTGACCCACCTTCCCAACGTGAGATGAATACTTTCTTAACAGGAAACGTACCGCCTCGTGGCATGTTCTGCATATTAGGATCAGCACCTGACAGTCTGCCTGTACCAGTGCGGTGTTGCAGTAACCTAACGTGTAGCCTACCGTCACTCTTAACATGCGTTGCTATACCCTCTACAAAGCTACTGAGATATGTCTCTACTGCTGATAACCTACGCACCTTCTGCAGGAAGGACTCCGCTTCTTTCATACCTCTGGATCGTGCAATACCCTCAAGGAATGTCAGGTTGTCCTTACCTGTACCAAAGCCATTGGCACTAACCCATTTAGCTGTAGGTGGATGAAATTTGAGTCCAGCCACCTGTTGTTTGTTCTCGTACAGGTAACCGTGTGCGTTGCATGTAGTGCAGTTGTTAGGTTTAGCAAAACGAGTGCCATCTATCTTGGTGCGATATACCTTACCTATGCCGTTGCAATGATGACATTGATATGCTCTTTGTTTATACAACTTAGTGCTATGTAAGTTGACTGTGCTTTTGTAGTCTGCATCTGACATGCGTTCCTCAAATAGATCAGGCCATATCTTCTTGTCATCAGGCTTACGACTGTAGATAACCCAAGATAGTTGTTCTGGACTGTTGAGGTTGATAGGTCTGTCACCCATAAGGTCAGCTACCTGTTCCTCAAGGGCAATGGTAAGTGTTCTGCGTTCTGACTCAAACTCATCACGCACTTGTAGCAATGCGTCCATGTCCACTTGAAACCCTCTTTGGTAGATACGTGCCAAGTGAATAGCCAGTTGATTAGTCAGCCTCAGTGTTCCTTCCAGTGTACTGCATTCCTCGTAGGATGCCACCAAAACATTATACAGTTGTTGTGTAGCATGTAGGTCATGCGACAGATACTCTGACAGTTCAGCATGAGGTATGTCTCTGACAGATGTACCTTTACTAAAGTGTTCCTTCAATGTGTCTTGCTTCTTGGTGTCAAGCTCGTACCGTTCTGCACATGCCTCAAGAGACAGAGGTTGTTTCTGTCCACGTTGCAGCACATACTCACCTAGCATGGTGTCAAATATTTCACCATCATAGGTAAAACCTGACTCCCATAGCCACAGTAAATCGTGGGCGGCATTGTGCATTATAAGAAGATGAGCAGCGTCAAGTTTGTATTGCACTAAACGCCGCCCATCTGTAGTGGGTGCTTGCTCTGAGTGATCGAATGTTAAAAGGTCTTCGTTACCAAGATCATCTAGCATACCCACCATAACTAATGTATTGGTTGGTTCAAACGGATCAAGATGCATCTTATTACTCCGCTTGGTTACTGTGTTCTCTACGTCAAGGGTCAGTTTCATATTGTCTCCTATTTACTAGAGCAAAGATATGTTTTGGCTAGTTCCTCTTCAAAACTTTTGTTGTCAGCATATTCCTCTATTGCCTCAAGAGTTTCTTCTAAAGTCATGTTGTGCTTCTGCATAGCTTTGATAATCTTCATCTGCAATGTAAATTCTTTAGTCTCTGGTAGTACCCATTTAGCCATTGTTATCTCCTTTCATCAGTTCTTGCCATGATACAGGGTATATGTCTTCAAGATACTCTGCTATCTTAGCTGCAACTATTTGCGTTTCATATTGTGTGTCAGCCTTCAGCCTAAGATGACACATATCAGTGAATGCGTCAAGACTACCTGACCAGTACCATTCTGTCATGGTGCTTTGAGGCAACACCATACGTGCTTGCTCAGGGCAAACACCATCTTTTAACAGTTGTTTGTAGTGCCACATACCTGCATTGTAAGCATGATGTGGGGTAGCAGTAGTTTCAACTACACCCTCACTGCCTTGCTTCTTATCAGCACTACGTCCACGCCATTCTTCAGGCTGGTAGAACTCTGGCTCTTCATCAACGTAACGTCTGCTTATTTCATTCCAGCGTAAGAACTTATGCTTCACCAACTGCCTAGCTACGAATATAGGGGCTTTACAATGGAAGCTGGCAAAGCAGTGACCAAAGGGTGACATGTGCCTGTGCTTTGCAAGGTAACGTATCAATCGTACATCACCATCACTTAACACAGGGCGCATGGCTCTACCCTCTGCGCCAGTGTAGCCAAGGGCTTCCTTCTGTTTACCAAAGGATACCCTTGCTGCATTAACTACAGTAAGATCATCTCCCATGTGATTTATGTATGTTACCGCTATCATTTATTTTTTCCAGATAATAGCTCCTCTATTATAGCTAGTCTTTTCTCAAGGCTTTGTACTCTTTTTAATAGATCATCTATGTAATAATTTTTATTCATGTTTTTTTCTCCCATAACATGTCATAGTTATTGCTAACTTCATTTAAAATATCTATGGCTTCCTGTGATGTCAACATAAACCATTCACCATTGTCATGTTTACTCCAAGGATATTTTGTTTTCTGTGCAGCAATAAGGTGTGCTTTTTTTTCTGCTTTTTGTCTGTCATCAAAGTAAATACTGTAGACTAGTTTGTAATCACGCATAGGTGAACTGGTTTGATAGCCTTTCAATCTATCCTCTGCATCTACAGCCATACCTATCTTAACCCACTCAGGCCATGCATCATTTGCAATTACGTATACATGTCCAGACTTTTGACTGTCATATAATGCTTTTGCAAATATACCAATGTCCTTTGGATTCATCTTATTGAATACTAAACGATCAACCTTACCACCTTGCTGTAAATAACCACTAAAGGTTCTATACTTACGCTTGTAATAAACAAGACCGTCCTCATTTAGATGATGGTTTATGCCAACTTTACGCCACGTTGAACCATCCCAACGTTTACCGTCTTCACGAATTGAGCCATTCTTTGTCATGCCACATACCTCGCTGTCTTGTATTCAAGGTCAGTGTGAACTATACCATGCCACCCTGATAACTTATTCTTAACGACATTAACATGTCGCTGATTGTCTTCTTCCTCTTGGCCCTCAACTGTAGGGTTCTTAGAGATCATCAGCATAAGGTCAGCCTCTGCTGCCTTACCTGTACGACTACCTTCCATCATGGCTTGGTTGAGTACAACCTTACCCTCTGCATCAGCCGATAGCTGAGACATGTAGAACATGGCACACTCTTGCTGCTTGGCAATCTGTCTAGCCTGTATAGCATTAGCTTTGAGTGCCTCGTCTGGTCTAGCAAAGCCACCAGTACGTGCGAACTTGTCACCCATATCTAGTATAACTATATCAGGTTTGTAAGACTTGCACACAGACTCAACCCAATTCATGTCACGTCCTGTTGCGTCCTTGAACATTAGGTTGCCTCGTATCTTGTCAAAGATAGCCATAGCCTGATGCTTGTTCTTAGCTATCTGATACTTGTCCATGCCTGTAGCTGCCGTAATGTAACGATGAACAACACGATGATAGCCTTCTTCGTTGCACAGGATAATAACCTTTGCACCTTGCCATGCAAAACCGTTAGGTGCAGCAACCAGAGAGGCATGGAAGGAGGTCTTGCCTGTATTTGGCCTTGCACCTACCTCAATCAAGTGACCTGCATTCACGCCTTCAATCTTGCGTGTCAACGTGGGTATGTTGAACGTCCACTGTGACTCAAGGTCAGTCATGGCAAGGATAGTGTCGATGTCTATGTCTTCCCACTCAATGCGTAG
>CEQV01015693.1_pt1 | contig 18365 bp, 9 predicted proteins | sample 530971 | NCBI WGS metagenome assembly CEQV01 (sample SAMEA2621173, study PRJEB7988) | marine metagenome | biome: marine biome (ENVO:00000447); feature: deep chlorophyll maximum layer (ENVO:xxxxxxxx); material: "saline water (ENVO:00002010), including plankton (ENVO:xxxxxxxx)" | depth 100 m
CCCTTCCCAAACCTAGAGAAAGTCCCCACATTAATTTTGCGAAAACCCTTAGATTCTCTCAAAAACCCAATTATTAACTGTTATTTAGATATATTGACTATATTCCCTTACTAAGTCCCCTAAACTTCGTCCCATTAGTCCCTTAGTCCACCCTAAAGGGTGGACATAAGTGGACTAACTTTGGCTTTTTAAAAACCCTTATAATCATTGGACTAAATGGAAATCCCAATGATCTTAAACCAGGAGTTAGTCCAGCCCCTTTGGACTAACTTTCTAGTCCAGTATCGTTGGACTAAAAACGAACTTTGTGTAAGATGAACATACAAAATATGGAGGAATATGATTGTACCAGAGAAACTAAAGCTTTTATTAAAGCATCATAGATTAGAAGATAATTACAAACCGCTCTCATACATAAAGGGCGAAGACGTTACCAAGCTGAAACCACCTGAATGGTTAATGGAGGATTTCATAATGGAAGAGGGATTTACAGTGCTGCACTCTGACGCAGGCGTTGGTAAAACATTTTTGGCTCTTGATTGGGCAAACACAATAGCAAATGGTTGGTCTTGGTTTGGTCGAGAGACTCAAAAGACTACTGTATTATACGTACTAGCGGAAGGAATTGGGTACCTAGGTGCTCGTGTAACCGCTTGGAAGAACAGAAGAAATGCCTCCATATTTCCTCCAGTCTTCTATTACACGAGCGCGGTACCCTTATTTGCTCCTCCTGGAAAACTCCCTACGGCAGAACAGTTGGATTTTCTAGATATGGTAGAATCTGTGGATCCAGGCCTTATAGTCTTTGATACACTACAACGTTGTACCGTAGGTGCTAATGAAAACCTACAACAAGATATGGGACAGGTTGTAGCTATGGTTGATACCATTAGACAGAACTTTAACTGCGCAGTTATGGCCGTACACCACGATACAAAGAGTGGGGAATCTATGAGAGGATCTAGTGTTATAAGGGCCTCTGCCGATACGACTATACACCTTACTGCACGTGGAGATAATGACGGATTTATTGAAATGGAGTGCACAAAACAAAAAGATGCTGAGCCATTTAAACCTTGGAGTTTAATGCTTACATCTGACCAGGAAAGTGGCTCCGCGTCGCTGACTGCGTACCAAGAAGGTGTTAAAGCTAGAGACTACTCCTTACTTAAAGCTTTGGCTGATATTACTACCTTTAGGGGAGAGAAATTCTTTAATAAAGCTTGGAGAGAAGCTGCGAATATGGAAGGTGGCCGTTTTGAGCGTCCAAAGGCTCAGCTTATCAGAGAAGAGCTTGTCACGCAAACGGGTGACGGAAGAAGTAAACAATATAGTGTTTCTAAGGAAGGTTGGGATATAATAGAGAGTGAGAGTTCTAGACCTGTTCCTAGAATTGAGCACGTCCAGGACGATTTGCTAGACGAGGAGGGCAAATAGCAGATTTTGTAGTTCGTTGCAAAAATTGCGGCGTACGAACAACTGATATGTTCGGTATGCCTACTGATATTAGAGACGGAAAATGTAAATCTTGTCGTGAGATATTGTCTCAAATATTGTTAGGTGTTAAAGACTTCGTGTTATAGTACAACTATGACTAAAGATGTTAAGGCAGGTAGGCCTAAACGTTCTGATGCAGATTTACTGTCTGATAGAGCGAAAGTTAAAGCACAAATCTTTGGAGCAAATAATGAAGTTTTTCAATTCGATCAAGATGCCGAAATTTATTTACCTCCACCGCCAGCAAAAAAAGGTACAAGTCTCTGGAAAGCGTGGGCTATGGAGTCTTTCCTGGAATGTATTAGGTACGGACTTACCTACACCGAAGCTTGTAAGCGTATCGGTGTTACAAGAAAATGGTGGGAAGAAAACTCAATCCGACATAAAGACTGGGCATCTGAAGCAAGACAAATTAGATCTGGTGATGCAGTTAAGGATTCCTACCCTGATTTATCGAATATGTCCTTTTCTGAATTTTGCAAATTATATTTTAACGTTGAGTTTGCTCCGCATCAATTTGAGATAGAAAAAAATTTAGCTGATCCTCAAGGCCGACTTGTTTTAGTATTAGGCCACCCTGAATCTGGAAAGTCCACTTTATCTGCATTGTGGTATCCAGTATATAAAATGTGTCAGAATCCAGACATACGTATTGCTCTGGTAACTAAGTCTGGAGAGAAAGCACAGGACTTGCTTGGAAGAATTAAAAGATATTTAACTGATCCGCATTTGTATAAAGACTGCGAGAGAAATTTAATAGAAGACTTTAATGGATTTAAGTCACAAAAATCTGACGGTTTTGGTTGGTCTAAAGACCAAATAACCATACGACAAAGAGAGTCTGGTGAGAGAGATCCAACTGTTCAGGCCTTATCAGTAGGTAAACAGATTTATGGCTCAAGACTTGACTTACTAATTCTTGATGACGCTTTGACATTAGAGAATCAACAAACCGATGTTAGACGAAGAAGAATTGACGAGTGGTTTACGCAGGAAGCTAGGTCTAGGGCCCAAAGAGGTCAGACCTTAGTTAACGGAACAAGGATTCACCCATTAGATAACTACGGACAATGGAAAGATTCCTGGAAAGAACATAAAATATTTAAACACGTATCTATACCTGCAATTTTAGAAGAGCATACAGATAACGAAAAACCTAACTGGAAAGAGTATTGGTCTTTAGACGGAAAATGGGAACACGACGAAACAATTGATACAGAAGTTTTTATACCTGGGCTTAGGGACATACGAGATGAAATATGTTCTAGAGATCCGCTTAGGTGGAAACTTGTGTATCAACAAGAAGATGTTCAAAACGAAGAGGGAATATTTAAACAAGAACTTATAGACAATGCTTTAGAGCTAGGCTCTTCTAGAAGTCTTGGTCAGGTATATCCTGAAGAGATTTTAATACTTGGAATTGATCCTGCTACTACTGGTAGGGCTGCAGCAGTTTTGCTTGCGTACAATCCTGAAACCGCAGTCCGAACTGTTGTTGATATCTTTGTGGGATTTAGATTAGGTGCGACTGGCGTACGAAATAAATTAATGTATGAGTTTTGGGAAAAATACAAAGACCATAGAGTTGCCTATACAGTTATTGAAACAAACTTTGCTCCTACGATACTAGGAGATGATACTGTAAAAAATCGTGCTGAGTGGGCAGGAACTCGTATGATTGAACATAAAACAACTGGTGCTGGTAAAAAACGAGGATCTAAATGGGACGAAGAGTATGGAGTTGGCGCTATGCAAGCTTTATTTTATAGCGGCCTTATTGCGTTTCCTTCAGCAACAATTTCTGATAAACAAAAGCTTGAGCCTTTGATAGATGATATGCTAGTATTTCCTTGGGCGAAACAACAGGACGCTTTGATCGCTTTGTGGATTGCAAATGGAGAGTGTAAGAACTCTTCATTATTTAGTGTTGATTTAACAAAAGTCGTGTCAAGACGAAATATTCCGCCTATTATAAGAGATAGAATGTTTACAAGGAACAGATGAGTAATAATTTAAATTTTGGTACACCATTAGAAAACGCAAATTCAGCAGGTAGAAATCTTTCTCCTTCTCAGAAATATTGGGATAGGAGAAATCAATTAATAGAAACTCACTCTGAGCATAAATCTAGAGTAAAAGAAATTACTTCCATTGTTAATGGAGAGTGGCATATGCTTTGGGCTAATTTAACTGCTACCGCAGAAGCACCTTCAGTTGCAAATATTATTGAAATGGGCATACATCACTGGTCTGCTATCGGTGGTGCCGTTATGCCTTCAGTTAGAATTCCTGTTCCTGTCAATGCAGATTTAAAAGGCGGCGAAAGAGCTGCAAGAAAAAGAGAACGTAGAGTAAAAGAATTATGGAGTGGCTCAAACATAAACGAGCTAATGGCTCAATGGTGGGGTGATTATGCAGGAGCTGGTGCAGCATATTGTGGCGTATGGGCAGACTTTTCCGAAGATCCCTCTAAAAGAAATCCGTATCTACAAAGGTTAGACCCTAGATATTGTTATCCAATTAAGGATACAAAAGGAAATCTTATTGAGCTATTAGTTGCTAAGAGAGTATCTACTGATGTTATCTTAAAACAATATCCAGTAGCTAGAGGTGTGTTAGATCCTAGAGTCACTGAAGTAGAAGAGTGGTTTTGGTTTTTTCCAGATAAGTATGTTCATATGATTGCTGATGCTTCAAAAACAGGTATGCAAAAAAGAACAGGAATTATCCTAACTGAAGAAGAAAACAAGTTAGGTAAAGTGCCTGTTGTTGAAGTTACAGTACCGTCATTTGACGGACAACCAAGAGGAATTTTTGATCAAACAAGACACATACTCAGAACAATGCACAGGTTAATGACATTAACAATCACGAGCTCAGAAGAAGAAGTCTATCCACCTGTGTTTGAGTATGATGTTATGAATCCAGACGACTTTGGCCCTGGAGCCGTTATACACGGAAGAAGTCCAGAGTCTCGTATGGAACGTATGCAATCTAGAAGTCACTTTGATGCAAAAGATTTAATCGGTAGATTAGCTTCTGAAGCAAGAGCTCAAGCATCTTTTCCTGGACAACTTTCAGGAGATCCAGGTGCAAGTATTGTTTCTGCTGCTGGTATCGACGCTTCTATGGGACAGATTGACGCAAGACTTGCTTTAGCACATAAACAATTTGAAACTTTCTTAGAAAAAGGAACAGAGATATTGTTGGCTTTTGATGAAAAGTATTGTGACGGAGAAAAGACAATTCACGGTGATGCTGCTGACAGAAAGAAACCAGAGATTTTTATACCTTCAAGAGATATAGCAGGACATTATGAGAACAACGTAAGATACGGAATTGGTGCAGGAACAGATCCTTCCCAAAGAGAAATGAGACTTGCTATGAACTTAAACCAAAATTTGATTTCAAGAGAAACTGCAAGAGACGAAATGGATTTCTTGGAAGATCCTACAAGAGAAGAAGTAAGGATTGTGAAACAAAGAGTGACAGACTCTTTAATGGAAGGTATCTACCAACAAGCTGCTCAAGGTAATGTCCAGTTAGCAGCAGAACTTCTTAACAATATGGGCAAAGAAAATGTCGATTTAAATGAAGTAGTAAGTAAACTTTTAGAGAATTTGCAACAAGAGCAACAAGTTCCAGAACAACCTGGTTTACCTCAACAACAAGGAGGATTACCACCTGAAGCTGCAAACTTGCCTTCTCTTGGTGCATTAGGCATAGGAGGATAAATGAGTGACGGCATAAGTCAGATTACTGATTTAGGTGGATTACCTTACGGCGAAAAAGAAAATATGGAAGGCCTAGCGGCTGAAAGCGGTGTGTCTCTTGGTATGCAAGGAGATACAAATGTTACAGGAACACCTGCAAGAATTGCACCTGCTCCTCAAGAAAGTTTTAATATAGGAAATGTTTCTGATTATGTAGCTAACGCTTCTAATCAAGGTGGATTAGCAAGTGACGGACTGCCTTTTGGTCAAGGTATGGGTCCAGCTGCTCCTGAAATAACAGAGTTAGAGCAGCAGAGAAAAAGCGCAGTAGATAATGCTTTAGAAATTTACGCTAATACAAAAATCCCAGCAGTAAGAGTTGCCGCAGCCAAAATAATTGAAGGAGCGGTCATATCTCAAATGCAGGGTGACGATGAGTGATTTAGAAAAAAGATTAGCCGAAGACTCAAAATATAAACAAGAGGAGCAAGAGTATGACGGCGTGTTGGGTTATAACTTACCTTCACCAAAAGATTTAACAAAATATTACACTCCTTCTGGAGTTCCTAATGTAGAGAGATACGAAAAAGCAATTTTACATACTAATGGTGAAGTTCCTTCACAATGGGTTTTAGATCTAACTCCTGATGAAATAGATGAGTTAAATTCTTATAGTCCTGACTTTATAAACGAACTTCCTAATGTAGCTAATTTATACGAAGATATTTTTGATGTAGAAAATGACATAACTGAAACTGCTGCAAGAAGAGCTAAAACTAAAGTTAATAGTGTAAATTGGGGAGCAGCTTTAGGTGCTGCAGCTGGAGTAATTGTTCCAGGAGAAGAGCCAAAAGATTTTGAAACTGAATACAACAAAGCTTTAGATGAAGTAACTCAAGAAAAATTAGGAGAAACTTTGTCTATGTTTGAAACTGAAGCTGAAGCTATGGAAACTGTAACTAATGAAAAACTTCCTAACAACGTTCAAGAAGGAACTTTAGGAAAATTTTGGAACAAAATAAAAAATAATGTTAGTAACGAATTTAAAACAGGCGTGTTTTTAGGTAATGCAGTTTTTAGACCTAGCGAACTTAGTCCTGATGATGTTCCAGAACAATTAAAAACTGGTGGATTAAGCACAATAGTGTTAGCTGGTAAATTTTTAAGTTACGCAGCAACTAAAGCATACGGCCAAGAAGATACAAATCTTTTAAACGCAGACGCAGAAGGAAGACAAGTTGCAGAATTAGAAGCTGCAAGAGATTTAACAATTAAACAATTTAGAAAAGTTAGTGCAAGTAAAACTTGGGAAATGGCTATGCAGTCTGATCCTGGTCTCGCTACCGAAGTACTCAATCTCCCTTTTGTGCAAGGTGATGTCCAGAAAGCTCAGGCCATTTTTCAAGTTATGAACGAAGCAAATAGTCCTGAATTGTTAGATGCAAATAATAAATACATAGAAGCTGTTTACGATGCAACTGCTGATCAGATTAAAAAAATTGCGTCTGGTGAAGACACAATAGGTGAAGCTTTAGTTAATGGGCTAGGTTACTATAGCAAGCATATTGTAGGAAGTATCTCAACTTCAGCTTTTCTTTTTTCAACAGAAGAAGGTAGGAAAATGGCTGCTGAATTTGGTTATGGAGAGTCAATTAAAAAAATGGATTATAGCCCTGCCGAAGTTCTTGGTATAAGAGGAACATTTACAGGGTCAATGATTGACTTAGGAACAAGTTTTGCTTTTGATCCAACTGTGTGGTTGTTCACTCCTGCTACTGGAATTAGAGCTGGAGCAGTAAAACAGTTTGCTCACGCAAAATATATTAAAGGTTTTATGAACAAAGGCATTGGTAAAACTTTTGCAGATGACTTGTATAAAATTTTAAGAGACGGAACTAAATTACAAAAAAGAAAACTTCTTAGAGATTTCGGAGATGTAAATCAAGCTAAATTAAGAAACACAGTTAGAGATGATATTGCTAGAGGTAACGCTGAAACAACAAGTGAATTATTTTACAAGCACTATACAGACGCTTTGCTGCAAGGAGACAATCCTTACATTTTTCATAAAACTGCCTGGAATAGTCTTAAAGCAAAAAGAACTGCGTATCTTGTAGAGAAAGCTGCTAAAGGTGACGGTAAATCATTAAAAGCTTTTAGAAAACTTCTTACTGGTAAAAACATATCTACAAAAGTTAATCTTGCAGGCCCAAATGCTAAACGTTCAATTATGGACGCAATAGAATCTATGATTCAAGGAACTAAATTGCCTGAAGAAGATATTGTTAGTTTGTTAAATGGTTTAGAAGATAGTTTAGATGAGTTGTTTGAAGCTACATTAAATCAAGGAACAAACTTTAATGGTAAAGCTATTGCAGCATTAAGAGTTCAATTAATAAATCAATCTGATCTAATTAATTATTTTGAAATGGCTTTAGGTAGAAGACCTAGAAATATAATTAGTAATTTAGATAATCGTACTACTGCCTCTGGTCAGAGTGTTAGAAACTTAGAGTTAGATGAGATTGGTGAAGGAGTTAAGAATCTTGATATGCCTAAATTTAGTTATCAAGGATTAAGTCCGATTATTAAAAAAGCCGAAGCAAAGTTAAAAGCATTAAAGAAAAGTGGTGCAGCTGAAGACATTATTCAAAGACAAATTTCTTATATTGATAAGTTAAAAGCAAACAGAAAAACAGGACAAGTAAGGTCTGTGAAAGGCACTAAACAAGGTGAGTTAAAAGCATACGATCAATTTGAAACTCAAAGTATATTATCTGATGAAAATTTTTGGAGAGGTAGTGTTAATAAAGAATTTATGCAACAGTTGCTAGATGATGCAAATGAATTAGCTGGTCTTGTTTCTGGATCAAAAGAATCAATTGCAGCATCAGCACAATTTACTAAATTTTTAGATGACTTTTATGTAAAGTTAGACGAGATTGTAAGCGGAAGTTTAAGAGGTAAAAATTTTGAAGAAGTAGGTCTTTTAATTAAGAAAACACATCATCAACTTATGAATAAGTTAGACAACCTTATGAAAGAGTATGACACACTGTTAAACACTTCTATTAGAGGCGAACAACAACGTGTTATGGTAGACGCTTTAAATAATATGGTTGTGAAACTGGGCTGGCATAAATACAAAAGATTTCAAGGTGGTTGGTATGAATTAGTAAGTGTTGGAGATAAAGTTTATGATCAAGCTAAAGCAGTTGCTAAAGGTGCTGTTAAAAAAGATAAATTAGAAGTTCTTAAAGATCACCCAAATGCAGTTTGGGTAGAAAATCCAATAAAAATTAAAACTAACAAGCAAGGTGTAATTACTGCAATAGATATTGATTGGGCAACTCTCAAGATAATGATGAATTATAAAGATGAAGTTGGTGCAGCTTCAGCAGTTCTTAGAGGTCAATCTAAAATTTTTGACAAACAACAAGGAACTAGATTTCTTTATAACGAAACTGAAGAAGCTTTTATGGCTGCTGGAAGAAAATATGATAATCAATTAATTCTTGATCTTAAGAAAAATTTTAGATTAAAAAGCGATATACCAGATGAAGAAGTTATAGCTTATGTAGAACAAGTTAGAGATTTAAGGAGAACTACTAATCAAGTTGTTGAAGGAGAGCTTCCTATTAGTCCTTTAGAATTTACTCTTATTAATTCAGCAGTTGAAGGCAACAATACTATTAATTTGTTTAGAAGATTAAACGAAGAAAAGTGGTATCAAGTAATAGAAAAATTTCAAAGAACTTGGGCTTTTGAAAAAGTTATGAGACCTTCTACTGCTTTCGTTGCAGCTTTTGATGAATTGTTCTTTTACAAATCTATACACGGTTGGAAAGGAACTGGTAAAGATTATATTTTTAACAGAGGTGTAAGAAAAACACTTAGACAAATTAGAAAAGCTGGTGGTGTAGATAAAGCTATGAATAATCCAGCATTAGCTGAAGAAATAAATCAGTGGGTTTATAAAGCTATGGAAAGACAACAAAAATTACCAATAGAAATTGCCCAGAGGTATAAAATCGGTTTCGATAAAAATGCCCCTGTGGAATTGCTATCTAATACAGATGCAGGTTTTTTCCAATATGCTCAGCAACATATAGACTCATTACTTAAAGATTATGGTTTTCAACAATATGCTCAAGTAATTGACAAACTTAGAAAATTAAAACCAGGTAAAGAGTTAACTCAAAAACAAATAGATAATATGTTTCTTAAAGGCGAAGAAGACTGGGCTAAATGGTTTTCAACATCAGACGCAGATTATATAAAAGGACTTAAGCTTTATGGATATAAGCAAGGAGAAAGTTCTATTAATACTGTCTATGTAGGCCTAAAAAAGAATCCTGTGCCTCATCAACATTATTTAACTAATTCAGAAGAAGCTTGGAAATACTATGACTCACTTAAAAAATGGTACACAATGGGAGTTCCTAAGCAACACGTAGATGATGTTTGGAACTCTTTTATAAAAGCAGCTTTAGAAAGAACTAAAAAAGGTGGAAATGTCAATGCTTTACCAGATCAAAAATGGATAGGCCGAATTAAAGTTCCAGGAGTTAAAAAACAAAATGGTTGGTTAGGTCAAAGAAATCCACTTATGGCTAGAGAATCTTCATTAATGGAGCAAATGTTTGGTAATCCTGCTTGGAATAGGGCAAACTTGTTTGCAAACAAAGCTCACGCAACTAGAGCTGAACAATTAAAAGCATTGTTTAAATCTCAAGGAAAACAAATTGTTAGAGCTGAAGATGTAGGTGACGGATTTGGTATTGCTACTGATGCAGTAGATCCTAGATTCCAATCAGATATGTGGGGTATGTCATACTTTGACCAACAATTATTTGATGCTGGTTATGTTACTGACAATTACATAAATGCTTTAGCTGCTGATTACGCAACAAATGAGATAGACGATATGATGTTAAAGTTTCATATGTCTACACCAATAGGTAGAGATTTTAGATTTCTTGCTCCTTTCGGTGGGCCTTGGTCTGATTTCTGGGGAAGATATCTAAAAGATTTATCTAGACGTAGTCAACTTAGAGGTAATTGGTGGGCATTTACAGATGAAAAAACTGCAGGTAATTTTGTTAAAAGACGTTTAGCTGATACGCTAAATCACCTTCCTAATTTAAGAAGAGCTAGTTATATGTCAAGAATTGCTAATGCAGAATTAAAAGGAACTGTGCCTAATCCGCTTGCAGGAGCAGGACTTGGAGAAGATAGAATAATGGTTGATTTCTCACCAATCACTTTCTTGCCTAACGGCGATAGTCCAATGTTTGCAGTTAATCCAATTGGTGGTGTCATACCAATTGCTTTAATCGGTGCTGCTATGAACGCGTTAGATAATGATGCTTACTTTGAGTTACAAGATACTTTAGAAGATTTGTTTCCTTCTACTACTTTCTTTCCTCCAGAAGAACAATGGAAGAATGACGGCTTAGGAACTTTAGGTAGTTATATTGCTGGCGGTGGTGTTTTGAATCAAACAATGAGGTCAGGACATTTTGTAATGGAAGCTTTAGGTATGCACGAAGCGCCGCAATCAATAGCAGATGTTCCTACACAATTAAAATATGGAAGAACAGAAAATAATTATCTTTACGACAACACAAACATTGTTTTGAATATGCAAACTAATTGGGAAACAATTGGTGATTTTCAAGATTATGCAAATTCAATTGCTAAAGATGCTAGAGTTAATGCATCTTTATCTGCTGGTGCTCAAGGAGTAATTAGACTTGGTGTTCCTACTAATGTTAAATTTACAACAAGATATACAGACGTTGCAGATAACTGGATTGATTTTGCTAATCAAGTAGGCATTTATGAAGATGTTGTGAGACCTGAGTCAAGAGAACTGTTAAAAAACAATCCTTACAACGAAAATAATAAAGTACAAGTTTTAAATGATATAAGAAAATGGTGGTTTAACTTAGGAAATACCACTGAAGGTAGAGCAAAGCAATTACTATTAGCTAGACAATATCCTCAAATCTACTCTATGACTATTCCTGGTTATACAGTTACAGAGTTAGGAGCAAGACTTCTCCAACAACTTGAAGGAAAAATTTATAACGAAGGTGACGTTTTTAGAACTGGAACACAGGATAACTCAAGCCAATATAAAGACTACTTAGCAAACGGATTGATAGAAGTTAGATTACCTGATGAGAAAGTTAAACATATAATTCACGAAAACTCAGCTTGGGTAGTCAATGCCGTTCCTATTATTTATGATCGTATGGCTGAAATTATCAATGAAGGGGAAGCAGAAGCAGCAGAATTTTTTGGAGAATTTCAAGGTTTATCTAGTGCTGAAATATTAGCTAATGCTGATATGAGAGAATTTTTTGGAATAGAACTTGCCTCTGCAGATGTTAAAAATATAGAAGATATATCTAGTGCTTTTACAAATAGATTATTTACACCAGAAGAGTTAGGTCCAGAAGTGACTGGATTAATACAAGAAGTGTTAGCTGGAACTGGATATGAAAATCCTGTTAATGGTTTTTATCAACCATTTCAAATAATTCCTTATTTATATGCTGCACAAAAAGCAGGAAAACTAAATCCTGCTTATGTCTTTTCTTCACAAGATCCAGATAGCCAGCAATTTAACAAAGGTATGCAACTTCTTACAGGCCTAACTAAAGCATCAGTATTTTGGGACGAAGATGCAGACGGACCCGAACAATTAGAATTCTTAAAAAGATTTGAAAACAAAATATACGCTTTGAATGAGTTGTGGGAAACCAATGACGGACAGATTGCTAACAACCAAGAAATTCAAAATTTGGTAGATGATGTATATGAAACATTTACAATCTTTAATCACATTATGGGAGACATAAATTCTTTTGAAGGTAAAGACATTATGAGTGGAGAACAATGGTGGAACTTCTATATTAAACCTAAATTTAAATCTTTAGACTTAGAGTGGAAACAACCTGTTCCTGCTGAAGGACCAATAGAAGACCAAACTTTTTCTGTAACTTTAGCTGACGGAAGTATAGATGCAAAGTTTCAAACAATTGCAGCTTCTAAGCCATTTAAAGCAGTAAAAATTAATGCAACTGCTAGTAATGTGCCTGACGGAGACACAATTAACTCAATGTATAGCGCAAGTGATACAGAAGCAATTCGTGTTATAGGAATTATGGCTTACGAAATATCTACTAATCCAGTAACAAATCCAGAAGAAAGAGAAATTGCTATACAACAAAAAGCATTTTTACAACAATTAGTTGATAGGTATGAAGGAAGACTTTATTATGTTACAGATTCAAGATTTGGTAACGACAATAGAAAAGATCCATACAACAGAGTTTTAGGTTGGTTGTATGTAGAAAATGGTATTAATGGAGATTTAGCTGACGGCCAAGGAGAATACTTATTTTTCTCAGATCACTTCAGCCCAGCAGATAACTATTATACTTTGAACAGAGATGAGCCATTTGCTTCTGTCGATATTAAAAAATCTGATAGAAGTGTATGGGATTTAGGTAATTTTATTGATAAGATAGAGGTTGATGAATAATGGCTGAAAATAGAAGAAATCCATACAGTAATACTGAAATAATTGATAATGACGTTATTGCTGGATATGCGTATAAATATTTAGGTAAATTCTGGAATAAAAAAGTTGACGGAGAAGATTTTTTGACAATTTTATATTCTGTTTTAGAAGTTGAATCAGGTTTTAATAAATTTATTAAATCTCGTGGAAATGAAACTTCTTATGGATTATTTCAAATTAATTGGGGAGATAAAACAAATAGAAACAACATCTATAATAATTATCCACAATTTAGAGAAGCTGGCTTGATGAACGTACCTGTGGAAGAAATGACACCTGATCAACACAATACATTAGCAGAGTTAATGTCTGATTTAGATTTTCAATTTGATTTTGCAAGATTTTTAATGGAAGATAAAGAAAAAAGAAACTTAAATTTATTTTCTGATTGGTCTGCTTATACAAACAATCCTCCTGTAAATGGTACAGGTCCTTATAAACCTTTAATGACTAAATATTCTCAAGTTTCAAATTCATATGAAAATGCAAATCCAGCTGATTTAATAAAATTTGCTGACGATTATACACCTACTGCTCCAGTTAATCCTCCTGGTGGTGATGATATTGGTGGAACAGACCCAGCAGATACAAATCTTATTAGTGGTCAACCAACAGATCCAGCAGAAAAATGGAAACAAATTAAACAATATTATGGCGGAGAGTTTTATGATTATGAAAATGATAAATGGATAGGTGATTATGAAAATCAAGCTGGTTATAGAAATTGGTTTGCAACATTTCAAGTAGGTTTAGTAGGCGATCCTAACGCAAGTTATGTTGATTGGTTTAAAAATTCTTTTTCTGATAAACAAGGAAATTTAGATAAAGAGTGGAATGCTTTAACGAATCAACAAGGATTTTTTAATCCATTTCAATTAAGTGCTTTAAAAGGTCCTCCAACAATGGCTGATACTGTCAAGATAGCCGTATATAACAGATTTTTACGTTCAGCATCTAACGCAGGTTTTAGTGCTACTGTTGCACAATCTATGGCTTTGCAGCATTTAGCAAATCCAATTGCAATAGATCGTATGAACAGAGCAGTTGGATATGCTATGGAGAGAAACTTATCAGTTGAGGAAATAATAAATATTGTATCTCACGATATTTCAAATTATCAACACGAACAAGATCGTAAAGATTGGGCATTTAGAATACCTGATTATCAAGATACTACTGCTCAAGAAGTTGCAAGTTTAAACGAAAAGATAAATAAGAAGGTAAGTTCTGTGTTACTTCAAGATTCACCATACTTAACTGATGAAATTAGAAGAGCTTATACAGATTACAAAATTATTAATCCTAATACACAAGTTTCCATAGAAGATTTCTCTATGCCTTTTATAAAACAAACTGATAGGTATAAGAGAATATATCATCAAAAACCTGCGATGTTTTCACCAGAACAATACATTAATCAATATGTTCAAGGTGTAGGAAGTGTTATGGCCCCTGGAGATTCAAACTATCAAGAAATGATTGCTAGTCAGGCATCTATGGGAGGAACTGCACAAGAAGCACAAACAGGTGCTTTCTTTGGAAGTGCTAGTGTAGGATTAGGAGATACATTTAGAAATAAAGTGTCTTCTTTAGGAGAAAGAGTAGGAGCGTTGTTTAATAAATAATGATTAGAAGAAATATTAGAAGACTGACTTTTGATTTTGATCCAACAAGACCAGCTAGTGAAGTCATAAAGGAAATACAAGAAAAAGCAGTTAAAGAAGCAATTAAAGCAAAAGTAGAGGAAGCTCCTAAAGGAACTCCTGTTGCTGATATTGTAAAAGATTTTCAATCTAGTTCTGTATTACCTAATATTAGAAATGACAAGGGAGATCAAATGCTTCCTGACGGGACTATTATTCCTGCTGGTACTGATACTACTACTTTACCTCCTTCAGGATTTCCAGCAAATAATATAGACCCTCAATTTACTACTACATCTAGTGCGTCTAATAATAATGAAACAATAGACCCACCTAATAGTAGATTTCCTCGAAGACCTGAGCCGCCAGCTCCAGCTCCAGCTCCAGCTCCTATTGATCCACCTAATAGAGTATTTCCTCAAAGGCCTGAGACAACAACTGAGCCAGAGACAATAATTGAAACTGAAGAAGGTAGTGCAACTGATGAAGAAGTTAATGCAGTTTACGAAGGAGTATATTTTGATTGGGCTCCAGGAGTTGACCCTCAAGATGTTATAGCTGACCCTGAAGCTTATGATCCACCTGAAAGAGATCCTTATGAAGCTGCATTAACAGATATTGGATTTATTCCTCAAACTCCTAGTCAATATTATGGAGATTCAGATGCAACTGATATTGCTGGAAATCCTGTACCAGGCGGACCAGGCGGACCAGGCGGACCAAGCGGTAGTGGAAGTGGAAGTCCATTAGCAGAGTTAACTCCTTATGCTCAAGGTGGAACTTGGTATGCAGTAACAGGTTATCCTGGAGTACCAGTAGCTTACTTTGTGGAATATACACTTCCAGGTGGAAACAAGATTTATTACTACGCAGATAGAAAAGATTTAGATACGCTAGAAGGTATTGGTGCAGGCAAAGAGCCGCCAATAGTTGGAACAGTAGCTTATAGCGATTTTAAACAAGGAAGAATATCTGGAGGGGGTATTTCAGATGTTGTGGGAACTCAAGAACATTATTCAACAAGAGTAGAGAGAACATTAATGGCTCCTACTGGTGACTTGTTGTTACCAACTTGGGCTAATGATGATTTAGAAATAAAAGATTTATTTTATATCGCAGTAGCAGAGAATTGGAGTGACACTAAGTTTCTAAGAGAGATGTCTAAGAAAAATTCTTTTAAAGAAAGATATCCTGCTTTTCAAGATATGCTTTCTTTAACAGGAGGAGATCACGCACAAGCTTTAGTTAACTATCAAGGATATGAGCGTAAAGTAAGAGAGTTAAATAACAGGTACGGAGAATCTGCTGATGCTCAAGCTTTAGCTGCTGAGGCAATTAAAAAAGGTTTTACTCTTGATGATTTACAAGCAACCTACGATATCTTTGAAAGAGCAGAACAAAACTCTGATGCTATGCTTGCTTTCCAAAAAGTAATTAACGCAGAAGGATTAGATTTTGATTTAACTAGCCCTCAAGGAATTGTAGATTTCTTTAAAGGAGCTGCTCCTACTGAGATTTATGATCTATACGAAGCAAGTTCTATTACAGAACAAGTGTCCAAATTAGAGCTAAATGACTTGTCTGTGGAAGAAGCTTTAGAGATAGCTAGAAATACTCCTGGACAATTAACTAACCAACAAGTCTCTGCTGCTTTACAGTCAGCATCACAAACTCTTTTAAGATACAGAGAGTTTGTTGACTTAGGTAGTTATGGTTTAGACGCAGATCAGATTATAAATCTATCTCTAGGATACAGAGAGCCAGGCGGTATGACTGAAACAGAACTAGCTACTGCTTTATCAAGAATTTATCAAACAGATGAGAACTTACAAAATTTAGCTTCTGGAATTGCTGGAAGTAAAACTTTTCAGCAGAAAGATAGACAAATCCGATCTATTGGTTAAAATTGGTAATAACAAGAGATTACTCAAACCTCTTGTTTGAAATAACTGGCTTTGAGTTAATACAAGTATAAGAATACCACTCGATCCCTATAAGAGTGTGTAGACATAATAGGAGTAATAATGTCAAATGAACAAGGAGCTGGTTTGTCTAACGAAGAATCAATCCCAAATTTACGTGAAGCTTTAGATAAAGCTAAATCGGATAATAGTGCGTTGCAAGAGCAATTCAACCAAGTATCTGGAGAACTAAAAGGTATGAAAGCTAAAGAAGCTTTTAGAGCTGGAGGTTTTCAAGACTCTCACGCTGAATTATTTCTTAAAGCAAATCCTGATGCTGAAATCAATAATGATACAGTTTCAGAATTTGTAACATCGTATAACTTATCCCCTCAAAGTGCACCAGTAGAGCAATCTGCTGGCTTAAACGATATGGGTCAAGTTGCTGATAATGCAAGTCCTTCTGTTGTTGGAACACCTGAAGGTGGAAAAATGACAAAAGAACAATACAAAAAATTACAAGTAAGTGATCCAACCGCAGCACACGAAGCGTTAATCCAGGGCAAGGTAGAGATGAGAGACGATAATTACGTAGCTAACCAGACTTTTAATCAATAAAAGAAGGGAAAGTGACAAATGGTCGACTTTACAAGTAATGATACGAATACCACTACGTATAATGATACTGTTTACGCAGCTATCATTAACGATGATATTCTAGATGCTTTACAAGCAGCCGTTGTGACACCTCCACTTCTAGCTATGTTCGATTTATCAGGACAACCGTCTAAAGCAGTAGATATTCCAATAGCTGATGCTGAATCAGCTGCTGCAGTTTCAGAAGGTGCAGAGCTTGCAAACACAGCTCTCTCAACTTCTAAAGCTACTCTTACTGCTTCTGAGGTAGGAATTATGGCTACAATCACAGACGTATTAGACGTATCTTCTATTGCGGCAACTCGTGGTGCTCAAATGAGACAAATGGGTAACGCAGTAGCTCAAAAGATTGACGTTGATATCTGTGCTTTGTTAGCTGGATTCGGTACCGCAGTAGGTACTTCTGGATCTAATCTATCACTCGCTAACTTATTCTCAGCAATTTATACTCTAGAAGCAGCTAATGCTCCTGGACCGTATGTTGGTGTATTACACCCAGTTCAAATTGCTGACTTAAGAACTGCTATTGAGGCTTCCTCTTCAGGAATCTTTACTGGCGGCGGTGTTAGATCAGGTGCTGGAGAAATTGGAACAAACACCGATACAGGTTATTTCGGTAACTTTATGGGTATTGACTTTTATCAGTCAACAAACGTTCCAACTGCAAACTCTGCTGCTGACCGTGCTGGTGGCGTATTCTCAAAAGATTACGCTCTTGGTATGGTACAGAAATGGCCTGCAAAGACAGAAATTATGCGTTGGGCTCCAATTCGTGGTTTCGTTGTTGTTGTGTCATCTATGTACGGTGTCGGAGAAATCGTTGACAGTGCTGGTGTGGAAATCACAACAGACGCTTAAGCGTTTAAAGTCTGGGTAGGCAGAGTAATTTATTGTCGTGTGTTCCTACCAACACACACGACAGAGGAGAGATATGGCTGAAACAAAGAAAAAAAGAGCTAAAGATGACAAAGGTAAATTTATAGCTGATGACCCTAGCACTCCTGATGTTAATGAAGCTTATGTCCAGGAAGAGAAAAAAGACGAAGGTTATGTTAAAACTAAAAAGTTTAAAGGCCAAGTCTTAAAATTTACCGCACAAGGTAAATATCCTGACGGCAGAAAAGTGCCTTTCAAGAATATGAAAACTATGAAAGCACTACAAGTTGATCCTGACGGTATGGTAACTGGAAATGTAGTTCAATTACCTTGGGAACAAACTGTTAACAACGGTGTAGCTGGTAATCCTGAAGATCAGATTGGTCTTAAAAAGTATGAAAGAAAAGGTTTTATATTCTGCGTAGAAGACGACGGAACACCTTTATTTTCAACTCTTTGGGACGATTGGTCTGAGTATGATGCT
>CEQV01008471.1_pt1 | contig 18262 bp, 22 predicted proteins | sample 530971 | NCBI WGS metagenome assembly CEQV01 (sample SAMEA2621173, study PRJEB7988) | marine metagenome | biome: marine biome (ENVO:00000447); feature: deep chlorophyll maximum layer (ENVO:xxxxxxxx); material: "saline water (ENVO:00002010), including plankton (ENVO:xxxxxxxx)" | depth 100 m
ATTTTCGCCTGGGACCATTTGTTTGGTTTTCTTTTGTAGCTTTGATTTGGCAGTAGGCTTGGCTGGTGGCGGCCTGGCAAATGAATCCCTTATATAATTCTCAAACTTAATTTCCTCATCTACACCTTTTTGAAATTCCCGTTTGGCCGTAACTCCAGACTCTGAACCTTTCAGCATATCAAAAACATTGCTACCATCACTCATTTTGCCGAATTTTGCTATAAATTCGTTAGAAAGTGCTTCAGGAATGTAAATTGTATCCTCAAATTCTTTCGATAGCCCTTTAAAGCCACCAACAGTGTATAAAATCGCATCTGAAAATAATTCAATGTTACCCTCGACTGACTCGTCAAAACGAAGATTTAGGCCCAGTTCTGAAGCCTTTTTTCGAACAGCATCGGTCCAAATTCTGATTTGCTCAACTAGGGCTTGGTCTTCGGCATTTTTTGACCTTTGGAGCTGTTTAAGTCTTGATTCAACGGTTTCTTCAAGAAGTGTGCTTCTATCCGCTGAGCTATTGATGGATATATTGCCTTGAGAATCTGTCTCGCCTTTAATTTTGACTGCATAGAATTTGTTTCCATTTTCATCCTCTCTTGATACTGGTAATTTATTAAGGTCTATATTGTATCCCGTAGCTAATAGCTCTTCTTCCGAAATCTCCATAGACCCATCATTTTCTTTTTTGTATACTATATTAAAATCATTTGCTTTATCATTAGTGATTTGCTGGGCCTGGGACTCTACAGTTAATGCTTCCTCTTTTGATACTTTACTAGGTAATTCCATTTCCTTACTAGTATCAACAAGGCTACCCACAATCTTACCAATTGTTGCTGGTCCTTTATCTACCCCAACATTGACTGCCGCTTTTCCACCATACATTGGTAATAAACCAGCCGCTGTTTGCTTAGCAGTTTCTACAGCTTCATCCCAAATATCTTTTGCTTCTCTTGTTTCAACACCTTCTAACACTGCTCCTAATTCAGTAGTAATTACTTCCACCCCAAGCTGTAATTCTTCCTCAGCTATATTTCGTGCCCAATCTTTACCGTACCTATCAGTAGCATTTTTAACAAATTTAATTACACCATTCGTAATAGCTTTGTTTGCTTCTTTTTGTACACCCTCTGGAATAAGCCTTCCAACTTGCATTTGTTCTATCGCACCATAAAATAAACCACCTAAAGATGATAACATAAGTGCGGTATTATCATCTACACCCCTATCTATCATATTTCGTAGCATCATACCAGAGCCTTGCTGGGTCCAAAAAACTGTAGAACCAATTGCCATACCAGTACCAGCACTTAATGGCACTGTAGCCCACTCATCTGGAATCATAGGAGTAGCCGCTCCAACCATTGCCGCTCCCGTTGCACCAGCGGTTGCCCAAGGAACACCAGCTTTAAGACCTTCTGCCATTGTACCAGCTAAACCACCCGTAGCATTCATTATATATTCAGCCCAATTCTCTGCTTCTATTGGGTCCCTTTCTACCATCTCTTCATATTCATCAATTAATTCCTGGACCTCTTCTAATGGTAATGAGCCAGGTGATTGTGTAAAAGATAGAAAATACATTTGGTCTAGCTTACTACTTGTAGCTGTACGCCTAAACTGCTCTGCTGTCTTTTGACCTAAAGAGCGTTTATTTTTTTTTATAATTTGTTTTGGTTTTTCTTTGGGGGTATCTAACGAACTACCTGGCTTCCTAACTTTATCTTGCTCAGCAGTCTCCAATTCCATAGCCTTAAATATCCTGGAATTGTCCCAGCCATCTTTTCTAAGCTTTGTAATAGTGTTTAATTGTTTTGGTAAACCGTATTGGTCCTCTGGCTCAAAATGAATATTAGGGTCTTTTTCAGCTTCAAGAATTACATCAACTATAGATTTATCATTTCCAGAATCATCTAGATTATTAGATTCTGCTATAGGATTATCCTTAAAGCTTTGAGATAATACTGTTCTCCAATCTGACATTATTGACTAGGCATATTGTTTAAGATTAATTCTAAATCTTTCTCTAGCCCTCTAGACCTAAAAAATTCTCTTACCTTCATAGCATCACCGTTAAACTTTTTAAATGCGGCTTCAACTGCTTTGATAAGATTGTAATTCCTTTGAATCCTATGTTTATTTTCAAGTGAAGCTTTTAGAGATGCTATAGCTTTATTATTCTCTTCTGTAAGCTTATCAGGACCATATGTCTTAGTATCTATATATTCATCTATCGCATTTTGTAATTCCACTTTAAAAAGTTCATCATCCTTAACAATCTTATCTAAATCAATTTTCATGTTCTCTCTTTTAGTCTCGTCTTTTTCTGCTTTAGATATTTGTTTTTTCTTTGCCGCTTCTTTATCCTTTAATAGTTTAGCCTCTGCTTTATCTTGTGCATCTTGAGCATCTTTTTTAATTCTATAATCCAACTCAGCTTTTTCTTTACGCTGTTCACGATTACGCTTTAGCATATCTTCATAATTTTTATCAAAACTAGATTGGGTTTCTTTCCTTTGTGCCTTTATCATCCTATCTAGCTTATTTCTTTCACTAGCTGGTAAAGAATTATAAAACTCTTCAAACTTCTTTTGCTTCTCAGGTGGTATCTCTTTTTTAGGAAGGCCAATATCTGTTTCACGATACTGACCTTGGTTAAATGTGGCCCTCTGATTACTACTTAGTTTATTTATTATACTCATTTTATCCTCACCTAGTTAATAGCCACTGTAAAAAATCTTTGTCATTAACTATATTACTATATGCCTTCTTATCCATTCCAGCTATATACCCTTCTGTGCCAGTGCCTACAGCATCCCAAAAAGAGTCTTTAGCTTCTTTACGCTGATTAAACCTTGCTAAGGCATTATTATAATAAATGTCCTCTATACTTTGACCTACCTCAGAAGCCATTTTACTAGCATTTAGTTTTGATTCTTCATTTGCCTTAGCAATCTCTTTTGCCATTCTTGCCGCTGTTAATGTGCTTTTACCACCTTCTTTAATTAATTGCTGTGCAACTACGCCACTATTTTCTATACCTTGCTTAATTGCACTTGCCCTAATTGCATTTTGTGTGTCATCGCTTCTTTGTGCTATATCAGTAGAAACCTCATTTTTTACATCTTGCCCATACAAGCCTTCTTTACTCACATTTCTAAGTTTATTTAAATACTGGGTCGTATCGTTACCCACTTTTTGTTGTGGGGGTTTTGAAAATAAGCCACCTATTGATTTAACCATTCCTGGTGCGGCCATCATTAATGCTCTAGTATATGGGTCCATAATCCTATCCTACCTTTGTTCCAGTAAACACAAATGTGCTACCGTCATTGTCTTTAAAATAAATTCTTGATTCGTCATTAGTTGGACCAGAAGGACCATCCTGACCTTTTCTTACTGTAGTGAATACAAATTCTCCACGCTCAATATCTCTTGGTGATACAACACCATCTGTAATACGAGTTTTTGACTGTCTCTGTTTAATTGATTTAGATACTTGACTTACATTCTTATCTACTTCAAGATTGGTAAATTTTATTCTAGCCATCGATTTCTATCTCCAATTTTCTTATGATTACTGATGCATTACTATTTGGTGTTGTTAAAACCACCGATATCGCTTTTGCCCTTGCTCCAGCTACTGGCCTACGACTTACAATTCTTGATGAATCCAAACCAGCACCAGATTTATTTGCTGGAAATGTGACAGTGCAAATTGCAGTCCCACTAGTTTTTCCCTCTCCATATACTTCACAAGTAATATCAGCATAGCTTTCATAATTCAGATTTATCCTTCTAATAATTGCTGGTTTGTCATATTTACTAATATCAATAATTCCAGTTTGATATATGCCAATGACAGATTCTGCACTTGCATTACTATTTACTTCTCTTACTGATGTGATATACGCCATACTATTCACTCTTATCATATACAGTAATACTGTATACATTTAATTCATCGTTGTGAGTAAAAAAATCAGGTCCAGAATATCCTGAGTTTGCAGTGCTATCTGTAAATTTATATCTGTACCAGGATTGCTTTTCTAAATCATAACTAAAGTAAGTTGTTTTTGTAGACCCGAATCTGCATAGTAACCTATTTTTCTTAATATCATAAAAAAGAATACTATCCCCCAAATTTGCAGACCCCTCATATATATCTTTTATTGGTAAGGTAATTGGAGTAAATCTAAAATCTGGTGTAATTTGATAAATGTTATCCCTGGCACAGAAAAATAAATTATCCTTTACATTTACGATTCCTTTTGGAGCAATACAACCCAGGTTCTTATCCGCTTCCATTAAGGTATATAATGAAGGGTCACCAGATGATACATCTAGCCTAAAAACTCCCCTGGTCATAAACACTACTAAGTTATCCAATATCCTATTTAATCCAGTGATGTGCCCACCTTGCTGGTCCTTAATTTGTATGTAATTAATTGAGGGTAAGATATCTGGCTGGTTTGGCTCTGAATACACTACCCAATCTGGATGGTCCTCAGAATTACCATTTGGGTCCAATTTAACATTACCCACAAAAAGCCTATCCCCAATCATTTGGCTGTACTTATATCTAGTATTTAAAATCAAATCATCAGGATAAGGCTGTACAGAACCATTTGAATATCCAATATCATAAATAACTATGTTTGTTTTACTAGCACCAATAGTTAATACATAATCTTTTAATAGGTCAATATTTTGACCCGTGGTAAAAGTACTTATGTTATTTAATTTAACAGCCTTACCAACGCTATCTATTACTATATGCTCACCACCGCTATGGTCAACAGAGATATAGCCATTAGCCGCACCTGGGCCAAATCGTTTACTATTAGCCATATTATAAATAATTGCTTTATCGTGCCATACTGTATTTATAATATCCGCAGTTGTATTAGGTGAATTTAAAATAGCCGCACTACCACCTACTGGCTGACCGTACAGCACCCTTGCTATTCTTGTCTTTGTGTTAAAATTATGGTCCCTATCCTCTTCACTTGGATTTGTTAAGACCGTCATAATTCCATTAGCTACAAAATTCATAAATGTTGTATCGTTCAAAGGTCCCCCACTAGAAAATGTAAATTCTCTATTGTCACTTGTAGTCCCTAATGGACCCTGAAATACCGCTGGGCTATTATTTGGATTATTGATTGAATCAAGTGTTCCAGAACCATTATCCATTAAAACATACCATTGATATCTAAGGTTTGCATAGTCTGAACCAAGAGTTACCGTTGGCATACTAAATATTCCACTATTACCTCTCATATCCGCATCATCGATTAATGTACTAGTATAAACATAATCATCACCTTTTAATGCAGTAGTACTATCTACGCTACCATCAGCAACAACATTTACATCCGAAGTAGATGTACTTATAGGGATTTCTTTTATTTCATAATAATGGCCGCTATTATCGGTTTCTCGATATAGCTTCAGACTAGTTATCCTAGGATTAAACCCATACACTTTATTAGGCTCAGTTCCAGTACCAGCAGTTTGATTAGCAAAAGATACAGTAATTTTACCAGCTTTAGTTAATCCAGTAGCTAATGTTAAATTCAAATAACTATCTTGTAGTGGTAACTCCTGGAAACCATCAAAAATCGGAGATATCTTATAATTATAACTTGTAGATGCACTGGCATTACCTAGTGCTAATCCAGATGCGGAACCAACAGAGACTTCTTCAACTGCATCTAATTGCAATTCACTGTCACTAGGATGGCTTGGTGTCGCATCTTGAAAAACATAATTATCTACTGTCACCCCACCCTCAAAGAATTTTCTTCCTATATACTGTAAAATCTTTGGTACCTGGTTTAAATTATCTGGAGCCATTCTAAAATCAATCCCATGGTCCCGTAAATCAAAGCTGTCTGGCTTATTACTACCATATGCAGTACCTATATCACTTGCAGAAGAAAAATTAGAAGTAATCATTCTTAAAATATCATTGTGGGCATCATAACCAATCCATATAGGACTAACAGCCGTACCATCTGTTTTAAGATTAGAAGGGGACCAGTATAATAATGAGGACATCCGTGCAGATGCTACAGCGGTTTCTCCACCCCTACCTTCTGTTTTAACTAATGCACCTGGAGTATCTAATAAAAAGTTTTGATTATTAAATGAAAAATCTAAACCTAAATCATTTGGGTCTGCTTTGGTTGCGAATCCTTTAAAGTCTTTGATTTCGATTAGCATTATAAAACACCAACACTCAACCTATCAGCAACAAAACTCATACGGTCATGGTCAGCATTTGCGACAGTGGCCCTGGCTTTTTCTCTGTTAGCTACATATAGACTAAAATGATTTTGAAACTCCTGGCTATTTCCCAAGTCCTGGTTTATCATTGCTTTTACATAATCAACTAAAAAGTAATGATATACATCTGGTATTTCTGGTTTTGTATCTGTATAGTCAAATTGTACCCCTTGTGTTTTTGCCATACCACCAAATCCTAAATTGTTCCAGGTTGTTTTAAAGCTTTCCCAGTTGGACCCATAAGTACTTTCATACTGTGCCGATTCTGGACCAGAAACAAAAAAATCTTCATTATCATTTGTAAAGCCATTTGTAATAGTAGATAGTGTTAGTATACCAGATACCGTGTCTTCATACTCCACCTTCTCTACTGTTGCCTGGCTATTTGTAATATTACTTCCACCTACCCTTGATTTAATCACATCGCCAACATCAAAGAATTCCGATACAATATTATCAAATCGTAACTGCTTTAACCCTGAAGATGTTCTTAGGCTAATTGGAGATGCAATATAAGTAAGTGTTAAGATACCAGCCGTTGATGGTCTTGGTAAAAAATACAAACGCTTGTTCTCAATAAAATAATCACTAGCAGAGCCAGTATTAAAAAGATTGGTATCTACATTCTTACTATAATTAAAACTATTGCTAGGAGATTTTGTCAGACACTTACCACGAAAAATTGGGTGGTCTGCTATTTCGACAAAATCAGTAGGTAAGTCAATATATGTCTTATTATTTGTGATGTACATATGTGTCTTTTTTATAAAACACTTTGTATGCAATGCAAAATCTTCCTGGGCTTCATCCATGTATAAACCAGCCCTCTTATCTAATTGACCAGCCCTTCCCTCAAATGGGACCAATGCTCTTTGTATTAATTTATCCCAGGTCATTTATTTACTCCCGTAGGTGCTTCAATTGCATACCTATCATTTAAAATCTTTATTTGGTCCATTGCGGACTGCCTAGCTAGAGCAGACCTATCTGATTTATTATCCATTCTCCACAATTCTGATTCTGCTAGGTCCACTACAATATCATGTAGTGCTACATTTAATACACAGCTATTATTTGCATCTATATCTGCTGGTTCTATTAAATAATAAATCACAACACTAGTTACACTTGTTATAGGTCGAAAATGTAGATTGTTACCAAATACCCAAAATACTGGATTGTCTATATCGGCACCCAGGTAGGTATTTTCTAATTTTTTTACATCCGAAAAAGGAATGTTTATTGCATATCGATAAGTACCACTTATCACTGTTTGAAAATTTCTTATACTATTACGAATAGGGACCTTAGCTGATTTATTATTTGCGGAAGCTCCATCCATTGTAACTAAGCCACTACTACCAGAAATAGTAACGGTATCTTTATATTCTAGTTCTGTTAAATATGACTCATGTAAAAGATTAGCCACCATTCTTTGGGCGGTATTTAATGCACTAAATTTTGATGCACCTGAAAAATTAGCATCACCAGTATCTTCCAGGAGAAAATTTAGCTTGGTTGTCATTTCAGTATTTGTCATATCATTCAAGAGTTCCCTGGCCCATCAGGACCAGGGATTAACTCTATCTCTTATTTAACTGTATTATAGTGATTGGGCACTAACTAGTTCCCATACACAATTGTCACCAGATGCACTAGTCTTACAGTAGAGGTCAGGTTGAGCCGTGTTCAAATACATTGAACCTTTAGGACTCGCCTTCATGTCTCCTGAAGCACCAGCGGTTGGGGCACCAGTTCCAGTAGCGAAATCAATTCCACCTATTGAAAATACTGATATACCACCAACATCCTTTGATACCATGCCTACGGATTTTTTGTCAGCTTGTGTTTGTGCTATTGCCATATCTACCCCCTATTAATAGCCTGAAGCAAAGTTAGTAACTTTGCCTAGCATTCTAGGATTACTTACAGTTAAAGCACCTAACCAAAGGATATGTGCAACTGAAGCATCTTGGTTAACGGGTTTAGAAAAGCCCTGGAATGCGAAATTCCTTGAACCATGATGTCTGAATTTGATATACTTCGTATTCAGCATATACATATGTCCATCTGGGCAATGGTCATCAACTACGACTGGTGTACCTCTATAAAGAAGGTTATTAAAACCAGCATCAGCTAAAGCTTCACTAGAAGCGGCAAAACGCTTCTGTGCAGTCAATGTTTCCTCATAAGCATCAAATACTACCTGAGTGGTTACGATAAGGTCTGGAGAATCGTTATCAATAGAACAATTACCATACATTTCTCGCATCACTTTTGGGACATATGCCGCATTGGTTGAATCAACCATGTTTGCATATGTTGGAGTACCAGACAATGCTTTCACATTAGAATCCCACCATGTGTATGTAGTAGAATTAATACCACCAAGGGTACGGTCTACTGCACATATATGTTGCAATCCAACGAAGCCATCTGACTCGGCATCGGCTGGGGTTGATACTGATGAACCACTGTTATCACTGTACAACTGGCTACCAAAAAGGTCTTTAAGAGATTTCTCAGCATTTTTTACTTTTGCAGAAATCAAATCGACTACCCTTTCAGCACCACTATTTAACGCTTGTTCTTTACCTGAATAGGTAATAGAAGCATGACACTGAACCCAGTCGTATGTTGCATCTGTGAACAACTCTTGAGGAGTTGTATCTAGAACATCATAACCACTGTAAAAACCCTTGGCACCAGACTTAGCATACTCAATAGGCTGAAGCACTTTGTTACCACTGGCTGTTGGCTCAGAGCTTTTTAACATCTTATGTGTTAAAATATTGCTGTTAAAAATGTTGTCAACGAGAACAGGAATGAATTTGTCTCTAGTTACAGCGGTTAAACTGTCGGGACTTATACTCATATTATTTTCCTATTATTCGAAAAAGTTATAGTTTTTCAATGCATCATTACGAGCATCCTTATAGCTATTAGGTTTTCTAACTGGCTCTTCATGTTGGCCCTTTACAGCACCTTCTGGCTCTGGAACGCTCTTCATTGCTTTTGCATTTCGAACTCGATTAACTGCGGTCTTAAAAGCACTATCTTCAGCCGCTGAATGATAAGCTAAAACAAAAGCATCCTCTAATCCTTGAAGACCATTAAAGCCTTTATCAATGGCTGTGGTGATAACCTCATCCATTAAATTCTCGTCTTCAAGTTCAGGGTGATTTTGCTTGAGTTTCATAAGGTCAGCAGTAACTTGTTGGTCGGCTTCTACTTCCAACTGTTTCTGTTCTTGGCCCTTTTCATACTCGCTTAACCTATCTTCCAACTCCTGGATTCTATCTACATCCTTCGTGTCCTGATTAGGTAACTCTTCCGCTTTGCCTTTAGAAAATATCGGATGGTCCTCATCGAGTACATCTTTCAATGCCTCAATTGCATCTTCATTATCTCTTAACCCATTCCATTTAGATTGTTCAGCTTCTAGAGCTTTCCTCTCCTCACTGATGGATTGAGATTTTTCAGTGTTGGACTTTTGCCAGTCTTCTTTATTCTTTAGTGCATCCAATGCTTCTTGAATCGTAGACATCTCATAGGTTTCCCCATTCAATTCTAGACTGTCAATTTTGACACTTTCTTCTTGGCCTTCTGTTTGTACAGTTTCTACTTGCTCGGATTGGTCCGTTTTTTGGACTTCTGGCTCTTGGGTCTGTTCCTCACCCACTTGCTCCATAGGGGAATTTTCGTCAATAGTTAAGGAAGCAACCTCATCAGGTGTCAAGGTTACGCCACTATAACTAGTTAATATATCTTCTGACATATAATCTCCTATGATGTTAAAATTTTTGTGTTGTTAACATAAGTATCCAACGGGCATTTTATTTATATCCTCTTTTTTTGTTTACTTTATCAACATATTTATTATAAGCCTTTACTCCAGCCCTAGTAGCTAAGTCAACAGCGACTCCAGCCACCATCATTTTACCAGCTAATTTCAATCTTTGTTTTCTACTCTTACCTTTATTTGCAGTAACACCAGCAACAATAGTTTGAGCAGTTGAACCCATCATCTTAGAACCAGCATTATTTTTATTACTTATTTTTCTTAGTTTTCTTTTTTTCTTTTTCTTTTTAAGGGCTTTGTTATAATGGTCAGGCATTATCAACTCCATTCATGTTTTGCATTAATTGAGGATTGGATTGTAATTGCTTAAATATTTCATCCTCACTCATTCCTTCAAAGTCTTCTGGAGATGCTTGTTGTTGTTGTTTTTGTTCTCGCATCTTAGCAATTAATCTTTCCATACCAGGCAATTGCATATTTTCTAATATATATTCTGGGTCCTGAATTAGCCCAGCTTGTGCTAAAGTCAATATCTTTTCTTCAATATATGCACGATTATCAGGCAACATAGAACCAACCCTTGCCCTGACCATTGTATCTACATCATTGAATTCCATTCCCATATAGTTAACCTGGGCTGGGTTTCCTTCTGTATCTGTCATAGCCAATGAATGCATCTCTGTTCCCATGTTCTTAATCATCGCTATCCACATCTGGCCCAGTATCTGCATTGCCGCATCTAATTGCCTGGCTTTAAAATCAATTTTATTGGTTGCCGCCTTTTGATAGGTTTGTGCTTGGATACCACTAGTTACATTTGGTTCTTGCTTACCCATCGTGGACCTAGTAACTCCAGAGACTGTTTCAAACATATCAACCATTAATTGATAAAAATTGAAAACATATCCAGGCATACTTGAGGGTTGAACCATATTTACTGCACCTGGCCCTCTTTTCCTAATAACACTGCCAGGCTTATTATTTATTTGGTCCTGGACATCGCTAGTTTCATCAATCACCCACATAGGATTTGCCATAAGATGAATATTATCCATAACCTGGGATGCAATTCTATCCAATGCTAGATTAATACTTTTTAATCTTTTTGGTTCAGGCTTCCCCCAGAATGAATGTGCGGACCCACCGTTTTTCATTACAACAAATGGAAATGGGTAAGGACATCTGTTCATTTTATCCAGGAACTGATATCTAGACGGACCATCGTATAATATGACATCGTTAGCCATACAAATCTTTCGTATACCCCCTGGATATTTTGGTTTGCCAACCTTTTCACCATCAGCTTCTTCTTTCGTATACTCAAGACTCCCGTCCCTCATATACACTTCAACCAGTAAGGCTCGTTCTTCCAAGTTTTGCATAGCTTCAGTTTCGCCATCAAAGTAATTAGTTTCTTTCCCCTGAGTATCAGTTACCTGGACCAAATTCCTATCTCCTTGCTGAACATCTGTAATCTTTAATGCTTCATGTTCATTAAGCTTACTCATCGATTCAACATATTTACCTTTTTCGGGAAATAATTCTCTTATCTCATATATTGGCCTAGGAGCCATATGAATTATCCATTGTGCATTTTCTAGTTTGGTAGCACTAGGATTGACATAAAATGAGAAAGGGTCCACCATGTCGCAATCTGGTAAATCGTCATGCATATTCCAATTTAGCTTGACAATACCAGTCCCATATACCAAATAGTCAGTAAGCCATTCTGGAACAAGTGTTGCCATATCTCTCATATACCACAAATCGTCCAGTTGTGCTTGGAGAGTATTGGCGATAAATGTTGATTCATCAGTGGACCCTACGGGTATAACATCTATTTTGGGTGGCTTCGAGGACATAATAGGGATTTGTGTATCTATCACATTCGCTATCATGTCCAGCGTAAGCTGATTTTTATACTCTGGCATATTTAAACCAGACCAGTGTTCACCCATATATAATTTTTCGGATTCACGCCATACCTTTGATGTTTTCCCCCTGGCTCTTTTTGCCAGGTCTATCATGGCGTTAACTTTTTTAATTAATTCTTTTTCTTTGTGGTTAGGTTGGAATTTTTCTGCCATTTAATTTTGCTCGTTATAGTTATACCCAGATGACATTATATCAGAGATACTGGTAATAATATCAAGATATGCATCTCGTAAATCCTCAGACATCTCAATAAGTTCATCGCCTTCGAATAACTCCACTCGATGCCATGTTCCATTTTCAAAATCATATCTTTCTATTACCCTCTTAACCCTGGAGTGTCTGTCTTGTTTGCTTCGAACTTCTGCATCAGTTTTACTATCCATGGTTTAGCTTCTTCCATTTCTGGATTTCCAATACTCATAAGGGCATAACGACAAGCATCCGCTAAATGGTCAGGCCCTTTTGTATCTAAATCTTCAGGCCGCCTAATATCATGAACCAACATTGGTAAAGTTTCAATAAACTTGCGACAAGTCTTAAACACATGAAACTTAGGCGGTGTTTCTTCATCCCATTTTAGATACTCTCGCAGAAGGTTCCAACCGTTCAGGCGGTTATTATTTGCTTTTATGCAATTTATTCCCCCTTTTCTGAGAATATCTGCTATCGCCATATGACTACCAGCTACGCCATCAGATTTATTCATATTTTGGGGATTTCGTATCCACATACTTGGGTCCCCTAATGTGCCACGATACTCTTCACCATCACTCATAGCGTTAATTGCATCCATATGGCCCGATAATTCTAATTCGGATACATAATAGTCTCGATACATATAAACATTTTTTTGAGGGTCTACAGCCAACCAGGTAACTGCAAAAGGTGATTTAAAACCATAATCAATACCACGATATTTGTACCAGGTACTTGGAATCGGAAACGGTTCACATACATGAACATCATAACGCCAGGATGCAAAATATTGACCATAATAAACATCCCAATCTCCATCTAACCAGGCCCTTCTTAATTCATCTGGTAAACCCTTTAACATTTCCATATATCCTGGGTCTTCTTCCATTAAGGTTGGATTATCATGGATTCTACTCGGTATAAATATTCTGGTCCTACTAGTCACGGGGTCATAAAAGGTTTTTTCAGGTTCATTATTCACAAACCTGGACTTAAACCAATTATGTCCTGGTCCACCTGGGTTACAAGTCAGAAATATTTGTGGGGTCAATCCTATCGTACTTCTACAGCTAGAGATTAACTTTAAGTAATCTTCCTCATCTGCAATTAGTGTAGCTTCTTCTATCCCCATTTTTTGGTACTCATGGCCCTGGTATTTCTGATAAGCTTGTTTATCCATTAAGTGACCCGTTCGAATGATTGCACCCGTTGGAAAGCGGAATTCTGCTGGATTACCTACAACTTCCACACCTAGATGCTTATACATTGTAGAAGCCCTATCGATATAGTCCCTTAAATCGTCATAGTTACGCCTTATGACCAGGCCCCGAAATTCTGGGTGATTTATATATTGTGGGTCTACCATCCAGGCCATTAGACAGCTCGATTTGCCACCCCCCCTAGAGCCGCCAAATGCTATTTCAAATTCTTGTCTAGCTAATGCAAATGCTTGTCTCGGATGTGGCTCCCAGTGTATTTGCATTAATAACCTTTCTTTGCTTTGTTTTGTTGGTAGGTTGTCATGTCTTTCCAACATTTAGGTAATGCTTTAACCCGATTATCGTAACCACTTGCCAAACCGCAATATGTGTACTTTTGGTCCGTAAACCTCTGTTTATGTGGATGCCAGGTGCTTTTAGATGCTAAAGCACAGATTCTATCATCTATTTTCGGGCAAGGTTCAAACATATATTTTTCATATTATTATTTTTTCTCCAGGGTCCTGGATAGGGCGTTATATCAGTGGGGCTATCCATTTTTAGGTAGGTAACGGTGATGGTGATTTTCATTTTCTATAATTCTTTCTTGCTTCACGATATTGCTTTTTTAGCTTCCCGTCCTCGTCATGTATTTCTAAGTGGCTATATTCATCTTTATCTGGTAGGGCCTTCCTAGTTATTAAGTCGATGTACTCTGTGGCTCTCATTAGAAAAAGTTTTTCATATTCTGTCTAGGAGTCCCAATGGTATATGGGGCCGATGGGACCCGAGGAGACGGATGCCCCCCTCGCAATAATAATGGTTCGCAACACCTTTAAATTATGCATCGGCACTCACTTGCACATCTGGGTCGGGGACTGGGCTGGACTCGCTCTGTAAGCGTGTGCCTTCCCTCGGTGAGGACTGATTTGTGCCCACATTGTGCCCATTGGCCTGGGATTCAGCCTGGCTAACATCACCTGGACCTGGATTAAGAAAAGTTTCGCTCTCGCTCTGTCCGCTGGTACTTATTTTCTTGGGGTCCAATTCCACTTTAGGCGGTAGAACAATGACACCAGTAATGTTCTTTTGCTCGACTTCCATCTGCATCGCTTTTAAATCTGGGACCATCTTTGGCAGTAAGATACGCCAGGCTGATACTTGCCTTTTGTCACCGTCATCCATCGCTACATCAAACAGCTTCTGTACTAACTCATTCTTCTGGGGATGCATCCTGACTAAGTCCTTCGCTGATGTCTTTGGCCTACCGAGTGGGTTACCAGATTGTCCCTTTTTAAATTGACCTTTATTACTCATGTGCTACCTGTTTTTTACCTGATAAAATTCACTGAGTATATATATAGGTGCAGTACTATCCTACAGTACAAATATATTAATTTATAAAACTACTTGACACATATAGGTGTTACACTATAACATAGGACATGAAAATAATCAACGCCCAAGAGAACCAGAGAGACACAGAGTGTGTAAGTCTAGCAATATCAGGACTTAGCTTTTGTTCTGGGCACAAGAAAGGACAATAAATATGTTTTACATCACAGATTACAAAGTAGAAACCAGCATCACAACCGAGTCTTGGAAGAAGTTCATTAAGAAGTCTATTGACCATGATGTCTTAAAAACTATCGACCAGGGCATATTCAGGTTCGATGCCAAATTTATCCATAATTACAAAGTAGCTGAGAACCCAGAAAAACTAGCTATCTGGAACTGGATGGGTACACTTAGACTAGTTGATTACAGTCACCCAGATGCATACAGCAGAAAATCAGGTGACTGGCCCATTGTTACTCAAGTCAATTACAGCAAGGAGCTTGAAAATACAATCGTAGTCTTCACTGAGGAAGAAGATGTACTTGATGGTGCTGTGCAAAATTATAAAAACAGAGAGTTTGGTTCTGAAGAAGAGTAACATCCATACTGATGATGGCCCAGGTGGTTCCTGGGCCGAAACCCACGGGTCTATGGAAACTAAAACAAACAAGAAAAGGACAATAATCATGAAAAACTATTACACTCTCTTAGTTTTACACAAAACTGAAGAAAGCAACGCTACTAAATCAGGCTGGGCCTTACCAGGTGATAAGTGGACCCCTGAATTTGGTAGCTTTGACAAAAAAGAAGTCGAAGAAGAAAGGGATTATGTTTGGATAGATGGAGACGGCTTCACAAAGAAGGAAACTAAAATAATCTGCACTGAGGAAAGGCAAGAAGCTGTTGATTGGCAAGTAAAGGTACTCAATGCTGAGATACAAGCTGGTTATGCTCGTTTCTCACCAGTATATCACACTGCTAAAAAAGGCGGTAGTCATAATAGAACTATCGTAGTAGGTGGCAAAGATTACCAGGTAGAAACAAAAGCTGAGCGTGATAGGGCTGACGATTCTAAGGCTCAATTCGTTATTGGTATTAATGGAATACATTACACCTATCCAGTTGAAGGTAATCCTGGTGCATTTGATGATGATGGTTATGTTACCAGATACGCCCGTGAAGCCCTAGCTAGGATGGAGATTAGAAAAGCTAATAAGCTATTAAAATAACCATACCGATGAGTACCAGGTCGCACCTGGTCGAAAAGCCCCTTCCTGGGGCTTCTATGGAAGCGAAAACAGTAATAAAAATAACCATCAACAGTTATAATTCTAACGGTCCAGAATTGGCCGCTAGAGGGGTTACTGGTTTGGCACCATATTTGAATCAAATAACAATCAAGAAAGGACAATAATCATGATACTATTTAACCATAATTCAGTCTGGAATACACAACTACTTCATGTAGTTTGTCAGACAGTAGGTAAGCGAGTCAATGAGTGGCTCACAGAGAACTGGAAGCAAAAGAAAGACAACTCTTTAAGGGCACATCAGTTAAAGAAATTGGAAAGCAAAATAGCGACAATTATTGAAGGCGTTTGCCAGTCTGAAAATGTATTTCATAGTCGTGGCTATGCTGGATATGAATTTCGCTTTCAAAACTGGAATCCTAAGAGCGTATGTCTAGTATTGGATATTTTATACTATCCTTACCCTAATGGTGCAGTGGAGAAAGTTACTGAATATGTTCGCTTAGGACCTGACTGGGACTATACTAAACCTGGTGATGTTGAGAAGACTTGGCCCGTACATGAATTCCCTATCGATAAGGTTAGTACTGCACTTAAGGATGTAAAAGAAATGAAGGATAAGATAGACGAATTAAGGAAGCAGATAAGTTCTATAAAAGGTGAAGTTGGTTTTAACTTTTTTGATAAGGAAAAACTTGATATAAGCAGTCACTAATCCATACCGATGAGAGCCAGGTGATACCTGGCCGAAATACCCTGGGCAACTGGGGTATCTATGGAAATCAAAAATAGAAAGGACAAAAAAATGAGGAAGATTAATCTACCTAACCTAAGAAATATTGTCAGGTCTGCTGGGTATATAGACTACAGATATAGGTTCACTTTAAACGGTAAAAGAATGCAGATTCCATTAGGGACTTCTCGTGAATGTACAGTTACTCAAATTAAAGAAAGATACGCCCAGGCTCAAAATAAGGCTTTTAATCTTAAACATGGTTTAGACCCTATTGTTTTAGATGTACCTAGTGATGAGCAACAGCCAATCCTACTAAGAGATATATTCGATGACTGGGTCGCACATGAAAAGAATCGCTCTAGGACCTGGTTAAGGGACTTGTTCAACATCAAACCGTTTGTTGTTTTCTTTGGCAAGGAATCAGATTGGACCAAGGATAAGAGAATTGCAAAGGATTGTGAGATTGACCTGGCCGCATTGACATCTGCTGATATTAATAGATTCTATGCAGACCAGTACGCTCAAGGTAATAAGACCGAAACAGTTACAAAGCGACACAACTATTTGAACCCACTGTACACCTGGTTAACCAATGAGAAAATCCTGAAGGATAATTACTATGCCAGGAAAGGCAAATTAAAAAAACCAGGTAGTGATAAAACCCCTTACCAGGTATTGACCAGGGACCAAGCTGAATTGATTGTGGACAATGCTCCAAATGAATTTACAAGAACGCTTTGGACCATCATGATTGATACCGCCCTATCACCAGTAGATGCTAGGAATTTAAACAAGAGAAAGCATTTGTTAAATGGTATTGGGGACAATGGTGAGATAATTCCTTGTATCATAACCAATAGAGCCAAAACTGGGAAACAGAGTGCTACTCCTATCAGCGATAGGATTCAGGCATTAGGAGACGATATTTGGGGCCTAGGTGGCTCAGATAAAGACCAGGACAATGCTAATGTAGCCTTTAAAAAAGTATGCCGTAAATTGGGCATTAAACAAAACAAAGGCGAAAAGCTAAGCCAGTACTCATTCAGGCATTCATTAGCTACCCATCTTATTTCCAATGGTCATTCATTGGACTCAGTACAAAGACAGCTAGGTCATACGCTTGGCAGTAAAGTAACACAAACTTACATAGCAAATCAGATTGCTAGTGAGGTATCAAAAACCAAATCAACACTAAATGAAAGGACGATATAATCATGATAGTGGTAAAAATAAAAGGCGGTAAAATGGTCCGCATATATGCAAAGTCAATTGAAACAAAATGGAATGCTTTTAGTATCCATGCTAAGGCCCAGGATAAACAACCTGGACATTTACTTGGTGAGGTATTTGAAAAGTATTTTACAGATAACCTAGAACAGATTAGCCAGGATTGTCACAATCATGTTAATAGTGAATTGGTCCAGGAAGGTGGTGAGTGATGAAAGTAATATATGTATCTAGGGATATTGGGGGAACACGGCTTGAATGGACAGATTTTAAAGAGATGTTAGAATAT
>CEQV01040931.1_pt1 | contig 18161 bp, 14 predicted proteins | sample 530971 | NCBI WGS metagenome assembly CEQV01 (sample SAMEA2621173, study PRJEB7988) | marine metagenome | biome: marine biome (ENVO:00000447); feature: deep chlorophyll maximum layer (ENVO:xxxxxxxx); material: "saline water (ENVO:00002010), including plankton (ENVO:xxxxxxxx)" | depth 100 m
GTTACATTTCCAGTCGCTGCCGCCACAGGATTACTAGTATTATTAGTTTCACCTTCAGCAAAAGCAGGACTCCCTATTGAGAGAATACCGATAAGGATGTAGTGGTAGCGTTTGTTGTAATGTTTCTTGTGATGTCTATTTGTTCTACTACACCAGCTGATCTTGTGACTGTTTCTAGAGTAAATGGTAGAGTTGAATCTGTTATAGTGAATACTGTATCTGTTCCAGAAATCCCTGAAGATGTTGCAGATGTTGCTGTAACATTGTTTCCATTCCAACTGGAATAATCCCCTCCAAATACTTGTGTTTGTATCGTTTCCGTAACAGTCTGGGTTGTAGTGGTTGTTGCATTCATGCTGCCTTGGGTGAATTGAGGCGTCACTGTATTTGCTCTTGCTACCGAGGGTGTTAACAGTAAAAAGAGGATTAACCATTTTTTCATTCTTCTTTCTTTTTAGTGAGCATAGGGCAATTTACGGGTACATTCTTACCATTCTTATTATTACCAGTGGTCAAACCAAATGTGGCTAATGCGCCCGTAAACACACTTGCCACGAACGTGATATCTGAGTTACCTGATTTTTGTATCATAGGTATTTCTACGTAGTTTAAAGTTATTATTGCCCCAGACCATAACACAACTCCAAGTCTGACGAATGTTCCAAGGATCTGAATTTGATGTTCTTGATCCTCAGCAGCATCTTTTAGTTTACCTAAGAGACTTTTTTCTTTTTGTTTTTCTTCCATTTATCAATTTTTCCTTGTAGGAATTTTTGTATTTTTTTCTTGATTTGATCAAAAAACGGTTGTGCTAAAGTAGTTACAGCTACAGCCGACACAGCTGCATAAGTAGCAGTTGTAACAACTTCAGCAGTAGGTAAAGGTACCTCCATATTGATAAAAGGTATCTCTATTTTTGGTATTTCAGGTTGCTCAGTTTTTGTTTCTTTCTCTTCTGAATCACTTTTAACTCCTTCAGGTCGTTCCAGATCACTTGGAGGAACGACCATTGGTATATATCTAGGGATTTCAGCACTAGGTAAATCTAATGTAACTCTAGGTATATTAGGAGTTGTAGGGATATTAATAGAAGGAAGTATAGGAGGAGCTACGTTATCGACCACTTATCACACAAATCCTTTTTAGTATCTGCGTCTGTAACTTCAGTAAATTTGATAGTAGTGTTTTCTAATTCAGAAAGAGCTTGATCATCTGCTGTCCAAATGTAATTGCCTTCTGGGGCTTTAAACCATTTATCAACATCAGCATAGATACCAACTCCCCATTCTTCAGTTTTTCCTGTTAATTCGTATGAGTAAAGTTTTGCCATAATTAAATACTTGATTTACCGTTTGAGTCAATTGGATGGAAACCACCTGTACCAACATGCAAGCCGTTTTGACTCCATTGATTGGAACCACCAGAATATACTTCACCAGACTTACCAATAGCAATCCATGCATCCTGATCCTGTTCGGAGTTGTTTATCCAAGCAAAATCTTCAAATGGTTCTGGTTGAGACCATACTGGAACCCAGCGAGTGCTGTGATCGGCATTATTTTCAAATGAGGATGAGTAGGTATTAACATCGTATTCATTAAAGTGATTTAGAGCATAACCATCAACAGCTTCACCAGTAAACCATAAAACACCGTTACTATCTAAAGCACATACACTAGTACTATGTGTACCACCATATGCGTGTCCAATAACTTTAACTATAGTACCAACTTTAAGTGCTCTGTAATTAGCATGGCTTGAATCCTCAAATGTATATTGTGTTCCTATCTTCTCATTTGGTCTGGAATTATTAGCTCCATTTTCCATGTCACCGAAGTCTTGCCACACACATTCAGATAAGAACCAATTTCCTTGTGCTGATGCAGATGCACCAGAAGTTATTGATGATCCAGTACCTTGCTCACCTTGGTTATTAGCACCACATGAATACATCTTAGGTTGATTAGAAGTACCACCATCAGTAATAAAATATTGAGTAGAATATCTTCCACCAGTAGACCACATTGAAACTACTTTTTGACTTCCACTGTTAATAGTAGTAGATGCATTAGTTAATTCAATAGGAGTTGTCTGGTCCGTATTACCTGAAACATATATGCCAGCATAAGAACCATAATCTTGTATATAGCCAGAAAAATAAACTTTCCCCTCATCTGTTAAGAAATAGGTTCTAGGTAAATTTTGAGAACCATCAAGAGTCATTAGATGGATGATTTTTTTATCTTCAATCGGTGATCCTGAAACACCAGTTATTTCTTGTGGTGTACTTTGATTTGTAGTATTACCAAGTCCTAACTGACCTTCACCATTTATACCCCAACCATAGCATTTACCTGTAGAAGTTATAGCATAAGAATTAGTATATCTACCAGTAGAACATGTTACATAAATAACTGCTTCATTATTAAAGTTAGATTGAGCTAACTGTTTTGCATAATAATTATTTGTTGTAGTACCGTTACCTAGCTGACCATATCCATTATATCCCCAAGTATATACCTTACCATCAGTATCTAAAGCTATTGCCATAGAATAAGTGTTTGTACTAGTACTATGAGAGAATGTAGACATCAACTGTTTAATTTTTGGCCTAGATGTACCTTGCAATGCAGTACCACTAGAATCAAAGAATTGTACAGGAACTGCCATATATATATGTGAAGTATTATCACCTTTTCCTCTCATTCCATAATTATTACTACCAGCATACATTAGTATGCCATTTTCTAATAAATAGAATGATTCACCATATCCAGTAAGTCTTTGTTTAATTTTAGGTATGGAACCTACTGAATAACCTAAAGTAGCTCCATTTATATCAGTTAACCATTTAGATTCATTAGCATCACCATTTAATGCTCTTAGGTAAAATGTAGGGAGTCTCAATTGAGCTTTCAATTGATGGCTTGTATGTGTATTAATTGAATGTCCTAAAGCAGAACCACCATATGCAATTCCTTGGGAACCATTATTATAATGATTACCATGACTATATGATTGACCTGATTTTGTTATATACCCACATTGTCTATAAGCACCACTAACATGACACTCATTACTACTACCTCTGCCAAATTTCTTTTGATAAGAAGGTAGTGGAGATAATGATTCAGTCCAAGTATTATAGGTATCATTAACTAAAGCTCCACCATGTTTATTATTACTAGATGTTCCTGACCAAGCAATACCTTTTCTTAGATCAATAACAGTTATTGTTACTTCATCTGCACCACCAGTTTCGTTCCTAACTTTTATAGTATTTGGTGTATTTGAATCTGGAGATAATGCTATAGTTCCTCCATTTGTTATTGATGCAGGGCTAGTACCTGAACCTAATCTACCACCATTTCCTGTTGTAGCATAACTACCATCTGCAGGATTTTTGAAAGAATAAGTTTGTCCATCAGCAGGGAATTGGAAATAGTATGTCCTACCACGACTTAATGTAATTGAAGCGTTAGTAGTATTATTACCACCACCTACATTAGTTGTAGTACCAGATAAGGTTAAGATTGCTGTATTAGTACCTGTAGTATTAACACTATATACAACAGTATTTTTATCAGTAATGTCTTCAAAGGCAGTTGATACAACTTGTAGTTGTGCTCCAATATCACCAATAGGAAGACGTTTGTTTGTTGAGTTATCTGAATCTTTAGTGAATAAGTCTCCAGATGTTGTTAAAGTCGCAGCTGCAGGAGCAGGTATTAATGTAGTCCAATTAGATGCACTACCTGAACCTCCTGGTGTTACAGCAGCAGTCGATCCTGTAATTCCACTAGCCATTATACCTACGTATAAAGCATTAGAATGTGTTACAAGATCACCTTGATAATATGTGCTAGAGTTAGACCAAGCACCACGGTTATTTAGGCCGTTAGCCATTTTAGTGAAGCTAGAATTAGCTTCTGGATCAGTTGTATTGCTATTAGCTACTATTGCAGTTACGACCCAAGAGCTACCATTATGGTAAACTACATCGTCTACTGCATAGGCAGTTGCATCAGCATAAGTACCTTTCCAATTAAATTTTAATTTACCTAAATCAATTTGTGCCATTATTATATAGAAAGAGTTAGATTACCATTAGTTAGAGCAAATCGAGGACTACCTACAGTGATAGTACTACCATCTGGTCTGGTTGTGTTACTACCTAAAGCAGTAATTGTTGCACTTGTATGCAAGGCGTCAGTACCACCAATAAACCAGTGGGACTCACCATCTGTTTCATAATCAGCTGTTGAAAAATCAGTTGATTGTCCTGCAACAGAATAATCTAGTTTTAAGCTTCCATCTGAAGCTCTACTAAACCCAAAGAATACTGTCTTAGCTGCAAATGAAGATGCGGCTGTTGCAGATACAGCGGCTTCTTCAGAATAGTGTAATGCTGATTTATAAGAAGTACCACTATATGTAAAACTTTGGTTATGAGGTTTGACTGCAAAATTCTGTGCATCAGTAACAGCTGTACCTGCTGTAGTAGCCGAGTTAGCTGCTGCTGTTGCTGAAGCTGCTGCCGCATTAGCAGAAGCTATTGAATAACCAGAACTTGCTAAACCTGCATCTAATTGTGATTTTGTTACTGCATCATTAGCACCACTACCATCACCCATATTAGTGATACGGTAGGTGCTCATATCTAAGTTACCAAGTAATTTTGGATTACTAGTATCAAGATATCTACTGACAAGTTCCTGAACCGAATATATCGTTTGCAGGAAGTTATCATTCAAATCATTCGCTCTAATAGCTGATCCTGGGTAAAATGTTGCTTTTACCTCAGAATCATCTGTTGTTCTAAATATTCTAACAGTGACACCTGTTTTAGGTGCTCCTGAAGTTTCTTGTGTACTGGTGGCTGAACCAATTGGAGCAAAAGTTATCTGTGTAGCATTGGCTAATGAATATGCAGTTGTAGAAATAACTGTACCATCTAATGAAACAAAGATGTCAGTCGAGTCGATATATGGAAATGTAAGAGAAAACAAGTTGGTGCTACTGTTTCCTGTATATGTGTTTTGTGTTACAGCCATGCTTTAAAAAATTAACGAGTTGGAATTGTCTCTAAGAAACGTTCTAAGTTTTGAGTATTTCCTGGTCTCCTTTGTCGTAATCTGATTGAATTTCTTTGAGCTGCTTCTTGGCGTAAACTTGGGAATTCTTTGAATAGTTGAGCTTCAGCTCTACGCTTAGCTCTTTGGAAAATCTGATCTATTCTTCTAAAAGCCCAAGCATTTTCTAGTGGAAGGTTTTTAGGATTACTTCTATCATCACCACCGATTCCCTTAGCTCTTTGCTCAGCATACCATCTCAATTCTTCTACGATTTTGGGATTTTTAAATAATTCTTCTAATTCTTTTTCAATATTATAACCACCCATTAAAGCTTGTAATCTACTACGTTGTTGTGGATTTAGTACATTACCTAAACTATCAGTTGAAAATGTAGCTGCTAAATCATATCCAGAGTCTCTTAGGAGTTTTCTAGTAGGTGTATCTTTACCAGATATAGAAAATGGACTTATAGAGTTCCACATTCTAGTTGGAAAATCAAAATCTTTAATTATACTACCATCTAATGGATCATATTGTACAGGTAAAGTTCCTCTTAGAATTGGATTACGATTTGCAAAAGTAGACCATACATCATTCTCTAATTCACGCAATCCTGGGTTTATAATATTTGCTAATTCATTTCTAGCACTTGAAAATGGTATGAAATTATTAATTAAATTAGTTCCGTATACAGCAGATCTATTGAAATCAAAACTAAATAAATCGTTTAATGGTCTTAATCCTGATAGGAATGATTTATTTGTCAAGTTCATGCTAATAAGATAGCCTGCTTTTCTTAATAGATTTTCTGTACTATCTGAACCTATTGTTTGACTCATATCAGTTATATCAGCTACAACTGCTAATATACTAGCAAACGGTTCTAATCCACTATAATCAACCCATTTATCTCCTAATTTAATTGATCTAGGTCTCCAACCATTTTGTATCCAAGAATTATATGTTGTTCTATCTGCAGGACCATTACCTGTTAATCGTCCAGTCATTGTTAAACCTAACGCCCCACCAATTGTCAGATAACCAGTAGCAATTCTACCTTTAACTAATGCTTTCGCTGCACTAAGTTCAGCTGGTGTTCTTATACCATATTTCATGACATTAGTAACGTCATTAGGTGATGCTTTTAGAATAGCATTAACTTGATCATTAAATCTAGCTATTATTGGTGTATGCTGAGCTACTACATCTATAGCATTAACTCCTGTCTTCATAAATAAGAAGAAAGGCCTTAATATAGGAAATGCTTCTATAGTTGCTTGTATTTGAGCAAGCTTTGGACTTAATGGTTTTTGTAAAGCTACTTCTTTAGCAGCTAATTCAGCAGTTAAATCAACAATTTCACCTGTCTCATTAAAGACTTGATCATACATTGTTTTTTCAACTTTTTCTAATAACTCTTTAGTAACCTTACCATCACTAGCATCAAATACAGCATCAAATGCCTTAGCTCTTACCTCTTGTCTACCTATTAATGTACTTGAAAAAGCATCAATTGTTTGCAGTGCATTTGATGGATATCTAACCCAACTTTGATTATTAAAATCTTTGATAGTTGAAGTTAATCTATAAGAAAATTTATCAGCTTCATTACCTGTTGCTTCAATAATAGCACCTAAAGATTTCCAATGTGCTGTTTCTGTTGGGCTTACTAGTTGATTAACATACGGTCCTGTTTGATTATTAATTAGAGCATAATGAGTTCTACCAGCTAATTCCCAGGCTTCACTAATGGTTCCAAACATATTATGGAATCCCATATATAAACCTTTTGAAACTGTACGTTTATCTCCAGATATTATACCACCTCCAACAATTTGCATTGGTCTTAATATTGCTAATAAATTTGTACCAGTAAAAGCTCTTGCTAAAGTCCTAGGGCCACTTAGAATACTATTATATAATGTAGTGAAGACACCTTTCATCAATTCACTCTGTTTACCAGGTGAAATAAGTAATTGTTTCCAACCATCCCCACGTACAGCTTTGACAGCATATCTTCTAATTGCTTCCATACTAGCAGCATCACCATTAGTTTCAGCAAACGCTTGGAGCATACCTCTAGTCATTTCAGGATTACTTTTAATAACTTTACGGAAGTTACCCATAAACTCTTTGATTTTCTCAGCCTTAGCTAGTGGTGCTTCTAAGGCTTCTGTTCCTGAAGCTCCTAAACCTCTCCTTGCTCTGAGAATCGAACCAGCAAATTCACTAGCTTTTTGATTCATCATTAAAGCACCTTCTAAGGTATCTAATAACTGATCCATTGCATGTTGATGTGGTACTTTATCCACAACAGAATGTAAAAATGTAGCTTTGTCTGCAACAGCAGAATTTAAATCATACATTAACATTTCTAATGCTTGTGCGTTTGCAGAGTTTGGTAGTTCTTCTAAAGTACCAGTACTTAAATTACGTACTTTGTTTGAATCTTCTAATAGTAATTTCTTAATTTGATCAAAATTAGTACCTGCTAAATCTGGAAATGTATTAATAATATCCATATATTTAGAAATACCAAGGATATTAACCGCATTCAAATTTAATCCCATACCAGCAACATTTTGACCAGCACGTAATGTTAGCCCTTTAGCAATCTCTTTTGAAAATGCTCTTAATTGTTTTCCTAAAGCTGCATTATCTTTAGTTATTCTTTTTATTGCTGCATTAGTTAATAAATTAACTCTACGACCCATTTGGTAATCACCACGAGATGCTATAGATAACATATTTTTCATATGTTCATACATAGATCCAGGCTCAACAGTTCTTAAACTTTTATCAACTGAATCAAAATAGTTTTTATGTATTGTAGGATCAGCATATTTAAGAGTAGGATCATCAAATAATTTTAATTGAATGGCTTCGCCTTCAGCATTTTGTAAAGCTTCACTATATGAAGCCCTTGCATTCTGATAAACCACTTCTGGATTAAGCTCCATCCACTGATCTATCATATTTTGCAGCCTGTTCAGACGAGCTATGGCTTTAGTTTTCTCTTCAACTGATTTAGGATTATCTATTATTTTTTGTAAGTTTTCCATTTCTAAACCTACTTTCCTAACAACAGTAGGATCAGTATTCATCCTAGCCCATTCTTTAAGAATTTGAGCTCGTTTATTAGGAGCTATTGCAACTCTATAAGCCTTTCTCCAACTAACAAGACTGCCAATTATTTCACCCATTATACCACCTTCAAGAACATTCTTTAGTCTAATTTCAAGTGGGCTTGATTCATCTGATGTTGTAGTTATCTCAGGCATCCAAGGTATTACATCTTTTAAAGCATCATTTGCCGTTCTCTCTTTAGAATGTGAATTTATAAAATCAACAGCACCACCATAGATAGCCGCAGAAGCCCATGCACCTCTAGCTGTTGTTTTTGTCTTTCTTAACCAGTTAGCAGCTTGGCTAACTCTTTTCAGTTTACTACCAACTCTAGCTAAACCAATTGCTGTCATTGGTCCTCCAGCAGCAGCACCTAATCCTGTAGCTGTTAAAGTTACACCAGCTGATATTATAGCATAATCTAAAAGTACTTCAGAACCTAATCTAAAGAAATTACCCCAAACTGTTTTATTTAAAGGTTCGGTTTTATCATCCCATTGTAACCAAGAAGGCTCCCAGTCTTTATCAAGCCATTTAAATTTAGCTGTTCGTTCAGTTAGTGATCCAACTTCTTCTACTAGATCAATACCACTTCCAAATAGTGCTGTACCAATTTCTTGTAAAGGGTTAGCATTATCTATTTCTTCTTGAGTCCATCCTTGTGGATTATCTTTTGTAGTTTCACCGTCTATTGGTTGTTCAGGACGACCGAAATCTTTATTCGTTAATTCCTGACCAGTCAACATTTTCTGTATAGTTGGTTCTCTCTCTTCTTTGGTAGTACGGTCTCTCCACTCCTTTATATGAGTATCATAATTAGTTCTATCTTCTAATATTTGTTCCTCTTGTTCCCTCTTCTCTTCCTCGGATAGTCGAGGACCAGGTTGCATTGATTCTACGATTCCTTCGTAATTAGAAGATTTAAATATTTCTGGCATAATTAAGTATGAATAAATGTAATAGGTTCACCATTAGGTAATAAGTAATCTATTGACACAGAATCTGGCCCTATTGCTGTTACACCTAAAACTTTACCAGTAAATGCAGTAAGCTCACCAAGGGGGTTTACTCCTTCTCCCGCAGTATATGTATAACTAGGTTTTCTAGTTGCAACCATTCTTGGACCATAATGATCATCAGTATGATATTTTTTATACGTAGGAACACCGTTTACATTTAGGTATTTACCTTCATCTCTTTTTTTAGTTTCAGTTGATACAGGTAATTCTGTTTTAGCTGTAGCTATTTCAATACCATCTTGTTTAGGAGTTACTTCAACAGTTTGAGTTTCTTCTGTTGTACCTTTTTCTGGTTTAATTGCTTTCTGAGGCAAAATAAATTGTCTAGCAAGAGGACTCATGGTTTCCACTCGACCAAATGGATTTTCTGAGACTCTATCTGGTATATAAGGCTTTCTAGGATTAATACCTAATGCAGCTATTCTATTACTAGCATTCCTAACAAAATTAGGATCTTGAGAAATTCCAGCTGCTTTTAAATTAGTAAGTACTTCATATGGTGTTTCGGCTTGTAATGCTTGGGCATAAGCAGGTGACTCTAATTGACTAAGGTAATTTGCTAGATTCGCTTTAGTAGGCTCAAATCCTGTAGAAACTACCTCTTCATTATTGAATGGTAATTGGATGAGATCACTACTGTCAATTGATCCTGGACTTATAAAACCACCTAGTTCACTGAAAGTTGCTGCTATAGCTGGGCTTGATGCTTCAGCAGTTTCTGGTTTAAAATAATCTGCTGCTAATAAAACATCACTCTCATTTCTTATAATAGGTGGTGGTCCTCCTAAATATAGTCCAGCTCTATTTGAACTAGAAGTAGAATTTTCTAGAGTAGATCGGTTTATAACTGCATCAATTTTGTCTTCTTGGTCTCCCTTTATTTGTTCATAAAACTCACTAGTATAAGCAGGAGAACGCTCGATACCAGCTCCTTGAGCTATCATATGTAAGGCATCTTCTACACTAATATTTGTTCCGTGTAATGTATTATAAGCACTCACCATTGGTGATAGCCTTGTTTTTAAATTATTCATTATTTCACTGGTAACACCGCCTGGAGGATAATTTGGATTTTTTATAGCCTCTATTTCTGTTTCCGTTACTAACCTAGTTACAAGATTTCTGTCCGTTAGACTTTGAAGACCTTCAGGAGTATGCTCACTTCCGAGATTAACAAAGAATTTTAAACCACCTTGTTGTAACCAGCCTGGTTTATTGTCAATTCCAATATATAATAACTTTTTTCGTTCATCTCCCAGTTCTAGGTTTTGCTTCGCAACTTCCGCAGAAGAAGCTAGATAATATATCCAACCTCTACTAGGGTCATATTTATATCTTCCTTTACCTTCCTCGAACTGTTCCTTCCAGAGTTCAAGTGCTTCAACTACAGCTTCACTGTATAGTTTACCAGGTGTATCCAGTAGGCCTTGAATAGTATTTGTCACTTCACGAACACTAGCTTCATACAATAGCTGTGTGTCATAGTCTGCAGATTCTATCACTTCAGCAGGGGTTTTTTCTCCCCTTTCTAGTTGTTCTTTATCAGCAATAGCATTAGCAATCTGACTTGCATAACTTCCTCCTTCAGGTTCTTTTGGCCAAAGCTCTTCGGGAATTCTATCAACTACTGAGGCTGGGTATAAAAAGTAAGCTACAGTTTTTGGTAGAAGTCCGTCTCTAACTTTTGGTAATAAATCGTTATATAGCTTCAAGTTACTTTGATTTTCAAGACTAAAGTATAGTATGTTATTAAATCTCTCATCGGTTTGGTTTAAACCATGCTTGTTAGCTATATCTAAAATTCTTTGATTAATGTCAGATGCTGATAGAGGTTCGCCCTCTTTAAGTGCTCTTCTAGCTTCACCCTCTAGATCATTAATATCTGTATTAATTGCACTTATTCTTGCATTTTCTTGCTCTGCATACTTCTCAGATTTTGCAGCAATTCTAGCTTGTTCTATATCATTCAAAACGTTTATAGTCTTTCCCCATATTTCTGGATCTAGCTCACTTAACGCTTCAAGACTCTTACCTAGAAGTTCGGTATAAGAAGTATCTGTTGGCTTTTCTACTTCATATTCTGCTATAGCGTTACCAACCATTCGGGTTGCTTCTTCTGCACTTACGTTATGACTGTTCATAAGATCCGTAAGCATATCCTTTATGTTGTCTGGTGATATTACTCCACCTTTTAGATCTTTTAACGTTTCTATAATATTTGTGTTAGCTATTTCAAGGTTTTGCCGATCTAGCTCCTCGTTAGCTTTTTCTATATTTGGAGTAAGCCAATTTCGTCTTTTAGCTTCTATCGTATCTTTAGCATATTTATATAAAAACTCAACACTTAAATTTGTTCCACCAGTTCTTTTTATATGATTAGCAAGAGCTGCTTGATACGCAGCCGTTGCTAACTCAGGACTTTTTACATAATTAGTATTTTCATTAATTACGTACTCCTGACCGTCATACATAAATGTACCAGTATCAGCAGTCATCATAGAATTAGGATCCCAAGTATCAGCAATCCCTTTTGCTATACCTCTTAAGTAACCAAGCTGACTCCATGCATCATTACCTACAAGCTCTCGCATTGTATTAGGATTTAGAAGCCCTTGTTTTACTAACTGAGATTGTAAACTTCTCTGCTCTTGAGTACTATTTTCTATCTCCTTCTCGGTTGTATCTAGCTTATTTGTTAATGTGCTAGGAATACCCTGCGACATAGCTATTGCATATCCACGTGCCACTCGATCCTCTGCTCCAGCCTTATATCTGTCAGCTATGAAGTTTACTAACTTCTTAGAAAAAGGAAATAACTTATCGTGTCCTTTTAACTCTGCTTTGAGATTTGCTTCGCCTTGTGTACCGTATGCTAATAAGTTTTGTTGTGATATTTGTCTGTTTGTCTCCATTGCTGGAGTAACATCAAATATGTGTTTTTGAGCTTCTTCAAAAGAAGTTGCGTTTTGTTGTAGCAGTTCTAAGTTGTTATTTTCTTCTATACCAACTTGTTGTTGTGGTAACCGCTTTCTTTGAAAAATGGTTTCTGTTTCCGCCATAATTTTATTAGTTAGTTAACCAAAGGGATTGCCGAACTTAAATAAAGAAGGCCCAGGATTGTTTGGATCTTGAAATAATGTAGTCCCTTGAGGTGATAAGGCCATTCCTGTTTGGATAGCCCCTACTGCAGCAGAACCAACATCTAATAATGCATCACCAAAGCCATACTTAGGTATATATGCTTTAGGAGGTTGGAGATTATGTAATGTAGGTATGGAAACACGCTCTCGGACGTTATAATTCTCTTGCCACAACTTGTGTTTAATTGCGTCTTTACGGCGACCATGTTGTGATGCTCTAGAAAAAGCAGCTTCTGCTAATAGTGCTTGGCTTCGACCATAAGAACCAAGACTATTTATCATGGATGCTCTATTGAAAGAATGGTTTCCTACTGTAGAATCAAGAGCCTGAGTATATCCAATAGCTTGTTGTAATTGACTTTCTGCAGCAGTTTGTCTAAATCTTTCTGCTCTTAATAACTCATTGAATTTATCATATTCAGCACCCCAAGCAACATTAGCAGCTTCACGATTCCAACGAGTTTGTTGTTTAGCTTGAGATAATTTAATATCAAAGATTTTATCGGTCATCTTATTTTGATGATCAATCATTAATCTCTGATACGTTGAATTGTATGCAGCAGCAGCTTCTTGTGATTTGCGTTGTCTATCACCTTGTATTAATCCAATTCCACCAGCCACCGCTCCAATTGCCAATGCAGCTCCAATCATAAATTTAATCCTCTTTTAATTTTGCAAATTCAATAAAATACAGGTTATTTGGTCCATTAGGTATAATACGTAAGAACTTAAACCCAAGATGTTTTAATAATTTTAAATGTTGAAAATTTCTAATATCAACAATATTATATAATAATTTATGTGGTAATGTATTAACCCAGTTCTTAGCTTGACGGATAAATGTAATTGGAAATTTATCTATAGCATTAGTACATAACATCCATATACATCCGTCCTTGCTTACACCAGCCATGCCAGCAGCCTTGCCGTCAGGAGTATAAAATATAACTGTATAATTACTTACCACTTCGGAAGCAATAGAGAGTAATGGATTAGCCCCAAAACCCTCAATAACTTCACGATAATCCTCTTCTCTTAAATTCAATGCAATTGTTGGAACATCAGAGAGGGTGGCGATTCTGATTTTATGCACGAGTATAGAAGTTTGTAGTATATTTACCTTCCCAAATCATACTTAATAAACTAACTGGAAAGGGTGAATCACCAACAATTTTAATAGTTAGGTTTTCATTTCTTTGATATAACGGTACATTGTGTAATGCTTCAGCTGCAATATTAACATTATTTAATGCGTAAGAATTTGGCTGTGTTACATTAACAACTTGTGATCTAGTAGGAAGACCTTTTATACCTATTTCATATTTCAATGGTCCACTTAATCCTGTATAAACCTTCATTCTATGCATAATCAAATCAGCAGTATAATCTGCTTTAGAACTATTTGTTTGTGGATTAGTTTGTTTATAGTAGAATTTAGGTATCTGCACTTCCATATTATAAATATAACCAATTAATATATCTCTTCCTCTAAAGTCACCAGGTATATCTGCATAGTAATTTCCTGTTGAACCACTGACAGTTGGGTATTCAACTGATCCTGCAGATGCACCAGTTATAACACCAGTACTACCTATATAATTACCTAATGCTAAAACTGTAAATGTCTTATCTGCTATGTGATCAAATGGTAGGAATATACGGGTATTTCCTGTAGAGCTATCATATGTTCTATAAGGATTTGCATCCCATAAATCAATACAAGCATCTGTTTTTTCACCAGTTGGTAAAGTCAAAAATCCTGCTTCAGCAGCTTGTGTTAAATCTAATGATTCTAAATATACCTTACTACCATTACCAACAGTAGCATAATATGTACTGATATCAAAGAATTGATCAAGTAAAGTACCTGTTAATTCCCATCTATACCATGTAGAAGCTTGCCTTCTATCTTTTCTTTGTGAATATCTAAATTGATAAATCGAACTAGAACCCGTTGTTCCAACTGAAATTATAGATAATCCAGCAGAAGCAATCATAGAATCAATTGTACTAGGTATTAACTCAGGTACAGGTTCAGTTTGGTCTAATATAGTAGGAGGTTCAGCATTGCTGATATCCATCAATTCAAAGATTCTACTATATAATGTAGTCTTTGATACAAAGCCAAGAGACGTACCTAGTGAGACAGTATTAACTTTACCATCACATTCAATAGAAGCAATTCTGTTTACTTTTGCAGTTGTAGGACTTAAAATGTCAGAGTCAGTACTGAGCATAAACTGTTCAGTCTGTCCAAATATAACTAATCCAACACTAGAAGCCTCAACGAAATTCAAAAATTGAGGTCGAGTTGATGATACAGTAATATCAATTGGATCATCTAACTGTGATCTTTGTGCTGAATTATTCCAAAAATTGAAGAAATCACCAGCTTGACTTAAAACAATTGTTTCACCAACAAGAAATCCAAAACGGTTTCTATAGAAAAATAAATTTCTAAGTTGCTGTCCAACAAAACTTGGTTTTCTATTTGTAATATCATCTCCTACTAACCTGTCATTCCAGTCAACTACACCAAACTTGAATGATCCATCAGCTTCTCTTACAAGTTGATGTGGTAAAGTTGTTTCATCAAATTGATATTCAGTACCAGGAGCATTAGTTTCAACCCAAACACCTACACCATTATAAGATGTAGTTTTTGCTTGGAACTCAACCCACATATCATCAACGTTTATATCATCAGCATTTTTAACTTTAACTCTATATCCAGTTTTACATTGAGCTGGTAATCTTGATACGTTTTGTATTTCATCTTGGAAACCGTATATTGAATCGGTACCTGGACCAACAGTTTCTAATGTAAATGAAGTACCACTATGAGTAATATAAATACCATCAGCAATTCTAACTCCTGTATATCCAGTTAAGTTATTCACAGCTGTAGCTAGATTTGAAGCAATTATTTCAGAATCTACTGCTGAACCTGAACTAGGTGTGGTATACGTAACTGTTGCTACAGTCCCACTATTATCAGTAAGTTTTATTTGATATTTAGCGTCAAACTGTAATGCATATATAACAACATACGCTTGCTTAGGTAAAGCAGGTACAGTTGTAGATTTCATAAGTACAGTTTTCTTTTTATTTAAGACGAACGTATAATCATTAAGGGTGAGCAATTCGATGTCATCAGCAGTAGCACCATTAAGATAACCCCCACTAGGTATAGCAGATATATTGCAGTTAGTAATCTCAGCATCGTAATTTGTCTTTGCAGTTGCTTCTGCAGTTACAGAATTATTATAATTAGTTTGAGCTGTATTCATTGCAGTGGTGGCTGCTGTCAATTGAGTTGGGGTTTTGATAGGTGCTATGTTTTTTATTGCTTCATAGAATCTAACTCCAGTTGAAGCTAAATTTGGTTGCTCATCTGTTCGCTCACTTCCTATCTTATAAGTTAATTTACTAACCCTAAATGTAGCATTTCCTCCGCCTCCAGCTATTGTTAAAATTTCACCTATTTTATAGTTCGCATTACCTGAATTATTAATTGTTATAGTTGAGTCAATAACACCAGCAGTAGCTGTTATATCAACAGTACATCCAGTTCCATTAGCATTAGCTGTTGTAGCAATTCCAGTACCACTTGAATACCCTGTACCACCATTTACAATTATTAACTCTGCAACTGGTGCAATGATTTCACCAGGATTAACACTAATAATTTGGTTATTATCTTTAATTGTATATGTATTTTGATTCTCTTGGTGAATAATTCCAGATGTTAAAGTTTGATCTATAGTACCTTGAGAAGTATTATAGCTATAATTTACTCCAAATAATGCTTCAATAGTCCAATTCTGTCCAGCAAAACATTCAGAATAATCTGCTTGTGCAGTATGTAATAGAGCTAATTTAGCACGTGTATCTGCTTGAGCTGTATTATATGCTAAAAGATCTGTTTGTAAATTGGTATAATTACAGGAACCTGGTACACCTGTATTAGTACCCATATCAACTTTTCTTGGACTACCATCAAATATACTCCAAATTCTAAAGGTATTATCGGTGTCGTCATATTGACCAACATACTTTTCATTAGCATCTCTTAATATTGAAAACCATTTACCTCTAGGAGTTGCATTATATAGTTCAGTAACAAACTTACCACCTGGCCTTTTTAGTAAACCTAGCGCATAGTCTGGATATGTATTTAATGAGTCTGTAACTTGTCCAGGGAATTTAAGACTATCAGGCTGTTGAGAGATTCCTAATAAAAAGTTTGGAATCTTCTGGGTAAGTGTTGTCATCGTTGTAAGGCTGCGTAAGGTTGATAACTGTTATAATAATTGTCACCATCTTTGAAACCAAACATAGTATAATCTCCTTGTTTAGTCTCATACTCTAAAGCTGAGGCTCTTGTTTGTAATTCTTGTTCAGCTAACAATGCACTTATTTCTTGATCTCCTATCATTTTTGTTGCACACATTCTAGCAGCTCTTGCTGTTATATATGCCTGTACTGCAGGAGGTACATCGGGAAAATCAAAATACCAAATTACATCACATATTATTTTCTTTGGTGTACCATCTTCGTTTTTCCATAAAAAGGTATGTTCTCCACGATCGTATAATTTACCATTACGACGTACAGGATCGTAATCATCATAATGTTGATAACGAGTAGTATCTATTTGTAAAGCATTTTGAGGATACTGTATTTCAAAAGTTGTTGAATCTGCTAATAGTTCATAATGATTTTCTCTATTAAATGTCCAGCCATCAGCTTGAACCATTCTATTAACTTCTCGTAGTGTACCTAGAACTATACCAACTTCAGGGTTTTGTAAGTCTAAAGTGGTGACAGGTGCCTGTCCCACAGAGCTAAGTATTTGATTTATAGCATCCAGTTCGGTGGACACAGCATAAGTAGGAAAGGTCATATTAATTATTGTAAAGAAAAAAAGGGGAGTGTTGATAACCCCCCTAAAGATCAGACATTGGTGATGTTACACTCAATGGCTGGATAAGCAAGACGAAGATTCTTTGTCTCTGACTTCACAGCGGAGTCAGTTCCAGCAGAACCAGTCTTGGATTTGCACACAGAGATACGAGATGCATCAGTTGTGCAGATTCCTTTTGCGTTAGATACTGCCATTAGTCTTCATATTCTAGTGAGGCTACAGTAGCAGTTACAGCAGAAGCTGTGCTTGCATCCGTAGCAGATACGGTGATTAAATCACCAATACGGTATCCATTACCGTCATGATCGGCATCTCCAGAAACAGCAATAGCTGAACACACATTACCAGCAATGGTAAGGTCTACAACGAGACCTGTACCATTACCATCTGTGGTTGTAGCCTTGTCATTTCTTGCGCCGTTTGTGCCGCCACTACCACCATTACCAACTAAGGTAAGGCTAGCTACGGCTCCACCTGCTCTACCCCATTCCACTGGAGGCATAGGGTACCAAGTTTCGCTACTATCAATTGATCCAATAGCGTTTTCATTAACTTGACGTACAGCCATTTCAGCTTACCTCAAGTTGTAGATTGTAATTCAATCGCAGCAGCAGGGTTAAGTGTTCCAGCACCCATAGCTAAACGTCCGAGCAATACATCTCCTTGGTATAAAACTGATACATCCCCAGAAGTTACTTGAACTTGAGGACCAACAGCTTCAACAATACCTGCAGCATCTTTCTGATAGATAAGTCCTGCGTGATGAGTGAAGTCACCAGAGTAAGTATTATTCTCACCTGTTACTGCATTAACAGTACCAGCTTGGAAAGGTAGGTTGTTAGAACGCTTGATAGAAATACCAGCAATTTCAACT